>SMTZ1_10005576_pt1 | contig 12658 bp, 10 predicted proteins | sample DeeMarSWOR136_30_FD_25667 | JGI IMG/M metagenome (IMG submission 25667) | reverse complement strand
GGGGAGGAACCTCCCATATCCGGTAGCTCAGGCTCGGGAACCATATTTTTTACCAACTGCAGCCTGAGATGCGTTTATTGCCAGAATTACCCCATAAGTCAACTGGGAAATGGCAATCTGGTCACCAATGATAGGCTGGCCCAGATGATGATTGAACTGCAGAGAAGAGGCGCTCATAACATAAATTTAGTCACCCCCACTCATTTCGTTCCCCAGATAGTGGAGGCTTTTTTCGTGGCCCGGGAGCGGGGACTTACGCTTCCTTTGGTTTACAACACATCCGGCTATGAATCCCGGGAAAACTTAAAACTTCTGGATGGAATCATCGACATATACTTGGTAGATATGAGATACTCCGATAGCCGGGTAGCTCAAAGATATTCCCATGCGAAAAATTACGTGGAGGTCAACAGATCCGCGGTCAAAGAGATCTTTTCCCAGGTGGGCAACTTAATCACAGACCAAAAGGGAATAGCTGAATCCGGCTTGATCATCAGGCACATGGTTTTACCCTCAAATCTGGCTGGATCTGAAAAGACCTTTGAATATATCGCCCAAAAGGTCTCAGATGAGGTTTGGGTGAGTTTGATGGATCAGTACTTCCCGGCCTACCAGGCAAACCAGCACCCGAGCCTGAAAAGGAAGACCACTTCCCCGGAATATCAGAAGGCTGAAATGGCTTTCTTTGATGCCGGCCTGAAAAACGGTTGGGTACAGAAAAGGATGAAAAGAGATGAGATTTCATAAGAAGCTACTTTATTTTTTCCCCATTATTCTCCTGCTGTTCTCTTTTTGTACCTATTACAATACCTTTTATAACGCAGAAAAAAAATATAATGAGGCTCGCAGAATCCACGAGAAATCCGGCTCAGATGAGCCCGACAGAAGTGCCAATCCTCGTTATGATGAGGCCATCAAGAAGGCCTCCAAGGTATTAACCTTCCACCCCAAAAGCAAATGGGTAGATGATGCGCTGCTTTTGATAGGAAAGTCCTTTTACTATAAGGGTGAATACACTAAAGCGGAAAGGAAATTCAAGGAGCTTCTGGTCAACTTCCCGGAAAGCGATTTCACCCAGGAATGCCGTTATTACATAGGTTTGTGCCAGTACAAGATGAACAGTCTCTCCCAGGCTATCTCGACCTTTAACTCGATAATCAAATCAGAGAAAAAGAAAGGGTTCAAACCAAAGGCGGCTTACATCTTAGCTAATATCCATTTTGAAGAGAAGGAATACGATGATGCCATAGAGAAATACTCAAGAGTTATAAATGAGTACAAAAACGAGGAATTGAGGGGCAAAGCTCAATTTCGAGTGGGAGAGTGTTACTTTTTGAAGAAAGATTACCAGATGGCAAAAGATGCCTTTGCCCAGGTGAAAAATGTCACAAAGGATAGAACCGAGCTTTTTGAATCCCAATTCAAGATGGGAGAATGCTTTTATCTTTTAGGTGAGACAGAAGAGGGGATGAGTATTTTTCTTGATCTGTCCAGGGAGCAGAAATTCTTTAAGCATCTTCCTAGGATCCAATTGAAGATCGCCCAGGGGCACCTGATGCAGGATTCCCTCGATTTAGCACTTGAAGAATACGAAAATGTGACCCTTGGGTCTCCCAGAACTGAGGAATCCTCTGAAGCCTATTATCAAATGGGGATTATAAATCAAAATATACTTCAGGACCTGAAAAAAGCCAAGGAGCTCTTTGACAAAGCCCACAAGGAGAAACCGGGATCCGATATAGCTAAGAAAGCGTTAGAGAAATCTGCCAATTTGGCTAAACTGGAGGAGTATCAAAAGCAGCTGACCGAGGCCGAAAAACCTGAGATCACACTCTATCTTTTGGCCGAGGCCTATCTTTTCGAGATGAACCAGCCCGATTCGGCAATAGCCGAATTCACCATACTGGCCCAGGATTATCCGGAAAGTGAATTTGCCCCAAAATCACTTTATGCCATCGCCTGGATTCTGGAGAACCTTAAACAGGACAAAGAGGGGGCAGAAGAATTCTATCAGAAGCTTCTGGATCAGTATCCGGGTTCCGATTACTCAGCCTTAGCCAGATCATCTTTAGGCATCCCCCAAGATTCTTTGAGTCCTTTTCTTCCGGAAAAGCTTTTTCAGGAAGCTGAGAAATTGCTTCTTTACGAGGGAGATGTCGATTCTGCCAAAAGTCTGCATCAAAAGATAGTCCAGGACTTTCCCAACAGCAAATATGCCCCTGCCTCAAAGTATGCTTTAGCCTGGGCTTCAGAACAATATGATAATCCGGGCGACAGCACCATTATCTTCGCCTATCAAGAGCTGGTGGAGAAATATCCTGATTCCGAATATGCTGACGCAGCCAGGATGAAACTGGGAATAAAAAAACCGGTAAAGCCAAAACCTCAACCCCAGGAAGAACAACCACCTGCCGCTGAGGAACAGACCGATACCCTGGCCCAACAAGAGGAAGAAAAGAAACCTGAGTTCCCTTTAGCACCCAGACCTAAAATCAAAGGGAATTTCGTCTATCCGGAATCTGAGCTGGAGAGCGGGATCAAAGGGAAGGTGGTCTTCAAGATAAGGATAGACAACTTCACCGGAGAGGTTTTCGAGGCCGAGCTGGTGAATTCTCTGGACAATCATTATATTGACGACGCGGCAAGAGAAGCTACCATGCAGACGGTCTTTGAACCTGATTCCATAGATGTTATGCATATTGGTGGATATTTCTTGTATGAAGTCGAGGTAAGAATTCCGGGCGAAGCTGATCCGACTTTGGATAAAACCGGCGGTGATCAAGATTGATTCTACAGCAAAAAATCCCGATAATCTCCTGTGAGAGAATAAATCCGCTTTTTTTCAGGTTAAGATTTTTCTACCCCAGGATAGCCAGGGAGTCAAATCCCGGGAACTTCGTCCATATCAGGATAAATGAGAACAACTTTCCCCTTTTGAGAAGAGCCTTCAGCATCCATAAGCTGGTAAGGGAGAAGGGAACTTTTGACATACTTTTCAAGGTGGTGGGACCAGGCACCAGACTTCTGTCTCAAAAAAAGCCAGGGCAGGAGCTGGACATCTTAGGCCCTTTGGGGAATTCTTTCTCTTTCCCCAAAAAGTCAAGCAGTGAAATTTTATTGGTGGCTGGTGGTATGGGCGTTGCTCCCCTCCTCTTTTTAGCCTCAGAGTTCTCAAGAGAAAAAAAGTTCGATTCCTCAAAGATCACCTTTCTTTACGGTGTGAAGAATAAAGATGAATTGCTCTGTCTGAGGGAATTGAAAAACCTGGGGTTAGAAGTCCTCTTTGCTACTGAGGATGGAACCCAGGGATTCAAAGGGATGGTAACCCAGCTTTTCCTGAACCGGATGAAGAGAAGCTCAAAGCCCAAAAAGGTCAAGGTCTTTGCCTGCGGACCACCTGCCATGTTGAAATCAATGTCCCAGCTCTCCAGAGATTATGATTTCGATTGTGAAGTCTCTCTGGAAAACCATATGCCTTGCGGTTTGGGGGCTTGTATGGGATGCGTGGTAAAATGTGGCAAAAAGAATAAGTTCGAATACAAAAGGGTGTGCCAGGAGGGACCGATCTTCAATGCTCAGGAGGTATGGCTTGACTGATCTCTCGATTAAAATCGGCAGGGTAAAATTCCAGAATCCTGTTTTGGTTGCCTCCGGAACCTTCGGCTACGCAGAGGAATACGCTCAGCTTATCGATTTAGATAGACTGGGCGGGGTTATCACCAAAACGATCACCTTGAATCCCAGAGAAGGAAACCCACCTCCCAGAACCTGCGAGACACCCTCTGGAATGTTGAATGCCATTGGATTAGCCAACGTGGGGGTAAGCAGATTTGTTAAAGAGAAACTCCCTTTTCTGAAAAAACTGGAGACTAAGATAATAGTCAACGTGGCTGGATCTACACCTGAGGAATATGTTAAGGTGATAAAGAGACTGAACCGGGTAAAAGGGATCCACATGCTGGAGATAAATATCTCCTGCCCCAATGTGAAAGAGGGCGGGATGCACTTTGGCGCCACCGAAGAGAGCGCCTATAATATTACTAAACTTATCCGGGAGAACACCCCATACCCACTTATGGTAAAACTATCTCCCAACGTAACTGATATCACCAAGATTGCATTGGCTGTTCAGGAGGCAGGATGTGATGCCATCTCTCTGATCAATACCCTGGTGGGAATGGCAATAGACTCAGAAACCAAAAAACCTTTGCTCGCCAATGTTACCGGAGGATTATCCGGTCCCGCAGTCAAGCCGGTAGCCTTAGCCATGGTCTGGCAATTGGCTCAAAAGGTCAAAGTTCCCATTGTAGGTATCGGCGGGATTATGGATACAAAAGATGCCTTAGAGTTTTTATTAGCTGGTGCCTCAATGATTCAAATAGGAACAGCCAATTTCGTCGACCCCAGGACTTCAATCAAGATCATAGATGGGTTGAAAGATTATTGTGAAGAAAATAAAATGAAAAAGATAAAAGAGTTAGTGGGGAAACTGAAAACGTAAAGGACAGTCCAAAATGAAATTCGTTGAGAAATTACTGAACATAAGCAGGAAGAATAATTCCCTATTGTGTGTAGGCTTGGACACGGATATTGAGAAAATTCCGAAATTTCTTCTCAATGACGATGATCCTATCTTCTTTTTCAATAAAAAAATCATCGATGCCACATCAGACCTGGTCTGTGCTTATAAACCCAATGCTGCTTTTTATGAGGCGTCCGGAATCAAAGGCTGGGAAGCTCTGAAAAAGACCTGCGAGTATATCCCAAACGAGATCCCTATTATAATAGATGCTAAAAGAGGAGATATAGGCAATACCGCCAGGATGTATGCCAAAGCTATCTTTGAGGATCTTAAAGCTGATGCAACAACAGTCAGTCCTTATCTCGGTGAGGACAGCATCTCTCCATTCTTGGCTTACGAGGACAAGTGTGCCATTATCCTGTGCTTAACATCAAACAAGGGCGCTGAGGATTTTCAACTACAGAAAATCGATGACAAACCTTTATATGAGCTGGTGGCAGAAAAGATCCTTAAGTGGAATGTAAAAGGAAACTGCGGACTGGTTGTTGGCGCCACCTATCCTGAACAATTAAAAAGGATAAGAGACATCGTCGGAAAGCTTCCTATCCTCATACCGGGTATAGGAGCGCAGAAAGGTGATCTGGAGAAAACAGTAAAGTTCGGAACAGATGATGAGGGGAATTTAGCTATCATAAATTCGTCCCGGGGGATAATATTTTCTTCTGAAAAGGAGGATTTCGCAGAGCGTGCCAGGGAAAAAGCAAAGAAATTAAGGGATGAGATAAATCTTTTCCGCAAAAAATAAGGGATTTTTATGAAACTGGTTACTTCTCAACAGATGAGAAATATCGACAAAAAGACCATTAAGGGGGAGAAAATCCCAGGCCTGGAGCTGATGGAGAAGGCTGGATTAGGTTCAGCCCAGGTGGCAAAAAAGATGCTGGGACATCAGCTTAAGGACAAGAGGGTTTTGATCCTCTGCGGAAGAGGGAACAATGGTGGGGATGGATTTGTTGTTGGAAGATACCTTTCACAGTGGGGAGCGGACGTAAAATTATTTCTTTTAGGCAAAAAAAACGATGTCAAAGGGGATGCCAAGGTCAATATGAAAAAGGCACAGGATATGGGACTTCCGATCAAAGAGCTTTCCCGGAAAAAGGATCTGCCCAGAAATCCCAATTCCCATTTAATGGTGGATGCCATCTTCGGAACAGGCTTTCAGGGAAAAGCAGAAGGATTATATGCCGATGCTATCAACTTTATTAACAAATCTGAATCCCCTGTTTTGGCCATAGACATCCCCTCAGGTTTGAATGCCGATACCGGGAAAGCTGAAGGGGTATGCGTGAAAGCAGATCACACGGCCACCATGGCCTTACCCAAAGTAGGGCACTTTTTTCACCCGGGCAGGACATATTCAGGGGAAGTTACCGTAGTCGATATTGGAGTCACCAAAAAAATTATAAATAAAGAGAAGCTGAATCTAAATCTTATGACCAAAGAAGAAGTCAAAGCCCTTCTTCCTCAAAGACCAGGGGATGCATATAAGGGAACCTGTGGCAGGGTGGTTTTAATAGCTGGTTCCACCGGAATGACCGGAGCTGCAGCATTAGCATCTACATCGACTTTAAGGGTGGGAGCAGGGATGGCTATACTGGGATTACCTAAGACATTGAATGACATAATGGAGATCAAACTTACCGAGGTAATGACCAAACCGCTGCCCGATGTCAGAAAAAAGGGAGTTTTGGCTTTGCGAGTTTTGGGTGAGATAGTGGAACTTTTTCCGTGGGCAGATTGTCTGGCTTTGGGACCAGGATTAGGGCAGCATTTTGAGACCATCGAGCTAGTCAGGAGGATTCTCAAAAGAACCACTTTGCCCACTTTAGTGGATGCAGATGGTTTGAATGCCATTGCCAAGGACTCCTCCATCTTAAAAGAGATAGATATCCCTTTGATTTTGACTCCCCATATCGGAGAGCTATCAAGGATGATAAATGTCCCTGCAGAGGAGATCGCCAAAGACAGGATGAAGTATGCCCTGGATACAGCCAGGGAGTTTGGTTGCGTATTGGTATTCAAGGGTGCACCCACCATAGTTGCAGAGCCAAAAGGGCAGATCTACGTGAATTCAACTGGTAATGCGGGCATGGCAACAGCCGGTTCAGGGGATGTGTTAACTGGAATCATAATCGGTTTGGTAGCCCAGATGTTATTTGACAGGTGGGGAAGAGACATAAATAAAATAATGCTTGACTCGGTAATCTCTGGTGTTTATATTCATGGTGTAGCAGGTGATCTGGCAAAAGGGCAAAAAGGGGAGATGGGAATGATTGCAGGTGATATAATGGATAACATCCCGGATGCGCTGATGAGTATATTGGAGAATACAGATTAGCGCAGCAGAGCCTTCATGGCTCTATCACAGGAGGTGAGCTTTATGAAGTTAACTTCAATAATTTTGATCTTTGCATTTTTAATTTTAATTTTGATCTCTGGGTGTGATAAATCCACAAGACCCAAGAAGGATAATATTCCTCCAGCAGCCATCACTGATTTAAGAATTGCCACGGATACAGAAACTCCGGTGACTTTGGAATGGACAGCACCAGGGGATGATGGAAATAAAGGGACTGCCTCCTGGTATGCTATTCGGTATTCTACTGACAGTACGGTCGTGAGGCAATGGGACTTCGCTTTGCGCGTGCTGGATAAACCTTTACCTAAACCTGCAGGAACTAAAGAGCAGTACACAGTTAGTGTTCCCCCCGTGGATAGCAACTATTATTTCGGTATCAAATCCCAGGATGAGGCAGGCAACTGGTCAGCTCTGTCCAACATTGCATCAGAGTTTGCCTTAGGTATCGGAGGCATAGCCTTTGTCTCTGACCGTGACGGGAATTCTGAAATCTATGTGGTCAGCTCAGAGGGTTCATATCTTAAGAATATAACTCAAAATGAGGCAGATGATTGGGATCCTGTATGGTCGTCTGATAGAAGAATTGCATTTATGTCTGATCGGTCGGGTACCCCGGAAATCTATGTGGCAGACTCAGACGGAGGAAATCAACAGAGGTTAACCTTTACCAGAAATGACTACTTAGTTTACTCTTCTCCTACCTTTTCGCCAGACGGCTCAAAGATTGCCTTCGAGGTGGACTCAATAGTGGGCTGTTTCTCTTCTCCTTACGATGACATTTACGTAGTGAACTCAAATGGCGCCCGTCTCAGGAATCTGACTCAGAATAGTGGTCCAGTAGATTTCAGTCCGTCCTGGTCACCTGATGGAACTAAAATGGCATTTGTCTCCAGCCGTGATGGGAGCTACCAGATCTATATTATGAACTCTGATGGGAGCAATCACCAGAGAGTAACCAGCAACGATGCTCAAAATCTTCATGCTATGTGGTCCCCAAATGGAACCGAAATACTCTTCATCTCCGCCCAAAGCGGTGGTTCGAATGTCTACGTTATTAATGCGGATGGCACCGATCAAAGGAGGCTGACTTCAGATGGTTCGTCTATCCTTGCTCTTTGGTCTCCAGACGGCACCAAGATAGCTTATGTATCAGGTGAGGAACAAGGTTTAGGGATTTTTGTTATGAATGCAAATGGGAGCAATAAACAGAAAGTATTTACGAATCTAACGTCGGACCAACTAAGTTGGTCACCAAATGGGACAAGAATTGCTTTTCACAGTGGGTCATTTGGTGAGGAGGAAGTCTACGTGATAAATGCCAACGGCACCAATCAACTAAACGTAAGTAAGCATCCGACCAGGGACCTGAATCCTGTATGGTCATCAGGGTCAAGTTCATCCTTGTGGCGGCCGGTCAGCTCACATCCCAGAACATTTCCCCAAACACAAAATGGATTCAGCGGGTGGCAGCTTCGGTCTCTTTGTTTCACAATGGCATTTTGATCCGCAGCCCAGTTTTTTTATCTCACCATAGAGACATAAATCTACTTGAAAAAATCCATAAAAATCAGTAAATTTATAATGAGGGTTATATGAAAGAGGAAACCTCAGGAAATTTCAGAAAGCGCGTAGCAGAGCCTTTATGGCTCTGCGGAGGGATAAACCCTCCGCTACGCGAGCAGAAGATGGTTCATTTGTTGAAACACTTGTAAGAAAATAAGTAAAGCCAGTTGATGGTTTGTTGCTGAAAAGAAGGGAAAATGAAGGATCAGATTTCTGAAAAAATTAAAAACATTGCTAATTCGATCTTCCCTCAGTTGGTTAAACTAAGAAGAGAATTTCATCAATATCCTGAACTTGCTTTTGAGGAGTTTGAAACCGCTGAAAGAATTACCAGAGAATTAAAGAAATTGAAACTCCAGCTCAAGACCGGTATTGCCAAAACAGGTGTTATGGGAGTTCTGTATGGCGATAAAAAAGGGAGAACAGTGGCTTTGAGAGCTGATATGGATGCCCTGCCTGTTACCGAACAGACTAATCTGCCCTACAAATCCAAAAACAAAGGGAAGATGCATGCCTGCGGACATGATATGCATATGGCCTGCGTTATCGGAGCGGCAACTGTTCTGTCCAGAATGAAAAACGAACTTCCTGGAAATGTGAAATTCATCTTCCAGCCCTCAGAGGAGGTTGGCCCTGGAGGAGCTTTGTTCATGATCATGGCCGGCGCTTTGAAAAATCCGGAGGTAAAAGGTATTTTTGGCCTTCACACTGAGCCCTCTATTCCGGTTGGCATAATGGGAGTCAAACAAGGAGCTATGATGGCCCATACCAATTACTTTAATCTGACCATAACCGGCAAAGGCGGACACGGTGCCCGCCCCCATCAAGGGGTGGACGCCATAATGGTAGCCGCTCAGGTGATACAAGCACTGCAAACTATTGCTTCCAGAAAAACCGACCCTCTTGTTCCCGTGGTCTTAAGCATCGGCAAGATAGAGGGCGGAACCGCAAGTAACGTAATATGCGATAAAGTAGTACTCAGGGGTACAGTCAGAACCTTGCATAAGAAGGTAAATGAGGATATTCCAAAAATGATAAAGAATATAGTTTCAGGCGTAACCAGATCTGCTGGCGCTGATTTTGTGTTGGATTACAGGCGAGGCTATCCGGTTTTGATTAATGATCCCTGGATGACCGATTTAGCCAGAGAAGCCATTTCAAAGCTTTATTCTAAAAAAGCAGTTCACGAGATCGAGCATCCGGTAATGGGGGGTGAGGATTTCGCATATTATCTGCAAAAGGTTCCGGGAACTTTCATGAGAGTGGGGGTAAGAAACCCGAAAGTGAAAGCTGTATACCCCTGGCACCACCCTAAATTCAACGTGGATGAGAAAGCCATAGGAATCGGAACAGCTGTTTTATCACAATGCGTCTTTGATTTTCTATCGCATTGTAAATGAACCTTGTGGCTTAGATACGAAGGATTCATAGAATATGAAAATTAAACCGACAAAACTCATCAGCTTATTCTTTATATTCTTGTTTGTAAGCCCCAATCTTTCAGCCCAGGGATTTTATCGACAGGGCGATTGGATCAGCTACACGGTCTTCAGATATGTAACTTCAATGGCCACAGATTTCGATCACGTCTATTTTGGAACCACTGGTGGAGTTTTAAGGTATAACAGAACTCATAGAAATTGGGAGTCACCCTTTACCATCTCGGATGGGCTTATGGATAACCGGGTAAGAAGGGTTGCATACGATTCGGACAAAGATGAATTATGGTTTGACACCCGATCCGGGGTCTGCATGTATAAGCCCATTTTTCAGACCTGGTATATAGGTGGCGATTTTCCAGAAAATCTGGTTCAAAGCAATAAAGACAATACTCCCTTGCCTGCCTTCTTCATGGACTACGGGTATCATTTCTTCCCAGAGGGATATATAACAGATCTTTATCTAAACCGATATCCGGTTACCGATTATTATCTGGATGATTGGGATGATCTGTGGATAGGAACCTGGGGATTGAATGCAGGGATAGGTTCCTTAAGAGATTTAGAACTTGAGATGTTTAAATTCGGCCTTTACGATTCAGATGTCAATGCTATCTGTTTGGATAGAGGAGTAATCTGGGCTGGAGGAAGAGGATTTTACCAGGATGCTGAGGCAATTACCAGATTCGTTCGAGCAAAGAATCTCTGGGAATATTTCCAGTCAGATCGTATAAATGGCCTGGAAACAAGCCAGGTCAATGTAATAGAGACTGATTCCCTGTACGTCTGGTTTGGATCAGAAAATGGTCTGGCTCGATATGACAAAAAGAAAAAAGACTGGATCACCTACACCACCTTCAGCGGCTTAAGAGACGATTGGGTGAGCACTTTGAAATCTGACGAAGAGGTTCTCTGGATCGGAACGAAATGGGGATTAAACTATTACTGGTCTGATAAAGATACCCTGGGCTATTTCAGAAATGAGCTGGTGAACAACACTTACATCTTCTCAGTTGAAGCCGACTCCCAGTGGGTATGGGTGGGGACCGAGTGGGGAGTGGCGCGCATGGACAAATCCACAGGCGACTGGTTCAGGTTTAACACCCCGGACGGGATTCTCAATTCCCCAATCAGATCGATCACCAGAAACAAGAATGTGCTCTGGTTTGGCACCGATTCCGGAATACTGTCCTATGATCTTCTGTCCAGCAAAAGAAAAGTTTATCAAGCCAAAGTCAACTTCCCGGGTCAGGACATCAGAAAGATTTTGTGTGACGACAAAAATCTCTGGGTGGCAACTTTTCAAGGGGTTTGGAAAATGGACCTTAAGACTGAGGTGTGGAGATTGTTTGACAAAAATGACGGTCTTTTGGATGACAATGTTCAGGATATGGTTTTGGACGGGGATTTTATCTGGTTCGGAACACCAGAGGGTTTAACCCGCTTTTTCTGGAACAGCCCCTATAGAATCGATTGAGCTATGAAGTTAAGCCAAATCGGAGAGTTCGGTCTTATCGACCTGATCAGAAAGAGATTCCCCGCCACAGACAAAAACCTGTTGGTGGGTATAGGAGATGATGCGGCTGTTATTAAGATCACTCCGGAAAGGTTTCTGATCTTTACCACCGACACCCTCAGGGAGGGGGTGCATTTCGATCTGACCTACTATTCCCACCAGCAAGTAGGCTGGAAGGCCATGGCTGCCAACTTATCGGACGTGGCGGCAATGGGCGGGATTCCTACATTTGGATTAGTTTCATTAGGTTTGCCTAAAAACAAAAAAACCGAAGATGTTCTGAGAATCTATCAGGGGATGTTTGGTCTGGCAAAGAGATTCGGATGCAAACTCTGTGGAGGGGATCTCTTCTTATCTTCGGAGATCGTAATCACCCTCACCCTTTTAGGGGAGGTGGAGCCCGAATTTCTGGTTAGAAGATCAGGAGCTAAACCCGGTGACTTAATATGCGTAACAGGCGATCTGGGTCAATCTCAAGCCGGACTGGAGATAATTAAGAATAAGAAATCCTCAAAGCCCAGCTGGCTGAAAAAACACCTCCAACCCCTACCTCGGGTAAATGAAGCAAGAAAGCTGGCTAAAACTCTAACTTTGACCTCAATGATAGATATCTCAGATGGTTTAAGCTCTGATCTTTATCATATTGCCGAGGAGAGCAAGGTGGGAGCATTGATCTTCGCGCAGGAGATCCCAATAGGCAGATCACTTTTGAGAATGGCTTCTGTTTTAAGAAAATCACCTCTGGACTTAGCCTCAAGATCAGGCGAGGAATACGAACTATTATTCACCATCCCCAAGACACAAAAGGAAAAACTTCAGCTTTTGAAAAGAAAGACTCCTGGTTTAAAGATAACTTTGATCGGAGAGATTAAAGAAAAGAAAGAGGGATTAAAAATCCTTGACTCAAAGGGCAAATTAAAAAAACTTAAAAAATCGGGATATTCTCACTTTTAAGAATCTGTGGAGCTATTGCTGAAGTCTACAAATGTCACCCTGAATGAAGTGAAGGGTCTTTTACTTTGTACGAAATTTGAGATTCTTCCCCCGCCATAGGCGGGGTCAGAATGACATAATTCCCGTTGTGTCAGGTCTTGCTCATGGTTTATCAGGAGCGTGACTTGACACGTGCGAAAGTCTGTCGGGTCACACCTATTGGGCAAGACACGACAGAACAAAAAAATCCTTGATGCAAAGGGAAA
>SMTZ1_10005572_pt1 | contig 12661 bp, 9 predicted proteins | sample DeeMarSWOR136_30_FD_25667 | JGI IMG/M metagenome (IMG submission 25667) | reverse complement strand
ACTATCGGTAGAAAAATTCGATGGCAATTTCATTGGGACTATTCTCAACAAGAAGAAGTACTATATTCCTGAGTTTATCTACAGGCGGGTTTAAGTGAGGGATCGGGATAGGAATGATATCGACCCGCGCACCATGCGCGGGTCTTTTTCTCTCTGGAGGCAAGAGCGCTTTCAGCCATTTCTCGATGCCTGTGCCGATCTCCTCATAGAGAGGATCGGAGAACGTAACGTTCGCGGAATATTCCTGTGCGGTAGCTTTGCAGCCGATGAAGGAAGTGTTGTATTCGAGACCAAGATCCCCATCATTCTTTCCGATGTTGATCTTGTCGTTGTATTGGAATCACTTGAGTCGATGAGAGCATTTTACAAGATAAGAAATGAGCTGGGAAATGCTTGTGAGAAGCTCATGCCCAAGGCGAGATTTTCCGGTCATGTCGATATCGGTATGTTTCTCTCAGAGTCCTTGCGAGGACTCCCTCCGCGTCCCGGCGTCTTCGAGATGAAAGCATTGGGGCGGATGCTCTACGGTGATGACAAAGTTCTCGATCTCATCCCCACATTCGAACCTGCGGCGATCGGGACCAGAGAGGCCGTGATACTCATAGAGAATAGAATCATCTCTCTACTGGGAGCATTCTTCGAGAAATCGGGTGAGTCAAGAGAAAACATCTACTCTTTTTTATACGAAGTGGCGCGTGTGTACACTGATCTCGCCACAGCCGCACTCTGTCTCACCTGCTTATACCGGCCTGGCTATCGAATACGCTGGGAACTTCTTCGGACAGCCATAGAGGATCAAGACTTGGATTTGTTGAGAAGACTGCTGCCCGCCGAACTCGTTTCCAAAATTGGAAGATGGACAATCTTTAAACTCTCCCCTTCGATCGAGAATCACGGTATTGCAACAGACGATGGATTCATGATGCAACTCTGGGAAGAGTGTGAGAGGGATATACTCGGGTTCTGGAGGAGGGGGGAGGCTTACGTACAGGATGCTGATGTTACTCTTGCAGATCCTCCGTCTGTCAGTACACTCTTGGCTACCAGAAAACGGTCGGGAAAGTGGATTGACCATTATCGGAACTGGAATTGGTACCTTTCAGGATTACCACGAATGAGAAGGATTTCGCTCTTTTTCGCAATCGGAAAGAGACTACTGTCAATGAATCCGATCGATATCGTCCGAGAACAAGGAGTGATACTCATCGATCGACACATCGACAGGGAGGCAGACGGCTATATTCCTAAACCTCCGGGGGGGTTTCCTCATCCCGGGGGTACATGGCGAGATGTTACTGCCAGCCTCGTTTCGGTATGGAGGGAACTCGTTTCCGGGCGAAAGGATTCCTAGTTCGATGAAGGCCAAAACAATAGTAATCATCATTGACGCGCTCGGTCACGAACTGTCAGCTCACCATCACTTTCATCCCGGGGGTTTGAAGAACCGTGTGCTCTTGAAAACTGTCCTCGGTTTCAGCCAGGCTGCCCTGACAACCATTCTCACCGGTCTTTCTCCAGACGAGCATGGGTTATGGATGATGTACTCCTTTTCACCTGGCCGTAAGCGATTTGGATGGCTGCGGTTGATTCCAGGATCGGTATCTTCTGAAAGACGGTGGTTCCGCAGCTTCGTACGATGGAACCTGGAAAAGATCCAGGGTGTGAAGGCCTACTACAGCATCTATGCCATTCCGAGAGAGATCCTGATATATCTTGACCTCCCTGCCACCAGAAATCTGTTCGCTCCCGGTGGTGTCGAGGGTGTTAGAACAATTTTTGACGAGTTGGAAAGACTCGGGATCCCTTGGCTATCCTGGGATTACAGAACACCGGAGGAAGCTGCGTTTGCAGAAATGGAAGAAGCGGTGAAAGAGGATAGAGCAAGTTTTTACATGTTGTACACAGCCGGACTCGATGCAGACATACACCGATTTGGATGGGATGACGGGCATGTGGCCTCTCACCTTTCGTGGTATGCGGGAAGAATCGAGAGGATCGTTCAAGCCGCAGGGTCTAAGATTTCTCATGAGACTCGTGTCATTGTCATGGGTGATCATGGTATGTGCAACGTAACAGAGCATATAGATATTATCGCCCAGGTTGATTCGCTCGGCCTCCGAATACCCGACGATTTTTTGCCGTTCTACGACTCCACGATGGCTCGTTTCAAGATATTTTCACATGATGCCGGATCGGTGCTGAAGAATCTGCTCGAAAATCATCACTCCGGCCGAATTCTCACATCTCACGAGATGAACCGACTCGGAGTTCATTTTCCCGATGGTCGATTTGGTGACCTTATCTTCTTGACACATCCGGGGACCATTATCCTTCCAAGTTTCATGGACAAAGAGCCCGTCGCTGCCATGCACGGATACCATCCCGACACGCCTGCTATGTACAGTGCGATGTTTACCAACATCAATGTTCCCACAAAGGAGATCTCTATCAGCGATGTTGCTGGATTCTTCCTCCCGGGTTTCAAACCTACCAGGGGAGGGGATGCGGCTTGATCATCGAGAAGGTATCACGGGCCATGTCCTGGAGTGTCTTGGCCAAGGTTTCTCGGTTCGGGGGAGGATTTGCAGCTACCATCCTGATCGTAAGAACACTCGGCAAGTATCATTGGGGCATGCTCAGCGTTCTGAAGGCATTGAGCGGTTTTGCATTTGTTATCGTGATGCTTGGAGCTGGCAATGCACTGCTCAAGTATCTCCCCACTGTTAAGGTGAAAGGGGGATTACACTCATTTCTCGACACCTTCAAGAAGCTCCTCCTTATTCAAATATTGGTTTGGATCTGTTTGCTCGTGATCGTCAGGTTTGGAGGGCCGGTCATTGAGGGATTCTTTCAAGAGCGTTTTGAGCGATTTGGCTACTATCTGCAGTTTGCCGTTGCGTTTGTCATATTCGAGGTCTTCATGGGCCTGGTAACAAACTTCCTCCAATCATGGTACGAAACGAGAAGACTGGCGATTGCAATAATAATTGGAAACATATGTTACATTGTTCTTTTAATGTTGTTTCTTAAATTGGGTTGGGGAATTATCGGTGTCCTTTTTGCTGGTGCTATCGTCAATCTCCTGATGACCCTCCTCCTTGTTCCACAGGTACGTTGGTTTGTGAGGTCCGCCCCGGTGAGGGCAGGAGAGATTCATGGAATGGGAAAGATATTCCGTTTTTCACTCCCTTTTGTTGCAACCGGGGTCTTGAACCAGATCGTCTGGCGCCAATCGGAGGTCATATTCCTCGGACACTACCACGGCTCAGAGTTATCCGGTTATTTCGAGCTGGCGTATCGCGTTCCGCAGCTTTTACTTGAGTTTATCCCAATCACCATCTGGCCTATTGTCATGGCGGGGACCGCTGAAGTGTACGCGAGGGATGTCAGTAACCTACCGAGGGCGATCGATCTCTACTACAGGCTTCTATACATTCTGGTTATCCCCATTGCAGCTCTCGGATTTGCATTCTCCAGGTCTCTCGTTCCAATCCTGTACGGTAGCCAAATGCTTCCAGCAGCATTACTTACACAGTTGTTTTTCATTGTCTTTTCATACTCCTTTCTCTATACTCCGCTCAGCATGGCCCTCTATGTGATGGGAAAGAGCTGGATTAACATGCTCGTGTTTACATTCCTGGCTGTTGTCAATGTCGGTCTGGATCTTGCACTGATACCACGCTACGGAATCTGGGGAGCATTTTTCCCGGTCGCTTTCGTACTGTTACTTGGAGTTGTTGTCTTTTCAATTGTTCTAAAGAAGTGCAGACCCGATGTGAGAGCACCGGTATCTTTTATTGTGCGATGCTACGCTGCGGCGGCTCCAACCATGCTGCTCGCGATGGCATCAGTGAGGTGGATCTCTCCGGCTGCATTGATACTCCAGATGCTTGCCGGTTCGATACTTCTCGTTCTCGGATTCCGCTTTTTCAAAGTGGTCGGAGAGAACGAGAAGGAGCTGATCGGAAGGCTGCCGATTCCGTTGAAGGAACGGATCTTGGCACTCTTTTAGGTGGGGAAGAGACGTGTACCGCGATCATAACATCAGCGTTGTCATCCCCTGCTACAACGAAGAGGAGGGCATTACTCGTGTTATTCCTGCACTCCCTCCCTCGGTGGATGAGATCATTGTCGTCGACAATAACTCGACGGACCGGACCGCAGAAGTGGCCCGCAACCTCGGTGCACAAATCGTTTTTGAAAAGCGAAAAGGCTACGGTGCTGCATATAAAGCGGGACTGTCGGCGGTGACCGGAGATATCACGGTCACCATGGATGGGGATGGAACCTATCCCATGGAACAGATAGAGGAATGCATCGATTACCTTCTCGATAACGGACTCGACTTTGTATCAGCCTCCCGGTTCCCGCTGAAAGATGCCGGTTCAATGAACCTTTCGAACAAAATCGGGAATACAGTCCTGACAATCGCGACGTTGGTTCTGTTCATGCGCAGCATAAGCGATTCACAGTCGGGTATGTGGATTTTCAAGAGCTCACTCTACCGTGAGCTCAGCCCAAAAAGCGACGGTATGCCATTTAGTGAGGAGATAAAGATCGCAGCGATACGCCACCCCCGTGTTAGGTTCGACGAATACCATGTCAACTACCACCCACGCATCGGAGAAGTCAAACTTCAGAAATGGCGTGACGGAATCAGAAACCTGCTTTATCTTTTGAAGCTTAGACTCACACCGAGATGTTGATGCTCGGAATCTACTCAATTCATGACGGTGGGATAGGATAAAAGATGTGACTGATGTGTATCTCACAAGACTTGGCCTGAAGATGCTCAACAAGGAGTGAAAACAATGCTCAAAAACCTCTTGCTCATCTTGCTCACCGTTTGTCTGAACACCGGGGGGCAGTTTTTAATGAAGGCAGGTGTTAACAGGGTAGGAAAAATAAGTCTCTTCAATAACTTCTTCAACTCGATATTCAAAGCCTTGACGTCAGGTCTCGTCATTGGCGGTTTCGGTTTCTATGTCGTCAGTGCGATGCTTTGGATCATCATCCTGTCGAGGGCCGAGTTGAGCTGGGCATTTCCGCTGGTGAGCCTTTCCTACGTCATTACCGCGATTGTGGCGCCAATCGTTCTCCACGAGAGCTTTTCTGTCCAGAGGTTCTTGGGAACGCTCGTCATCGTAGTTGGGGTCTTCATCGTGAGCAGAACGTACTAAGTGCCGAGACGGCTTGGAGCGATGACGAGCGATGTCACACCGGGAGATGAGCATATTGAAAGGTGCAAGAACGTTCCTCGTCATAAACGCAACGATCGTTGCGATATCATTTTTGACGTGCTTCAGGGTCATTCCCGGACCCGATATTATCGGGGTCTTCGCGGCCTTCTATATCTTGTTTATCCTCCCCGGGATGCTCATGAGTATGCTCATCTCAGACGATCGTACCGTGTCATTGGAGACTATTTGTCGCATCTTTTTTTCGAGCCTCGTACTTGTATCATTCCTTATCTGCCTCGGCTTCATTCCCGGCATCTCATACTCGTCGATCGCAGGTGCGTGTGGAGGGGTCAACGTTATTTTGCTTTTTCTGTATTACCGGAAGGCAAGCTCCAGTAAAAAGGTGCTGAAGAGGAGTAAATCCACGTTTGTCTCGGAAGGGAAGAATGATAACCTCCGCTATACCGGGGGCAAAGCGATTCTCATCATTGTCCTATTCATTGCATGTTACGTTTTCTTCTTTGACAGTGGGGATATAGGTCTAGACACCGATTCTTTCGACCACCTGAGTTTCATCAGGCGGAGCGTCAGCACGGGTGAGATCTTTCCGTCCGACTCATTCTACAAGGATGGAGACGGTGCAGCGTTTGATCCGCGCAAAGGGATCTGGCATCCTGCCGTTTCTCTTTGGGTGTTCCTGTCAGATACGACTCCTCAGTTCTTATGGCGTGTCATACCCTCGTTTGTCGTTTTCTTCGTCCTCGCATCATTTCTCTTTTTCGCAACCGAGCTCCTCGGTTCCCCTGCGCGGGCCGCCCTCGCACTCGTATTCCTCTTTCTCTTCTATAGGGGTGAAGGTATTACCTGGTTTACGAAAGCAGGTTTCAGCCGCAACGTTGCTCAGGCGATTATCTGGTTTGATATCGCGCTCCTGTTACGTTTTTATAAAGGTAAAAGTGTCAGATATCTTATCGGTGCAATATTTCTCTCGCTCATCGGAAGCGCCGTTCATCTCGCTTTCGTCCTTCTCCTCGTCGCATCCCTCGGGAGCATTCTGATCTATGCCCTCCTCTTCCGTTCTGGAGGGAATTGGAGCAAACGTTATCTCGCGAGCGTCCCCTTTCTGGCGATGGCGGTTGCTATTCCCCTCATCGTCCGTGCCCGTTTTACATTTTCTCAATTCAACATGATCCACACACACCGGCAGGGCATGCTCATCTTATCGGACCGACTGGCAATCGTCGATCCCGTCGAAATTCTATCGAGTGTGGGGAGTGTATTCTTCTTTGCGCTCCTTATTATTCCCTTCTTTTTCCGAATCGCCGCCGACGTGGAGCGACGGAATCTCGTGGGGGTTCTCTTCTTGGTTCCAGTTATCCTGGTACTCAATCCTTACACAGCTTCCTTGCTGGAAACCAGGTTGAACTATCTCCACTACCGGATACTGTACGCAGCTCCACTGATGTGCATATTAGTACTCGGTATCATCGGACTCTTCCGTATACTGTTGCTGGGAAGAGGAACCGGAGCAATAGGCAAGATGCGTACGCAGGATCGACACTCGAGCGCAGGGCAGAGGCAGGATGGAGAAACTCACGCGTTCGGGCTGAACGAGAGGCGTCCGAAAAGGAACTGGTTCGCTTCACTTTCGGCGAATGTACTGAAAAGACTGGTTGCCGCAGCTGTTCTCATTGTCTTTTTCTTTTATCCGGTTCGTACCGCGATCGTTGCCTTCAATGGTTCTGTGCGTAATATCCTGTACCCGGGCGGTGAGTTAGATACAGGGTACAGGGAGCTGATAGAGTTGCTCGGCAATGAAATACCGGACAACTCCGTTATTGTCTCCGACCCACAAACAAGCTATATTATCTCCGCTTATACGGATCATTTCATCGTAGTGGCGCTCGATCAGCATTGCTCTCCCTCCGATCCGCTGGCCCTTAATCGGCTCGAGAAAGTGAGGACACTGTTCAGCCCGGCAGTCCCCCTCTCAGTTAGTATTCCCTGGCTCGGGCGGAGTGCTGCTGATTATATCCTCATCAATGGCGGGCTGACTGACCGTTCGGATTTTTTCAGGACAGTATTCCCCGAAGAGATTGAACTGACAGCCGAAAAGTTCCGCACCTGTCACAATCTGTTACAGGAAATCCCGGCCCCGGAGGATTTTCTCCTTTTCAGAGTGAATCAGGACTCGCTGGACGTTGCCGCATCGAGTAGTGAATGTCGTGTAACGTACGCGGCTCCTCTTCAATGCGTAGGATACCAGGAATCGAATAACCTCTTGAGTGAACGTGTGCTTGCAGGTGAGCGTGGTGATGGAGAACCCGCATTCGATCATAAAAGAGTGGAAACGGGACAAGACAATTCCGAAAAAGGGTCATGGGAGCTTGTGGAGATCGTGTTTGAGGATGAACCCCACATCATTCTCGAGCATGTTGCCATCGAGGACAAGGTGCTCACCCCCGGTGACACCCTCCGGGGATCATTTTGCTGGAGAGTTGTCAAGACACCGCCCTACGGGCTTCCAATCGAATGTGTCGTGCGTCTCGACACCGAGTTTCCAAAAGGCGCATTTTACAGGTTATGGTATGGCAAGCAGTACAGGAGGAAGTTGGAGCGGAATAATCAGATCTTATACCGGTACACGCTGTTCACACCTTTACGAAGCGGCTGTACACTTCCCGATCAGTGGGAGAGAGGCGATCGTGTGGGCCAGGATTTCTCAATCGCGTTACCGGTATGGCTCGCAAGTGGAGTCTACGATCTGCATGTCAAACTCTTCCGTCTTCCATACATTCCGAACAGGGCAGTCTCCGATTACCTCCTGAACGAAGATTCGTTTCAAGGTGAAAGAATCGCCCGTCTGCGAATAGGAACTGACGGCGGTCGGTAGTACCAGTTTTACCGGCAGATCCTTGAAACCGTGTAAATCGTGACGATGGTACAGACAAAAATAGATAATCATCATATCGTAGCTTTCTTTTCGGATGCACTGTACACAGGCGGTGCTGAGAAGTACCTTTACCTGCTCGCCTCGAACATAGACAGGGAGTTGTTTCAACCCGTTCTCGTCATAAATAAACACATTGGTTTGGAACACCTCAAAGCCCTCATGGAAGGGGAGGGAATTGACGTCTACGAGGTTTCCCTGAAACTGCCCTCCTCGCTGAGAGGTGTAGTCCACATGATAGGACTGTTGCGTGAACTGAAGCCATCAATCTTTCACATCAACCTTCCGGGACCATTTGATTCACAGTATAGCCTTGTCGCACCCATCGCCCGCCTGGCTGGCGTCAAGCACCTCGTCTCCACAGAGCATCTCGCAATGGTACCCTCTTTTCCGAAGGGGAAGATGTTCAAGAGCTTTGGGACTTGCTGGATAGATCGGGTAATCACAGTCAGTGAAGACAACCGCACCCATCTGATGCAAGAACACGGCATCCCGCAGAGGAAGATCAAGGTTATCTATAACGGGTTGCCAGATCCCTCCCCGGTAGAGCCTGTAGATATCCGGCGAGAGTTACATCTCGGAAATGACACATTCCTCCTCGTGATCGTCGGAGCTCTGGAAGATCGAAAGGGACATCGGACAATCTTTCACGTCATGAACAAGCTTCTAGACCGAACACATCTGCTCGTGATCGGAGTGGGTGAAATGGAGGAGGAGTACCGTCGAATCGTCTCAGAACTCAATATTGATGACCGGGTCCACTTTCTCGGATACCGCCGTGATGTTGTGGGAATATTAAAGCGCGTCGATCTGTTGGTTCTCACTTCGCGAATGGAGGCAACTCCCTACGTTATCTTGGAAGCAATGGCTGTGGGACTACCGGTGGTTGTCAGTAATATCTATGGAATACCTGAGCTCGTCGTTGATGGGAGGACAGGGTGTTTGGTAGAAGAAGATGATATCGATGGGGTGGCAAATGCTGTGATAACAATGCTTCGTAATCGAGACCTGAGGGTGTCTATGGGTGCTGAGGCACGGAAATGCTGCGAAGCCAGGTTCAGGATCGAGACCAGCGTATCGAAGACAGTTGACATCTATCGGGAACTGGTAGGTACGGGACCCGGTAATCTCGAGGATTTATGAAAATACTGATCGCAACATCTTACTCACCGTACCCGGTCAGCAGGGGTACCCACAGGCTCGTCATGAACCTCATAAAGGGCCTCTCTGTTCGCCATCAGATCGTTCTGGTTACCATGACGCTCAAACCCGCGGATGAAGCGGCCCTTCGACAGATCGAAACAACAAGGATATCTGTCAAGTCGATAATAGCGCCGAACCGGCGGAGCCTTGCACATCGTGTGTTCTACAAAATGAGGAATCTCTTTTTTAGCGGTGCACGAGCCATCCCCCTGCAGGTCCTGTATGCTGCACCGATTGAGTTCCTAAACCTCATTCGTGATACGGCGCGGGAGGAACGTGTTGATCTGGTGGTGGCATTGTACTGGCACTTGTACGATCTTCCAAAACACTTGACGGGGATCATGAATGCCGTTGCAACACAGGATCTCGATTTCATGACACATCGTGAAAGGCTCAAGTACATACCGGGTACCGTGCGAAGAATTTTCAGCGGAATAGATGCTCGCATGCAGGAACGAATCGAGAAAGAAGCGTACCGAAGGTATGAATCGATCCTGACCGTGACAGACAGAGACACGGAAATCTTGAAGGATATGCTCGGCGAGAGTGAAAAGGCCATCTGTGCACTCCCTCTCGCTATTGACCTCGAACGGTACCGGCCTGACTCATTCGAACGGGAACCGGACCGAATAATTTTTCTCGGCGCTTTTGATGCCGATTTTAACAGAGACGCCCTTCTCTATTTTATCGACGAGGTCTTTCCCATAGTCCTGGAGAAGAGGTCGGCGACTCATCTTGAGGTGGTGGGACATGGCGCTGATAGAGGGATCCGGGCAAGGGCTGGTTCGCATGTTCGGTTTGTTGGAAGAGTTGATGATGTGCGTCCTCATCTCGGACAGTGCAGCCTCATGGTACTTCCGCTCCGTTTCGGCGGGGGTGTCAGGATACGTATGATGGAAGCCGCCGCCATGGGAACCCCCGTTGTCAGCACCCCTGTCGGTGTCGCGGGTATGGGATTGGTGAACGGAAGGGAGTATGTGGAGGCATCATCGACGAGGGAAATGGCTCAAGCCGTTGTGGACGTGCTGGAGAACCCAACGCTTGCACGTCATATCGGGGAGCATGCACGGGGGTGGGCGGAAAAGCATATCGGAATGGACACATATCCCGACCGGCTCGATGACTTGATCGGTACGCTCTCCAGGAGGCGTTCGAAGAGCTGTCTGCAGTCTTGAGGTGAGACTCAGTACTCGAGGATCCGGAAAAGATCGTGCTTATGCATGATATGGCTATTTCGAGTTGGGAGCTTCAACGCGGGGCATGTAGTCTTCCAAGGGAGGAAAGTTGTCGAGGCTCTTGGCAATAGCCGCCTCCAGGTATGAGTTTACCCACCAGTAGATATCGTACTTTCGGATCTTCTGTCGTAGTTTTTTCATCCGAGCTTTCTTCTCCTCCGAATTCATATGGTAGGCCTCGACGATCGCATCTGCGACTTCTTCGATGTTGTACGGGTTGACGAGAATGGCGCCCCTTTGAAGCTGCGCCACCGCACCAGCGAACTCGCTCAAGATGAGCACGCTATTTTCCTCGATGCTCGATGCACAATACTCCTTGGCCACGAGGTTCATCCCATCTTTCAATGGGGTGATCAGCGCCATTTCTGCAGTGCGGTAGTAAGCCAGGAGTTCTGCTCGACTCAACAACCGGTGGATATAATGTATGGGAACCCAGCCCGATCTGGTGAATTGCCCATTGATCTCACTCACCAGCCGCTCAATTTCCTCTTTGAGCTCCTGATACATCGGGATACTCCTCCTGCTCGGCACCACCACCTGGACGAGAGTGACCTTTCGGCGGAGTTCGGGGTAACGCTCCAGGGCATTTCTGAAAGCCTTCAGCCTGTACGGTATCCCCTTCGTGTAGTCCAAGCGATCGACACCGAGAATGATCTGGCAGTTCGGGAGGTCTTCGTGTATGTACCAGGCTTGATCTGCAACTTCTTTCGATGTAGCTCGTTTTTCAAATTCGTCGTAGTCAATGCTTATAGGAAAATTGCCGACTCGCACCTGTCGATCACCAACGTCAACTGACAGAACCTGCCCCTTTCCCTTTACAGAAATGTTGTTCATAAGAGCCCTGATGCACTGCAGAAAGTTCCGCTGATCGCGCTGGGTCTGCAATCCGATCAGGTCGTACTCCAGCAGAGCCCGAAGGATCTGTGACCGCCACGGGAGCTTGAAGAATATGTCGAGTGGGGGGAAGGGGATGTGGAGGTAGAATCCAATCTTGGATTTGGCACCAAGTTTTTTCAGTTCGAGCGCGACATTGATGAGGTGGTAATCGTGGACCCATATGAAATCCTCGATATCGGTGTTATCAGCAATTACTGTGGCGAACCGCTGGTTGATAAGCTTGTATGCTTCCCAGTAGGACGGGTCGAAATTGCAGTACGATTGGAGGTCATGAAAGAGGGGCCAGATGACCTCGTTGGCCATGCCAATGTAATAGTTCTGAACCTCTTCTGCTGTCATCATGACTGGCTTGAGAGTGTATCCTGCCTCGCTGGATGCCTTCTCGAGAGGGGAAGATATATCGGTGATCGCTGATGTGCCCGGCCAGCCGATCCAGAGACCTCCACGGTTTCTCAAGACAGGAGCCAAAGCCGTGACCAGTCCGCCCGAACCCGGTTTCATGAGCCAGCGCCTTCCCTTTCGTTCGAGTATAAACGGAAGCCTGTTGGAACTGATAACGAGACGTTTGACGAAATCTTTCATTGCTCCCCTCCACATGCTTCGGCCCACATGCCAAGAAACTCAACAAGCTCATCCGGTGGTCTCAACCATATATCAGCCGCTGTTGGATGAAACTCTTCAGTCACGAGGACCCGTAATCCTTTCGATCCGAGTGCCCGAAAGGCGTCTTCATCCGTTCGATCGTCCCCCAGATATGCGACTGCCGGTTTCTCACGATATTCCGACAGGATGGTTTTAACAGCATATCCCTTATCCCGTCCTGGAGGGCGGAGCTCTGTCCCTCCACTGAAGTCTTGAATCAGTAATCCACTTTTCTCTGCGATCGGTCCCCACTGGTCATACACCAGATTACGCAATCTGGCGATCTCATCAGGTGTGAGGCCTCTCCAGTGAAAGGCGAGAGAAGCGGGCTTTCGTTCACACCGTGAGGAGAGCTCTTCATCGACGAGGTTCCGGTATGCCTCTTCGAGCGAAGCGGCAATATCATCCCCCAGCAGAGGTGCGACATAACTTCCATCCGGCATTTTCCGTTCCCAACCGTGGGAGCCCCATATTTCATACTGTTGTTTCAATGGTACCAAACGAACGATATCGTTTATTTCCCGACCGCTAATCAACACCACCCTGCACCGTTC
>SMTZ1_10005569_pt1 | contig 12663 bp, 8 predicted proteins | sample DeeMarSWOR136_30_FD_25667 | JGI IMG/M metagenome (IMG submission 25667) | reverse complement strand
TCATTAATAGAACCAACTGTGTCTCCGTTTTTAACCTTTAATATCTTTTCAGTCATTTTATATCACCTCTGCTAAATATTCCAATGTTTTGCTATAGGATTAGGACCTAGTTTTTTTATTTCTTCAGTCATCTCCTTCATAGTATCAGCAAATTTTTGTCCTTCTGATGCAGAAACCCAGCGTATCCAAATTCTTTCTTTTTCTAGACCTAATGTTTCCAAAATCGATTTTAGAAGAACAGCTCTTCTTCTCGCTTTATAATTACCATCAAGATAATGACAATCCCCGGGGTGGCAACCACCAATAAATACCCCGTCTGCTCCTTCTAAAAAAGCACGCATAACATAGACTGAGTCTACAGATCCAGAACACATTACCTTAATAATTCTAATATTTGGTGGATATTGTATCCTACTAGTGCCTGCTAAATCTGCACCAGCATAGCTACACCAATTACATAGAAACCCTACGATTTTCGGCTCAAATTGTTCCATTTTAATCACCTTTAAATTTCATAATTCCTCACTCCAAACAGGCATCAATCATGGAAATTACCTGTTTTTTAGTAAATTTATTCTGTTGCGACACACCGCTTGGACAAATAGCTGAACATGAACCACAACCTTGACATAAAATTTCATTAACTTTTACGACTTTTTTCTCCTCATCAAAATCAATTGCATCATATGAACATACATCAATGCATAGCTTACATCCTGCACAGTTTCTTGAAGTAATATGTGCAATATTGCCCTTAGTTTCAAGATAATCTTTTGAAAGAATTGTTGCGGCTCTTGCACCTGTTGCTTTTGCTTGAAGAATTGATTCGTCAAGAAATCTAGGTGAATGTGCTAACCCACATAGAAATATTCCATCAGCAGAGAAATCCACAGGTCTAAGTTTTACGTGGGCTTCTGTATAAAACTTATCTTCATTTAATGGAACTTTTAATTTTTGTGTCAATATTGAATTATCTGGTGGGATTACTCCTACGGCTAAAACTAGTTTATCTGGATGAAGGTGCAGGTCTCTATTAAGTATTAAATCTGAAGTTTTTACTGATATCTTTCCATTTTTTAAATCTACCTTTGGTTCATCATCTTCATCAAACCGAATAAATAATATTCCTTTATTTCGTGCCTTGCGATATAATAAATCCTCTTTGAAGCCATATGTTCTGATATCTCTATACAGAACATAAACATCGACATCTGGATTGATCTCTTTTAATTTCAAAGCATTCTTTATTGCTTGAGAGCAACATATTCTACTGCAATATGGTCGTTCATCATTGCGAGAACCAACACATTGAATCATTACAACTTCTTTCAAATTCTTCAAATATGATTTCTTATCGTATAAATCCTTTTCAAAATCAGACTGTGTCAATATATCATTACTATTGTTATATTGATATTCAACTGGTTCGTATGGTATTCCACCTGTTGCTAATATGATAACTCCATGTTGGATTTCTTCAATATCCTTTCTATTTTTAACTTTTAGTTTAGTATTGAAATTACCAACATAACCTGATAAAGAATCAATCTCAGTATCTGTAAATACGTCAATTTTGGGATGATTTTTAATTTTCTTAATAGTTTCTTTTAGTAACTCTTGTGGTTTTTCTGTTTCTACACCTAGATATATATTCTTAAGATGACCACCAAGTTTATTTTCTTTTTCTACCAGGAAAACCTTGTATCCCTGATCAGCAATTGATAGGGCGGACTGCATTCCAGCTATTCCTCCACCTATAACCAAAGCATTCTGAATGACAGGTGTCTTGAAATGATAGACAGGAAATAGTTCTGAAGCTTTTGCAACAGCCATTCTTACTGCATCGATTGCCTTTTTGGTAGCCATCTCTGGATTGTTTTTATGTACCCAAGAATTCTGATCTCTAATATTTGCCATCTCAAAGAGATGAGGATTTAAACCAGCTTCATGAAGGGTGTCCTGAAAAAGAGGTTCATGGGTTCTGGGAGTACATGATGCAACAACAACACGATTAAGACCTAATTCCAAAATTTTCTCTTTTATCTCTTCTAAAGAATCGTGAGAACATGTATAGATACCTTCAGATGCATACTCTACATAAGGTAGCGTTTTTATAGATTCAACAACTTGTTTAACATTGACAACTCCTGCGATGTTTATACCACAATGACAAACAAAAACTCCAATTTTTGGTAGTTCATTGCTAATATCTTTTTCCTCAGGATACACTTTTTCTAAGATTTCAGTTCCTCTAACTTCGGCTATATCCTTTGCTGCTTCTGCTGCAGCAGCTGAAGCTTGTGAGACACTCTCAGGGATATCTTTTGGTTCAGATGCTGTTCCAGATGTATAAATGCCCTCTCTTGTCGTTAAAACTTTAATAAAAGAATCTGTTTCAATAAAACCATATTCATTTAGATTTAATTTGAGAATTTTACTAAGATCTCCAAAAGCTTTACATGGTTGTAATCCCACTGATAGTACAACCATATCATATTTTTCTTCTTTTGCTTTCCCATCTTCATCTACATGTCTAATTATTAGATTCTTTGTTTCTCTATCTTGTTCAATTCTTGGAATGCGACATCTACGATAAATCACCCCATGTTCTTCTTTTGCTCGATTATAGTATTTTTCAAAATCTTTTCCAAAAGTACGCATATCCATATAATAAATATGTGTTTCAAGATCAGGTTGATGTTCCTTTGCAATTATTGCTTCCTTGGTTGCATACATGCAACAGACAGAAGAGCAATAGAGGCTATCACAACTTTCATCTCTTGATCCAACACATTGTAACCAGGCAATTTTTTTAGGAGGTTTTCTGTCAGAAATTCGTGTAATATGTCCTTCATAAGGACCAGATGCTGAAAGCATTCGTTCAAACTCTATACTTGTCAAAACGTTTGGATAGACTTTATATCCATAACTATCACCTTTGGGTGGCAGATATTTATCAAAACCAGGAGAAATTATCACAGAACCTACATTTATCGTCTCACTAGTTTCAATCATATCGTGATTTATTGCATCTCTTCCACAATGTTCAACACATTGAAGACACTCACAGCAACCTGCACAGTTTATGCATCTTTTGGCTTCTCTAACCACTTGCTCTCTTGAAAAACTTTTTTCAATTTCATCAAAAGATAATATCCTTTTTCCAGGATCAAGATAAAATGGTTTCTCCCTTTTTTTAGGAAAACGAAGTGTTTCAGGCGGTATTCCTGCTTTTTTGAAATCTTGATTTTCCCTACCAACTTTCAAATCTATGTTATTGAAATACCTATCGATGGATATTGCCACTTCATGTCCAGCTCCTATTGCCTCAACTGCTGAAGCTGGACCTGTTACTGCATCTCCACCGGCAAATACGTCTTTTTGGTTGGTTTGGAACGTTAAAGGGTCAACATCGATTAATCTATCATTTGTCAATTTAACTGCAGTTTTTTCCATAAGCTTAGTATCTATTTCTTGTCCAATTGCAAAGATTACAATATCAGCACTTATATCAAAGACAAAATCTTTAATTTCAATAGGTCTTCTTCTCCCAGATTCATCAGGTTCACCAAGCTCCATTTTTACGCATTTTAAGCATACATCCTTACCTTTATTTTTTATCATTAAAGGACTGGTCAAAAATTTGAATTTAATATCTTCCTCTTGAGCCTGAACTATTTCTTCCTCATTTGCTGGCATTTCATTTAGTGTTCGTCTATATACAACAGTTACGTCTCCACCAAGTCTTTTTGCAGTTCGAGCAGAGTCCATTGCAACGTTTCCACCACCCAGAATTAGAACCTTTTTTCCCTTAAAATGATCTTTCGGAATCTTACCACTGTTTAAATCTTTCAGGTATTCAATACCTTGCAGTACAAATTTGTTATCACAACCTTCAAATTTAAGGGATCGACTTTTCTGTGCACCTATTGCTATAAAAATTGCTTTAAAACCCTGTTTTCTTAAGTCATTGAGATTGAAATCTTTACCAAATCTTTGATTATTTTTAATCTCAATATTATCTTCATTAATTAACTGGTCTATCTCTTTCTTTAGATATTCTTTCGGCAATCTATATTCGGGAACACCATAGTATAGCATACCTCCATTATGCTTCTCTGCTTCGAAAATCGTTGGTTTATATCCCATTTTGGAAAGATCTGAAGCAGCAGTTAGACCTGCAGGCCCAGCTCCAATAATTGCTACCTTTTTATTAGTATCTTTTTTCTTTTTTTCTGTTTCCTTTGTTTCATTTTTCTTATCCATTGATATTTGATATTCTTCGGGAGCCTTAGGATTTTCATATATATAATCAGCGATAAATCTTCTAATATTACATATCGAGACTGATTCATCAATATCCTTGCGGTTACATTCTGTTTCACATGGGTGATAACAGATTCTTCCTAGAGAACCTGGCAGAGGTATTTTTTCCTTGATTAAAGTAAATGCTTCAGCAAACTTTTCTTGTGAAGCAAGAGCAATAAAACCCTGAGCATTTAATCCTGCAGGGCATTCCAATTTACAAGGTGACACATCATTTGATTTATCAATTATAAAAACATTTGGAATCGCTTGAGGGAAGGGTTGATAAATCGCTTTTCTAAATGCAAGTCCCTCATTAAAATCAGATAAAATATTAACAGGACAATGTTCTACACAATCTCCACATCCATTACATTTTTCAAGATCAACAAACCTAGGATGTTTTTTAATTGTGACTTGAAAATTTCCAACATCTCCAGAAAGATTAGAAATTTCAGCATTTGTAATTATTTCAATATTCCTATGTCTACCAGTAGCTACAAGCTTTGGACCGAGAATACACATTGCACAGTCATTTGTTGGAAATGTTTTGTCCAGTTGTGGCATTGTCCCACCAATACTAGGCCCCTTCTCAACAATGTAAACCTTAAAACCTGCATCAGCAAGATCCAGAGCTGATTGAATTCCTGATATTCCACCTCCTATGACCAAAACTGCTCCTACCTTGCTACTATTGCTTTTAGAGTTACGACTTTTTTCACTCTCGATAGTATTAATAGCTATGTTAGGACTTCCCGAAAAGGGAACCGATTCATCTTTTTCGGTAGTAGACATACTTTATCATTATTCGTTTTCTTAGGTTATCTCCTCAATCATCCGAAGTATCTGCTCTTTTGTGTAGTTTTTATGTATAGATGCATTGCTAGGACAGGCTGAAATACAAGCTCCGCATCCAGCACATAATGCTTCGTTTACTTCTGCCATCTTTTTTATATCATGCAGCTTTCGAGCATCATATGCACAAACTTCTACACATATCCCACATCCGGTGCATATTTCTTCATCTACAGCAGCAATTAATGGATCCATTTCCAATTCTGGTTTTGAAAGAATTGTGATTGCTCTTGCAGCAGCACCACTTGCTTGTGCCACAGTTTCTGGAATGTCCTTTGGTGCCTGAGCACAACCTGTGAGAAAAATACCTGCAGTCAAAGTTTCGACAGGTCTTAGTTTTGGATGAGCTTCATTAATAAAACCATAGGGATCAGTTGATATTTTCAACTTTTTCGCAAGTTCTTTTGCTCCTTCATTAGGAACTGCAGCCATTGCCAAAACGACCATATCTGCTGCAATTTCAATTTTTTTACCAGTTAGGGTGTCAACACCCCAAACAACAAGTTTGCCCTCATCCCTGCTATCTTTAAAAATTCTTGAAACCTTTCCTCTTAAGTAGATTATCTTTTCATCTTCAATGGCCTTTTGGACAAATTCTTCATAACCTTTCCCTCCAGACCGAATATCAATATAAAAAACATAGGCTTGCCCATCATGAACTGCATGTTTGTAAAGTAAAGCATGTTTTGCTGTGTACATGCAACAAATTTTAGAACAATATGGCATTCCGTGTTCTGGATCTCGGGAACCTACACATTGGACGAAAACAACATCCTTTGGAATCTTTCCATCTGAGGGTCTTTTGATTTTACCTGCAGTTGGGCCAGAAGCAGATAATAATCGCTCAAACTGTAATCCGTCAATCACATCTTTGTATTTACCGTAGCCATACTCACCGATTAGCTCTTTTGATAAAAGATCATAACCTATGGCAACTATTATAACTCCTACATTTTCTTCAATAAATGATTCCTTCTGATTATAATCTATCGCACCAATTGGACAGATTTTTTCACATAGCTTGCATTTACCTGTTTTAAAATAAATGCAATTCTTGCTATCTATAACAGGTTTTTTTGGAACTGCTTGGGGAAATGGAATATAAATTGCTTTTCTGGTGCCCATATCACGTTCGAACTCTGAAGTAACATTTGTGGGGCATTTTTCTGAACAGAGTCCACAACCAGAGCATTTTTCCCAATCAACAAATGCTGGCTTCCTTCTAATTTTTACCTTAAAGTTACCTAAATATCCTTCGACTTCTTCAATTTCTGAAAAGGTAAGAAGTTTTATTTTAGGATGATGTCCAACCTCTACTGTTTTTGGTGTAAGTATACAAGAGGCACAATCTAATGTTGGAAATGTTTCAGATAATTGTGACATACGACCGCCGATAGAAGAGGTCTTTTCTACTAAAATAACTTCAAAACCACTATTTGCTATATCCAATGCTGCCTGCATTCCACTAATTCCACCACCAATTACTAGTGCTTTTTTTGTGATAGGTATATTAATTGCTGCAAGTGATTGATTTAATTTCAATTTTTCAATCATGGTTTTTATTATCTCTATTGCTTTTTCTGTTGCTACCTTTTTATCTTTATGAACCCAGCTACATTGCTCTCTTATATTTGCATTCTCGAATTGATATTGGTTTAAACCTGCAGAAGCAATAGCGTTTCTAAAAGTAGTTTCATGAAGTGTATGAGTACAAGCAGCAACTATAACACCCTCTAATTTTTTCTTTGTGATTGCGTTTTTGATCATTTCTTGACCAGGGTCTGAACACATATATGTATAATCAACAGCATGGGCAACTTCCGGTAGTTTACCTATTTCCTCAATCACCTTTTTAACATCTACTGTATCTGAAATATTTAGACCACAATGACAGACGAATACTCCTATTCGCTTCATTTTCTCTTCTGCCCTCCTAAAACTAATTTTTTGGAAAAAAGCAGAGGTCTAGGATCTACAAAATGTTCATCAAAATCGCAAATTTTTTCGTCAAGTCCTAATGCAATTGCCAGGAGTTGAGTAAAATAAAAAATCGGCTTAAAATTAAAATCATTATAACTTGATTTAACATCTTTTTGACGATAATCAAGATTAAAAAAACACAGTGGACAGCCTACAACGATTCCATCTGCTCCCCTGTTATCCATATCATCAATAATCATTTTTGCTCGTTCAACTACAGGTTCGATATCATTGACAGTATGGTAAGAACCACAACACTCGTTATTAAATGGACTTTCTACTGCCTTACCACCTAAAGCCTCAATAAAATCTTCAATCACTCTGGGAGTTTCTATATCATCAATTCCAATGCCTTCTGGCCTTAATAATAGACATCCATAATAAGGGGATAATTTCAAACCATTTAATGGCCTCTTAATCCTTTGTTTAATAACGTCGAATCCTACTTCATCTCTTAAAAATTCTAAAAGATGCAAAACTGTTACATTACCACTATAATCTTTTTCTTCATCTAAAAAATTATTAATACGGTCTCTTTTCTCAGCATCCTCTAACATTATTTTATTTGTCTGTTTGAGTGTATTATAGCACATCGCACATAATGTTACAACTTTATCAGAACCCGTTTCTGATATTCTTATAAGAGTTCTTACTGGTGCTAGTTGATGTATTAAGTCATCAGCGGCAAGTGAATGAACTGTGCCACAACAGTTCCATCTTGGAAGCTCAATCATTTTATGGCCTAGTTTTTCTATTGATTCCAAAGCTGGGATTTCAAAATTTTTTGCTGTTGTCTTTAAAGTACATCCAGGGTAATAGTACAAATCCATTTTTTTCACTACCCCGTCATTTTTCTAAGATTACTAACAAGTGCTATTTGAGGCAGGTTTTCATCAATATCCAGATCTGTAATTTCAACATAATTTAAACTCTTTCTGAGAAGTAATAATCGTAGTGCCTCCATAACTTTTGCTAAATCTACTCCTTTCGGACATCTTGCAGAACATGAAAAACATGAGGCGCATAACCATATAGTTTTAGAATTAAGGACGTCACTGAACTGTCCAAGCTGAATTAATCTTATTATCTGGCTTGGTAATAAATCCATTAATGAAACCATTGGACAACCTGCAGAACATTTTCCACATTGATAGCAAGCTAAGACATTTTGACCACTGACATCTTCAACCTTTTTTATAATTTCATTTTGAGTATCGTTCCGAGATAGACTTATCCTTTTATCTATGGTTGGAGTGGAACCGTTTACAGGAGCAATTTTTTCTTTTATAGAATGTGTTTTAATCCCTTTCTCGGTTTCTAGTTTCATCTTGAGATGGTCAATACCTTCTTCACCAAATAGTATATCAACATCTCCGAGAAGATCTGTAATTAATTCATCTTTGACATCTTTATATTCATAAGTATAACGAAATGATCCCCGAAATGGCTCAGTATTTCTTTTTACAAATCCTCTTTTATGCATACGGGAGAGAACTGTATTAACTGTAACATATGTGCTAGCCATTCCCTCTTTTCTTAATTTCTCAAAAATTTCTCTAGCAGTGATTTTTTTTTCTTTATGCAAAACCGATAAAATCCTTTTTTCTAGAGAACCTAGCATTTTTTCCCCGTGCTATTACACCTGTAATACTACAAACGTCTTATAAGCATTTCGACATAATTAAAAGATTAGCAGGGGATTTGGTGTAAAATAATTAAAAAATTAGTTTCCTATTACTACCAATACATCTTCAGACTCGACCAAGTCACCCTCTGATATCCTAATTTCTCGAACAATTCCACTTACATTAGAAACAACCTCATTTTGCATCTTCATTGCTTCTAATACAAGGATTGGTGATCCTTTTTTTATGGAATCTCCCTCTTTAACTTTAATAGAGATAACTCTTCCTGGCATTGGTGGGTGAATTAATCCTTCCCCAATATGCATCTTTTGGATTGTTTTTCCAACTTTGATATCTTCTTTTTCTTCTTTTGTATCATACCAGGAAGGTCTTCCTCTTCTCAAATTACGAACTTCAATTTTATGTTTATTATCATTGATTGATATGTATGGTCCTTCAAAATTGATTAAAAACTTCTTTTTATCTAGTAATACAGTCAATCCGGCCTCAGTCTTTTTTGTTACTGCTTGATAGGTTTTGCCATCTATTTCTATGGTTATCAATTCATCAATACCAAGTTCCACATTGTAGACCCTTCCATCAATAAAAAGGTCAAATTTCAACGGAGTGGCCTCCTAGCAATTTGATTATATCTTCCAGCCATTTTCCATTTACTCGTTGATTGGATATCACTTGATTTACTATCAAACTTTAAATAATTATTCATTCCCTCTTTTGATTCAACAAGAGCTGCTGAAATCGCAGCAGCAATTCTAGTCATTTCGATTTCCTTTATTTTTCCGTCTTTGATAAGTTTATCAATGATTCCTTTACGGTTTATAAATGTTGTATCAATTTCGCCTGTTTTGAACGATTTATCCTCAAGAACCTCTAAATGAAACGGGATATTTGTTTTAATTCCTTCAACCTTCATTTCATTTAATGCTCTTTTCATTCTCTCTACAACTGTTTCTCTTGTATCTCCCCAAACTACAACCTTTGCAAATAAAGAATCGTAAAAAGTTGGTATTTCAGAACCTACAACTAGTCCTGAATCAATTCTTGTTCCAATTGAACCAGGGGGTTCATATCTTGTTATTTTACCAGGAGATGGAAGAAAATTATTGTAAGGATCTTCTGCATTTATCCTACATTCCATTGCCCAACCTTTAAATTGAATATCTTTCTGTGAATAATCAAGCTCTTCTCCTGCTGCTATTTTTATTTGGTCTTTTACTAAATCCTTTGCAGTAATCATTTCTGTTACAGGATGTTCTACTTGTAATCTTGCATTCACTTCATTAAAATAGAATTCTTTTCCATCATATAGAAACTCAATTGTTCCAGCATTTGTATATTCTGCAAGTCTTGCAATTTCTACTGCTCTTTCACCTATCTCCATCCTTTTTTTATCATTGAATACAACACTAGGTGCTTCTTCTATTAGCTTCTGGAATCTTCTTTGAATTGAGCACTCTCTTTCTCCTAGATGTACGATATTATCATGTTTGTCTGCAAGTATCTGAAATTCTATATGTCTTGGTTTAACCAGGAATTTTTCGATGAAAATGTTAGGATTACCAAATGCTGAAAGAGAAGATGAACGAGCAATTTCAAGCTGTTTCAATAGGTCCTTTTTATTATCAACAATCCCCATACTAATCCCCCCGCCACCGGCGGAGGATTTTAAAATCACTGGAAAACCTATTTCATTTGCAATTTCTAGTGCATTATTATCTTCAACTGCCTCATCACTACCGGGGGTAACTGGAATTCCTGCTTTTTTTACAAATTTTCGTGAAGCAATTTTATCTCCAGACTTTGCCATTGCCCAAGAATCTGGTCCTATAAAAATGAATTTATTTTCTACGCATTTAAAAGCAAATTCAGGATTTTCAGCAAGAAAACCATAACCTGGGTGAATTGCTTCAGCCCCTGATTCCTTACAAATATCAATAATTTTATCAGCATTCAAATAACTTTGAAGAGAAGGACTAGGGCCGACGTTGTATGCTTCATCTGCATATCGTGAATGAAGTGCATTCTTATCAACATCAGAATAAATTGCAACTGTAGCAATTCCCATTTCTTTACAAGTTCTCATTACACGAAGTGCAATTTCTCCCCTGTTTGCAATAAGTATCTTTTCAAACATTTTATTCACAAAGGTATATTCCCATGTTTTTTTCCAGGTCTGTCTTCTCTTTTATTAAGAAGGGTATGGAGCGCGTTTATAACTCTTGGTCTTGTCTCTTGTGGTTCTATGATATCATCAATATATCCCATTTCTGCTGCAATATAAGGATTTGCAAATTTTTTCCTGTATTCAGTTACAAGATCCTTTGCCTTTTTCTTTCCATCTTTGGCTGCTTCAATTTCCTTTCTAAAAATTATATTTACTGCTCCATCAGGGCCCATAACTGCAAGTTCAGCAGAGGGCCAAGCAAAATTTATATCTGCCCTAATATGTTTTGAACACATAACATCGTATGCACCACCATAGGCTTTTCTAGTAATTACTGTAATTTTTGGGACATTTGCCTCACAATAAGCATACAATAATTTTGCACCATTTCTAATTATTCCACCATATTCTTGAGCTGTTCCTGGAAGAAATCCAGGTACGTCTACAAATGTCAATAGTGGAATGTTAAAAGCATCACAAAATCTTACAAATCTTGCACCTTTAGTTGATGAAGAAATATCAAGAGTACCAGCTAATACTTTTGGTTGATTTCCAATAATACCCACAGAATAACCATCAAGTCTAGCAAAGCCAACAACTATATTTCTTGCCCAATGCTCATGAACTTCTAAAAATTCACCGTTGTCAACCACATGTTTGATTACCTCTTTCATATCATAAGGTTTATCTGATTCACTTGGTAGAATATTTAGTAGTTCATCATCCATCCTATTTGGATCATCATCGGTTTCTAATCTTGGAGGATCATCAAGGTTATTTGAAGGAATGTACGAAAGAAGGGTTTTGATGTATTCAATACAATGTTCTTCATTCTCGGCTGCAAAATGTGCTACCCCACTCTTTTGGTTGTGAGACATAGCACCACCTAATTGCTCAAAAGTAACTTTTTCACCAGTAACTGCTTTTATGACATCAGGGCCTGTTATAAACATATGACTTGTACCATTTACCATAAAAATGAAATCAGTCATTGCAGGAGAATAAACAGCACCTCCTGCACAAGGTCCCATAATTGCAGATATTTGTGGTATAACACCAGAGGCCATCACATTTCTAAAAAATATCTCGGCGTATCCACCTAAAGAAATTACTCCCTCCTGAATTCTTGCTCCTCCAGAATCATTCAAACCAATCAATGGTGCACCATTCTTGAGAGCTAAATCCATTACCTTACACACTTTTTCTGCAAATTTCCAACCCAAAGAGCCACCAAAGACAGTAAAATCCTGTGAGAATACATATACCAAACGACCATCAATTCTCCCATAGCCTGTAATTACCCCATCACCAAGGATTCTTTTTTTCTCCATTCCAAAATCTGTACAATGGTGAAGTGCAAATGCATCCATTTCTACAAAACTGTCTTTATCAAGTAACAAATCAATTCTTTCTCGGGCAGTTAGCTTACCCTTTTTATGCTGGGCTTCAATTCTGTCTTTCCCTCCACCCAGGCTGGCTTCTTTTTTCTTTTCCCTTAGCTCTTTTATTTTTTCATCCATTGGCATGTGAGCACCATTAAGTTTTAGTTTGAATATCCATTGAGTAAATAAAATTAAGGGTTTTAATATTTACATATTTAAGAAAACTCATAAGTCTAATGATACTGTCAAAATAAACATCTCCATATCTTAGATAGTGCTAAATAAGATAAACACCAACCCAGGATAGATTGTTTTGTACTATGAAATGGAA
>SMTZ1_10018643_pt1 | contig 12665 bp, 11 predicted proteins | sample DeeMarSWOR136_30_FD_25667 | JGI IMG/M metagenome (IMG submission 25667) | reverse complement strand
TGGAAATGGTCGATAGACACGAATTTTGATCAACCCGACTTTTTCACCTTCATTCCTCAAATCATCCACTACATCTTTTCCTGTTCCTACACTCGAACCCATCAATATAATAACCCGTTCTGCGTCATCGGTTTTATAGTTCTCAATTATTCCATATTCGCGACCAGAAAGTTTACCATATTCTTTTGAGACTTCCTCAATAATAGGTAACACATGAGTCATTGCTTCCACTTGCTGGCGTTTGTGTTCAAAATAATAATCTTGCAAATCCAGCGGTCCATAAGTTACAGGTTGATTTACATCAAGCAGGCTATGTTCTATTTGGAAATCACCAACAAATTTTGTAACTTCATCATCGTCCAGCATTTCAACACGCTCCAGGGTGTGACTGAGGATAAATCCATCCAGTGTTATCATCGTTGGAAGAAGAATATCTTTATTTTCAGAAATCTTAATTGCCATGATGGCATTATCATAAGCTTCCTGGCAATTTTCAGAAAAAATCTGAATCCAGCCAGAATCACGCGCTCCCATGGTATCACTATGGTCACAATGAATATTAATAGGACCGCTCAATGCTCGATTGATAACTGGCATAACAATCGGCAGTCGCAACGAAGCTGCGATATAGACTATTTCCCACATCAGCGCGAGACCATTAGCACTTGTTGCTGTCATGGATCGGGCGCCGGCAGCCGCTGCTCCAACGGTTGCACTCATTGCACTGTGTTCAGATTCGACTAAAACCAGCTCTGTTTTAACCAGACCGTCAGAGTGAAATTCAGCAAATTGGTGCATCAATTCAGTCTGGGGCGTAATCGGGTAAGCGGCAACAACATCAGGATTGATCTGTCTCATCGCGTGAGCAACAGCTTCGTTTCCTGATAAACCCATTATTTTAGACATAATATCTTTTCCTCCAATAAGTCAAAATCGAAATCATAATTCTAACAAAAAAAGTCATCTTAAAGAAATTGTATTAATAGTTAAAATTCAGGTACCATTTCAATTGCGTCTGCCTTTTTAGGACATACTTTAGCACAAATTCCACAACCTTTACAATAGTCATAATCAATTCCCGTCACTTTTCCATCTACAACAAAAATTGATGGTTCAGGACAGCTATTCCAGCAAAATAGACATTGAATACACCGATCTTTATACCAGATTGGTTTAAAAGATCTCCATGATCCTGTTTTATAGGCTTTCGAAGTGCCGGGTTCGATTATTAAACCTCCAATAGGGAGCTCTTTCCATGACTTTTCACTCATTCTTCTACAACCTCCTCAAAAGCTCGCTTAACAGCATTGATATTTTTATCAATCACCTGTTTACTAAATTTATGTTGAAATTTCTTAGTTAAACCTTTAACTAAGGTATCCATTTGCATTAAGCCTGTTGCCTTCATCAGCGCGCCTAACATAACCGTATTTGGTATGGGACGACCAATTTCTTCCTGGGCAATCTGATTTGCATTTAAAATAAAAATTTTTCGATCTGTTAAATTTAACTTTTTACGTATTTCCGATTGAGACATTGTTGTATTAAATATAAATGTGCTCTCCGAGGACGTACCTTCTGACACATCAATCGTATCCAATAATGTTTGATCAAGAACAATGACGACATCAGGATTCTGGATAGCGCTATGAATACGAATTGGTTCATCAGAAATTCTAGTAAAACCACGGACCGGGGCGCCGGTACGTTCCGGACCATATTCTGGAAATGCCTGTCCATATTTTCCTTCGGAGATAGCCGCTTCTGCTAATAATAACGCGGCCGTTTTTGCACCCTGGCCGCCTCGTCCATGCCATCTAACTTCAACTAAATGTGCCACCTTAATTTCCTCCACATACATAATTTAAAAATTAATTCTACCTTCTAACGCTCGAGTAAGTGTTATCTCATCTGCATATTCAATATCTGTTCCGACAGGTATTCCCCGAGCAATTCTCGTAATTTTTATTCCCAACGGTTTTATTAGCTTTGATAAATATATTGAAGTCGCGTCCCCTTCGACATTTGGATTATTTGCCAAGATTACTTCTTTTATATTTCCATCAAGTCTTGTTAATAGTTCTTTTATCTTTAAATCTTCAGGTCCAATACCATCCAGTGGGGATAAAGTACCTCCCAGCACATGATAAAGCCCTCTATATTCCCCTGTTTTTTCAAAAGCCATCACATCGTTTGCTTCTTCAACGACACAAATAACGTTCTGATCTCGCTTGGAATCGCTGCATATCGAACAGGGATTGGTTTCAGTGATGTTAAAACATATAGAACAATAAGAAGCGTTATCTTTAACATCGACTAATGCTTTTGCTAGAGAAATGACTTCATCACGAGGAATTTTTAAAAGAAAAAATACGAGCCGCTGAGCCGATTTTTTACCAATTCCTGGTAATTTTGAAAGCTCTTCGACTGCTCGTTGCATTGAATTTGAAAGATAGCCGGCTGACATGAATAAAATTCATCTTTAACTATATTATAGTTCCGCTTAAAAAGCAAATCAGAAAGACAAAACTCATTGTATTATAATATTCGTTTAATTGCTCACTACAACCCAAAACCTGGTATTTTTAATCCTTCAGGAATATTGCTCAAAATTCCTCCTGTTGCTTTACTCATTTGTTCATTTGCCAATTCTTGTGATCTTTCTAACGCTTGATTCACTGCTGCAACGATCAAGTCTTCGATCATTTCAATATCATAAGAATTAAATAGTTCATTATCTATCTTAATATCTAAAATTTGTTGTCTTCCGTTTGCCGTAACCTCAACCATTCCACCTCCGGATGAACCCGTAACTTTCATACCTGCTAATTCTTGTTTAATTTTAGCAATATCTTCCTGTATTTTTTGGGCTTGTTTTAGTAAAGTACTAATGCCCAGATTCTTCATCAATTCGTCTCCTTTAGTTAGAAAAATATATTCGCTGCAATAATTGATTACAATAACGTTAGAGAAGTATTACTTTACGGCAAAAATAAAGTTCCCCAATTATTTAACTAGCTCACCGTCAAATTCTTCTATTATTGTTTTGATTAAAGGGATTTTCTGTCCTAATTTCTCGACATAACTATTACTGTTCACTGCATTATTTTCAGTTTCGGAATGTAATTCAGATTGTATGCATTTAATTCTAAGCGGAAATCCAATAACTTCTCGAATTATTTCTTCAATACTCTTACGATTTCTGTTAATTGAACTGATATGGAAACCATTCTCAATGCCAAAAGCGATATACAACTCATTACCATCAATTTTTTCAGGCCAACCCTCATTCAAAAAAGAACCCAAAGCTATTTTGCGCTTTTTAATCTCTTCAATTATATGATTCCATTGATTATTAATCATTTCAATGTCAATTTCTTTCTGAATGGCACTTGAGTCTTTTGTTCTTATTATTTCACTTTCAATTTTCTTGTCAGAAAATTGTGTTAGATTTTGATCCTCGCTATCTTTAACGACATTGGTTTCAATCGCTGAACTTTTTTTTTGATCAGGTTTGAGAATATTTGAAGTGACTGGAATTTTAGATTGATTTGAAAGCGGAACAGGATTCGGATTTGTGATTGGCTTACCTTGAAGCATTTTTTGCTGTAAAATATCGAGGCCGCTTATCAAATTATCTATTTTTTGAACTTTTTCCAGTTGAATCATTTTGGTCACAACCATCTCCAGGTATAACCTCGGATTGGCGCTTCGTTTGATTTCATACTGTGCATCCGAGGCAATTTGAATCAAGCGCAATAAATCCTGCTCCTCAAATTGTGAAATCAATTCTTTGTATCGTTGTTTATAATTGTCAGAAGACTCAATAAGCTCCACCGATCCCACTGTTTTGGTGATAAGAATATTGCGGAAGTGTTCATTCAATCCAATTAAAAATTCGATTAAATCATATCCATTATAAAATAGATCCTCAATCAATTGAAATCCGCTCTTAAGATCATGATTTATCAAATTATCTGTAAATTTAAAAAAGATTTCCCAATCAATCACTCCCAAAATATCAATAATGTCTTTAGAGTCGATTTTATTCCCGCAAAAAGAAATTGCCTGATCTAATAAGCTTTGGCTGTCTCGCATACTCCCCTCAGCTTTCCGTGCAATCAGGTGCAATGAGTCATCATCAATTTCAATTTTTTCTTGCTCACAGACATGCTTTAGTTGATGTATAATTTCATTAATGGAAATTCTTTTAAAATCGAAACGTTGACATCGTGAAATAATTGTCGCAGGAACTTTGTGCGGTTCTGTGGTTGCAAACATGAACATGACTCGAGGAGGTGGTTCTTCCAGAGTTTTCAATAAAGCGTTAAATGCTTCTGTCGTGAGCATGTGTACTTCGTCAATAATATAGATTTTATATTTTCCTGGATTTGGAGCGTATTTTAAACTTTCGCGTAAGTTTCTTACTTCATCAATTCCACGATTTGAAGCACCATCAATTTCTAATACATCGAGACTTCGCCCTTCTGTGATATCAATACAACTATCACATTGATTGCAGGAATTATCGCCTGTTCCTTTCTCACAGTTAATCGATTTTGCTAAAATTCGAGCAATAGTCGTCTTACCGATCCCGCGAGGTCCAGCAAATAAATAAGCATTTGCCAATCGTTTTGTTCTTAACGCATTTTGCAATGTCAGAACAACATGCTTCTGATTAACAACATCTTCAAATTTTTGCGGTCTCCATTTCCGAGCGAGAACCAGGTAAGCCATCTATGCCTCCACTCCTCAAAAAGCAGAAAAAACCTTTCTTAACAAACATAAGGGACAATCGTAATTGTCCCCTCCAAACTTAAGCCACCTGAAAATAAGGGCTGTGCACCTCACGTCGATCCCTCTTTCCAGATAATACATCCCGGCAGCCAGCTCCAACCAAGCGACCCTGCGGCACATAGAGAATCCTGCTTACCGCTGCTACCTTCCGGTCCTGACGGGGTTCGGCAGTACTCCATTGCGCAGGACTTAATTATCAACACCACTTTCTAAAACCTAAAATCCGGCGAGTAAACCTCAGAGAGGAATTCAACCCTGCTATAGCGGATTGCAGGTTACAGGGCACCGCTAGCTCCCCATCTAGCACAGCCTTGTGGAGCAGATGGGGGTTGAACCCACGACCTCCAGAGTGCGATTCTGGCGCTCTCCCAACTGAGCTACTGCCCCTTCTTAATAAACTATTTTCAATTGATAATTAAAAAATGATACTTACTATTCCTGATTAATTTAAAATTCAGTAAATTCTCTTCTTTTTAATCCCGAAAGATCTAACGTCCCATTCTTAGGGTTCGGAATTATTTCCCACTCCTCCATGGTCAATGCACCGATAAGAACATCTACTACCTTTCCATTTGCTTCTCCAACCTCATCAATAGGGATTACTTCAGTATGAAATTCCAGTCCTTCAATTTTGCCTTCAATTGAACAATGTTCCTTAACTTGAAATACTCTTCCACCCAGCGCTACTTTATAAGGCGTGGATAGTTTCCGAATGGGAACTCCTGTTAAGAGGCGACTCGAAATATAGGTGTGCAAAGCTCCTGTATCAAATAATGCCAATGCTCGATTGCCTTCTATTTCTATTTCTTTAAAAATCCTCATTCACGTTCCCCAATTTTACAAAATATTTAGTCATGTAAGTTTTCGCCAAAGACCAGAACCATATATAAATTTCAGTGACCTGATATTTCACGAAATGAAATTATAATCCTCGTCTTTGAGGCTATCTACTAATCCTGTGCAATTCCCTTGCCTTTTCGCTAATGACCAACTCCGTATAGCCTTCGAAGACGATAAATATCTTGCATAGAGCTAACAACCGCAATCGTTACGATATTGGTAATCTCACCAATTATAGCGGAGAGAGAGGGATTCGAACCCTCGGAGAAGCGACTAACCCCTCACACGATTTCCAATCGTGCCCCTTAAGCCAACTCGGGCATCTCTCCATTCCAATTGACAATTCAATTGTCAATTAATAATTCTCGCGGAGAGGGAGGGATTCGAACCCTCGGTACCCGAAGGTACAACGGTTTTCGAGACCGCCCCGTTCGACCAGCTCCGGCACCTCTCCATTTCAATTTTAGATTTCAGAATTCGGATTTACGAATTGACTATGATCAATTGAGTGTTATAAAATTCCTGACACAAAATGTGTTTAGTTATCTGCTATGTTTAATTGATTTTTCCTGAGTTTAATAAAAAAATCTTTTAAAATTGATTCGCATTTCGGTTGCAAAATCCCTGGAATCAAACTAACCGATGATTGAAAACGACTATGCTGTAAAAAATTAACAACCGAACCACATACGCCGAGTCTCGGATCAGAGGCACCAAAAACCACTTCTCGTATTCTTGCATTTTGAACTGCACCAGCACACATCAGACAGGGCTCAAGAGTTACGTAAAGGGAAGTGTCGTCTAACCGCCATGAAGCCAAGTAATTAGCAGCGGCAGTAATCGCTAAAATTTCAGCATGGGCAGTAGGATCTTGGAGTGTCTCAATTAGATTGTGCCCCCTGCCAATAACCCGATTTTTATAAATGATGACCGCTCCGACGGGAACTTCTTTTTTTTGATACGCTTTTTCTGCTTCGAAAAAAGCTTGCTCCATCCATTTTTCATGTTCTACCATAACTTCATCTGTCAAAGCGATCTATAACAAAATTTGTACGCCCGGAGGGAATCGAACCCCCAACCTTCTGGTCCGTAGCCAGACGCTCTATCCAATTGAGCTACGGGCGCATTTTTAGGTAATTGGGTAATTAGTAAATCAGGTAATAACGCGTTAATGAATCAGTATGTTACATATCATCCATTAATTACCTATTTACCAGATTACCCAACCTGGTAGCGCGTACGGGAATCGAACCCGTGTTACCGGCGTGAGAGGCCGGCGTCCTGGGCCACTAGACGAACGCGCCATTCTGTCATTTATATAAGTGCCAGAATTTAAGCTGGTAAAGTTCTCGAATAACTTGTTGATATTAAGACCTTAAATCCGAAATCGTCAATCATAATTCCCAAATCGATATAGTACGCCCGAAGGGACTTGAACCCCCAACCCTCTGATCCGAAGTCAGATGCTCTATCCAATTGAGCTACGGGCGCAAGTTTAGGCAATTATGTAATTGGTTAAATGCGTAATTCGATAATTAGAAAAATATTTCATTAAAAAAAGAACTTGTCAACTAATTACCTATTTACCGCATTACCTAACCTGGCTGGGGAGCAGGGATTCGAACCCCGATTCCATGGTCCAGAGCCATGTGTCCTGCCATTGAACGACTCCCCAGTTTTGATTTCAGATTTACGGTTTCGGATTTATGATATTTAATCGCACTGCAACCAATCTATCGCTTTGTTAATTCTTCTTAATACCGTCTCTTTTCCTAAAACTTCGATGAGTTCAAATAATCCTGGACTAACACTAAATCCCGTCAGCGCCACCCGTAATGGATGAATAAGTTTAGCAGCACTAAGTTGCATTTCCTCTGCCAAATCACGAATTGACTTTTCGATTCTATTCGCGTTAAACCCATCTAAACGTGTCAAAGATTTTGATATATAATATAATCGATTAATTATATTATCGCCGCACCAATATTTTTCAACAGCTTTTTTTTCATATTGATCCGGATCTTTAAATAAATAACTCCCTAATTCTGCAAAATCTGAAATCTTTTTAATCCTTGATTTTAACAATGAAATAGCTCTTTTTATATAAATTTTGTCCACATTATTTTCTTTGACAATATTCTTTTGTCGTAGAATCGGCAATACTTTTTCGACCAACACATCATCATTCATACTACTGATATATTGTCCATTCATCCAAATCAGCTTAGCTTCATCAAAGATAGCGCTTTTGGGGGAAATTCCCTTTAAATCAAAATTTTGAATTAGTTCCTCTTTGGTCAATACTTCTCGATTATCTCCTGGTGACCAGCCCAATAATGATAAGAAATTTAGCATTGTTTCATGCAGATAACCATTTGACTCAAATTCTGAAACTGCAGTTGCGCCATGACGTTTACTAAGTCTTTTTTTATCTGAACCAAATATTAAGGGAACATGGGCAAATTTGGGTTGTTCCCAACCTAACGCTTGGTACAGCATAATTTGTTTTGGTGTGTTTGAAAGATGATCATCCCCACGGATCACATGGGATATTCCCATATCGTAATCATCAACAACCACAGCAAAATTATAAGTTGTCATGCCATCGGAGCGTATAATGATAAAATCATCGATTTCATTATTATCAATTGTCAAAGAACCGTGGACTTCGTCATAAAATTGAGTTTTACCTGGCTCAGTTTTAAAACGAACGACTTTAGGAAGTCCCTGTGCTTCTAACCGCTGTCGTTCTTCTGCGGAAAGATTTCGACAGTGCCCATCATATTGATAAACATGCTCATTATTTTCATCAGTTTTGTGTTGGTCGGTCCTGATTTTGGGACTACAATAACAGTAATAAGCTTTATCACTTTCTATTAATTGCTGAGAAATCTGCTGATATATTTTTAACCTCTTAGATTGAAAAATAGGTTCCTCGTCCCAATCAAGCCCAAACCATCTCAGGCCATCATAAATTGCCTGAATCATTTTCGGATCGGATCGCGCAAAATCCGTATCTTCAATGCGTAAAAGGAATTTTCCGTTGTAATGTCTGGCAAAGAGCCAATTAAAAATCGCTGTTCTTGCACCCCCGATATGAAGATAACCGGTTGGACTGGGTGCAAAGCGTACACGGACGTTATCCTTTTGTTCCGGAGCCATATCTTAAAAATCAATCCACGTTATCAAGCCCCCGCATATTTATTTCGATTTGTTTTAAAAAACTATTAATTACGTATTGTCAATTAAAAATCATAGCGGAGAGGGAGGGATTCGAACCCTCGGTAGATACAAGACCTACAACGGCTTAGCAGGCCGCCCCGTTCGACCACTCCGGCACCTCTCCATTACAATTGTCAATTGCGGAGGACGAGGGACTCGAACCCCCAAGCGCTTACGCGCGGCGGTTTTCAAGACCGCTGCCTTACCAATTAGGTCTAGTCCTCCAGGAGTTGAAATATACAAATTTTTAGTATCTTAGTCAATAAATTTTTTGCTCGATTTGAATATTTAAGGGGGAAAATAAATAAACCAAAGGCAAATAGAGTTTTATTTTTTCTCACTCCTTAAAGAAACTTTTTTACTAACCAACTCATTTTTTGATCAATAGCATCATGGGGGCAAGCTTCATCACAACAAAAGCAATTAATACACCTGTTATAATCAATTATCGGAAATCCATCGCTCGGAATCATGGCCTGGGTGGGACAGGTTGCGATACAAGCGCCACATCTTTCACAACGAAACTCATCAGGTTTGGGACGTACCCACAATAACTTTCCCAATATTTTGACAACCGAAACTGGAATAAAATTCAAATAATGATTTGACGGTAAAACAAATTGTAAGTCCTGAAATTCTCCTAAAGAGCATCCTTTAAGTTTTATATTATCAATGCCTTTTTCACCAAGCCCCCTACGATATGCCTCCTCTGTTGTTAAAATTTCTCCATCTTCAAAACCCATAATTTTTGCGGCAATCGAGTCCAGCGCAACTGCATCTTTGCTTGTAAAAATCAATCCCAGATGTTTTACTTTACCGGCAGAGGGTCCATTTCCTTCCATGACCTCGATTGCATCCATGATATTCAATTGCGGACTTGTCACAGAAAAAATGTCCACTATAATCCTGGAAAAATCTTTAACGTTTGGCGCCTGTTTATGATATTCACTCTTTTTAAAGCCAGGAATCGAGCCAAACATGTTTTTAATCGCACCTGTGAATAGTGTTAAATTATGGGTCTTTAGCTTACATATATTAATTACCACGTCAGCATTTGCTATCGCATCCGCAATAAAATAGCTGCTACCGTTAACCTTACGTTCGACAACGGTCTTTTTCTCAAAACGAACTAATTTCGCCCCCGTTTCTAGCGCGACTTTTGCCATGCCAGTAATCTGCCAATACTCTTCAATCGGCCGAGATATTCCAGATGGACTATCACCAATGGTTACTATACCTCCTAACTCCTGCACATGTTTGATTATCGTCCTCACAATGGTAGGATGTGTTGTCGCACACTTCTCAGGTGATTTTGCAGTAAGTAAATTTGGCTTGATGTGAACACGAGTACCTTCTTGAATAAACGGGTCTAAACCATTTATATTTTCTAGTGACTGCTCAATCGCTTTATCGACCATTTTTTGATCATAGCTCTGACACTTAACAATAGAAACCACGCTAAGCTTATCACGAGTATTAAATTTATCCCGCTCCATAGCTGTTGTAATTGTTTGTTTGGTATTCAACTTAAGCATTCTTATACTCTGACAAATAGCTTGCCTGGTAATTGTTTTACTAAATCCTTGAACTCTAACGGGAGCAATGCCGACAAAGTTTCTGCTGTCGATTTTCCAATTAAATTTGCAAGTTTGTCAATATGAATAGGTTCATTGGTTAAATTATTCAATAATCTTGTTTCGATTTCTGATAAATTTTCAAACAAGCTACTATTTTGTTTTTTGTCCTCTTTTAAAAAATGTTTTAAATGAGGCTCCAGTTCAAATAACACATCGTTAACACTGGATATTAGTTTAGCACCATCTTTTATTAACTGATTTGTTCCTATACTCTTAGGGCTATTAATATTTCCTGGAACTGCAAATATTTCCCTGTTTTGTTCCAAAGCATAATTCGCGGTCAATAATGCTCCACTTTTCACGCCAGCTTCTACAATTATTGTACCAAGCGATAGTCCTGAGATAATTCTATTTCTTCGAGGGAAATTTACTGCATCTGGACCAGTTCCCAACGGAAATTCAGATATTAACGCACCTTGTTGAATTATTTTTTCGGTTAATTTTTTATTTTCAGATGGGTAGATATGATCCAATCCCGAGCCTAAAACAGCTAACGTTCTTCCTTCCGCTTGCACTGCAGCCCAATGACTAATGGTATCAATTCCCCTGGCTAACCCACTTACAATGACTAAGCCTTTTTTAGCAAGTTTTTTAGCAATTTTTTCCGCGATTAGTTTACCATACGAACTCGGTAACCGGGTACCTACAATACTGATAGCATATTTGTCTTGTTTTATAAATTCCCCTTTCACAAAAAGTAATGCTGGAGGATCGTATATTTTTCTTAAATTTTCAGGATAGCGTTCATCCCAAAAATGAATAATTTTAATTCCCTCCTCGTTTGCTCGATTTAGTTGATTTTCACCATATTCAAAATCAGAATAATTTTTTATATTTTTTGCTGTCCTATATTCAAATCCATCAACTGAAGTTAACTCTTTTATTGAAGCATTGAAGATATCATCAGTCGATTTGAAATGAGCAACAAGGGCACGTACACGTGTCGACCCCACTCCAGGAATAGCGGAAAGATTTATTAACTGTTCTTTATCGATATACATCTGTTAATACTTTGCTTTTTCAAGAAGTTCCCACAATATTTTTTTTAATTCATCTAACCCTTCGCCAGTTAAAGCAGAAATTTTTTGAATTGAAATTCCTAATTCTTGTACCTGTTCTATACCTTCAGGTTTACCGGATGACAATAAATCAGATTTTGTCAACACAATCAAGGATGGTCTGGATAATAATTCTATATTATGCAAATAAAGTTCATTTCTTAAAACTTGATAAGCATGAAAAACATTTTCCGATAGAGAATCTACTAAAAATGCCAGAACTTTAGTTCGTTCAATATGTCTCAAAAAATTAAGTCCAAGCCCTTTTCCTTTATAAGCGCCTTCGATCAATCCGGGAATATCTGCCATAACAAAGTTTAAATGTTCTTTATATGTTACTATGCCTAAATTGGGAGATAACGTCGTGAATGGATAGGCAGCAATTTTCGGACGCGCTGCCGATAATCGAGATAGAAGTGTGGACTTCCCCGCATTCGGTAATCCCACTAATCCAACATCAGCAATTAGCTTTAATTCCATTACAATTTGTTGTGATGCGCCTTGTTCACCAGGCTCTGCGATTCTTGGAGTTTGATTTGTCGGTGTTGCAAAACGGGCGTTTCCCCTTCCTCCCTTACCTCCCCTGGTAATAACCACCTGTTGGTTATCCTCGACTAAATCAGCTAAAACTTGTTCTCCATCCTCATCTTTTATCAAGGTACCTTTTGGTACCCGGATTATCAGATCCTGACCACTACGACCAGTCTTATTTGCCCCTTGCCCATGTTTACCAGATTCAGCTTTGAATTTCCTTTTATAGCGAAAATCAAGTAACGTGTGCAAATTTGGATCAGTACGAAAAATCACATCTCCGCCTTTTCCACCATCACCTCCATCAGGTCCGCCCTTGGGAACAAATTTCTCACGACGAAAACTGACGATCCCATGGCCACCATTACCTGCAATCACCATTATTTTTGCTTGATCAACAAACACACTTCACCTTTTGAATCATTTAATGGTCGTTAATTAGTGTCTGTCTGAAAAGTATCAATTATTATTAAAAGCTGTCATTCTGAACGAAGTGAGGAATCTGATTTTTACGAAAATATTGGACTTACAGATTTCTCCCTTCGGTCGAAATGACACAAACTTATTTCCCAGACAGACA
>SMTZ1_10031872_pt1 | contig 12667 bp, 15 predicted proteins | sample DeeMarSWOR136_30_FD_25667 | JGI IMG/M metagenome (IMG submission 25667) | reverse complement strand
ATATGGGGATGAGGCTCATCGTCGAGGGAAAGGCCGATGTGGTCTTCAATCCTCTGGGAGGATTTCACCATGCCCGCAGGGATTATGCCGAGGGGTTCTGCTATGTCAATGATATCGCTATCGCTATTACGGACGCCGTTAAACAGGGATTGAAGGTGGCATTTATCGATATCGATGCCCATCATTGCAATGGGGTCCAGGATGCCTTTTATGAAGAGGACCGAGCCCTGGTCATTTCGCTCCATGAGACCGGGGAGACCCTCTATCCCGGAACGGGGAGGATGGATGAGATTGGGATTGGAAAAGGGGAGGGGTATAACATCAACATCCCCCTGGCCGAAGGGACAGACGATGAAGTCTTTGTCTATGCATTTCAGGAGGTTGTTCCCGCGATTATCAAGGCCTTCGAACCCGATCTTGTCGTGGCAGAAATCGGGGCCGATACCCTGAGGTCTGATCCCCTGACCAACTTGATGTTGACCAATAACGCATATCAGGAAGTGGTCAAAATCATTCAGGGCTTCTCTCAGCGGCTCCTGGCCCTCGGAGGAGGAGGATATGATATATATCGGACGGCCCGATGCTGGACCCTTGCGTGGTCGATATTCAACGGGGTAGAGCCCGAAGACGAATTCGCGGGTGCCGTTGGGGGAATGATGTTCGGCCCTGAGATGGAAGTGAGTAGCCTCTATGATGTGCCGCGTCCAACAACGGGACGGGTTAAGGAGAAGGCTTTGGCCCGGGCCAAGGAGGCCGTACATTTTATCAAGTCAAAAGTTTTCCCTCTCCACGGATTAGAGGGATAAACAGCGGCTAAGGGTTGGCCACCATCAGGCGTTCTGTATCCGGTCCACTTGCGAAGCTAAACCCCGCTTTTTTGAAAACCGTGATGGCGATCCGATTCAAGTTTTCCACTACTACCCAAACCTTTTGGCAGTCCATCGCTTTGGCCGCATCCAATATGGAAAAGGTCAGAGCCTGACCGATTCCCTTGTTTTGATAGTCCTGGTGAACGAAGATTAAAAATTCCCGGGTGTTGCTAGAGACTGGCCTATCCAGGGCGGCATGGCCCACAATCTGATTCTCCAGAATAGCGATAATATTGAACCACTCCTCCACAATTCCCACTATCCATTGATGTCGATTTTCCTCCTGCGCTGGGGGAAGCCCCATGGCCTTTCCCTTGGGCTCGAATTCAGCGTACATTTCGGATAGGCCACTGAAGTCCCCTTTATCGTAGGGTCGAAGGAAAACGGTTCTGCCCAATTTATCCCTTACAGACCGATAAGGAGAAATGATCCCCACGTAAACATTCCTCTCATGTATAGCGTGTAACAATAGTATCCAGGATAGTCGAAAAAAGGGATCAAATCAATGGCAGAATGTGGGAACATCCCGGGTTTCTGGGGGTCCCACCATATCCCTCATATTCCATTATTGTATTGCCCTGGATGGGGGATGTGTTATAGGATATTTAAGAAGTAAAGAATGCGGTGATCGGGCAAGCCCAGATATCCGACCAAATGGTAGCACTATTCACCTACACCTTCCCTGAGTCAATAGGGTTCCCTGAGGCGATATTCAGGTGGATGTCTTCACCCAGGACATCTTTGGGGGGAATCCCCTGGCCGTTTATCCCAACGCGGAGGGATTGCACCGAGAGGAGATGCAAAGCATTGCTCGGGAAATGAACCTCTCCGAGACCACCTTCGTGTTCCCTCCTAAGTCTTCCGAGGCGGATTTTAAGGTGAAGATCTTCACCCCCCAGAGAGAAATCCCCTTCGCGGGCCACCCAGTCATCGGGACCTGTTTCGTTCTGGGTGACCAGGGGAGGATTGGCCCAAAGGAGGGGAAAAGGGTAATGAGGCTGGAATTGGGGTTGGGGGTTTTCCCTGTGGAGGTGATCTTCTTGGCAGGGGAGCCCGTCTTGGTCAAAATGGAACAGAGGCCGCCCGAGTTTATGGGTGCCTATGCCGAGGTGGAGCTCTTGGCCCGACTCCTTTCCCTTCCTTTAGAAAAATTGGATCTCCTTAAGGGTCCTGCTGAGGTGGTCTCTACAGGTCTCCCCTTTCTCATTATACCCCTTACCTCCCAAAAGGCATTATCTCAGGCGAAGATCAACCCATCAATCTTGGAAACGGTGGCTCAAGAGTTGAATACTTCCCTGGTAGCCCTTTTTACCATGGAGGGAATGGGAGGGAATCGAATTCGGGCCCGGGTATTCGCGCCGTTGCACGGCGTTCCCGAGGATCCGGCAACGGGAAGTGCTGCCGGTTGCCTCAGCGCATACCTGGTCAAGCATGGGTTAATAAAAGGGGAACCCCTTACCACAATTGAGATTGAGCAGGGGATGGATATACATCGGCCAAGCCTGATTCACGTGGAGCTCGCCGTAGAAGAGAAAAATATCGAAAGGGTATGGGTAGCGGGAAGTGTCGTGAGGGTTTTGGAGGGGATAATCCGCTTTTAACAAAACATCAATAGTTTACAGGCTGTTGCCCAAAAACCCTTTCGCTCTCTGAAAAGAATTTCTGACCATTCTAAGGTTCGCTTCACTGCAAACCCAAAACTCGCCCTTCGGGCTCAAACATTGGGTTTGCGGCCGTTTCACTTCACTAAGAATGGTTAACAGAAATTCTTTAATGTTCGCTCCAGGGGTTTGGGCAACAACCCCTTTAGAAATTATTGTTGTTTCTCATTACCACCTATTTCTTCTTTTTTTTCGCGGCGAGATATTTCTTTTCATCTACAACCCGGGGGGAGATACCCCGAAATCCTCCCAATGCCTTATCAGGAGGTAATCTTATCCAGGCAATGCCGAGTTCTTCATCGATCTTCACGATTTCATCATCGGGTTGCACTTTCTTCATGGATAAAAACCTTACCAAATTTCCCCCTGAAATAACAGCCGTAATAGTGAGTGGAGTCAGGCCGTTTTTATCATTTTGAAAAGCCCGTCCTTTTCAAAGGGATAAAACCCGAGTTTGGAATTCTTGGCAGAAATTTCCCTATTCTGTAAAAAAACGTTCATTAGTATCATTTTTTCATTGATATTTTGCATTTCTGGGGTTATAAAGATACCTCAAACCTTAAAGTCCATCATCTTGTATAAAAAATGAGAATTGAACTGATTAACCCGGACAATCCATTTAACGCGGCCAACATCCCTTTTATACAGAAGGGCCTCTTTAATTCTCGGAGGGCTAAGGCCTATTCCCCACCGCTCAATTTATGCATGATTGCGGCCTATACACCGGGGGACATCGAGGTCTCTATTACAGATGAATGCGTGAACTCCATCGATTTCGATAGAGACGTCGATCTGGTGGGCATCACGTGTCTCACGACCACCGCTCCCCGTGCTTATGAGATCGCCGATACCTTCAGGGAGCGAGGGGTGAAGGTGGTGATGGGCGGAATCCATGTCTCAACCCTTCCCGATGAGGCCTTACAGCACTGCGATTCCGTGGTCATCGGTGAAGCGGAGGGATTGTGGGAGAAATTAATCGGTGACTTCAGATGCGGGAAACTCGCGAGGAGATATCAAAACGGGACCTTTGTCGATTTGAAGGGCTTGCCTCTACCAAGAAGGGATTTGCTCAATCCCAGGGACTATGTGACCGTCAACACCGTTCAAACTACCCGAGGATGCCCCTTCAATTGCAGTTTCTGTTCGGTGAAGCTCTTCAACGGGGGGAAGTACCGTTTCAGGCCCATTGAAGACGTTGTTGAGGAAATCAAGACCCTTCCTACAAGGAATGCTGAAGGTGCGGTGGGGCAGTCAATCGACTATCCTGATCGCCCAGGACGATGAACTGCTGGAATTGGCGGCAGAAAGCGGATGCTTGGGTTTTGCCATCGGCTTTGAATCCTTCTCACCAAATACCCTGGATGAAATGGGGAAGAACTTCAACAAGCCGGAGTACTTTTATAAGCTGATCAGGAAGATAAAGAGCTATGGGATGATCGTTTGGGGCTCCTTTGTATTGGGCTTCGATCGAGACGACGAAAAGAGCATTCGGTACACCAATGAAATGGCGCGGAACTCCAAGCTCGACTTTGTCTGTTTTAATTTCCTCACCCCGTTACCCGGAACGGAGGTATATCATCAGATCGTCAGGGAAGAGAGGTTGACCAATCGGAACTGGGCAGACTACAACATGGCCAACCTCGTCTTCAAGCCGACAAGAATGTCAGGGGAAACCCTGGAGCGGGAGGTGAGGAACGCCTGGCTCGATTTCTATTCGCTAAAGGCCATTTGCAAGAGGTTAGGGTGGCGATGGAAGAAATTTCACCCCTTCATCTGGCTGATAAATTTGGCCCTTTTCTACTACACCCACAGGAAAATCAAGCGAATTAAATCCCCCGCTTAAAACCCAGGGCCGTAATTACACCAGTGTACGCTATCTCACAAACTTCTTGTAAATCCAACCTTCCGCGCCACTTGCAAGCCTCACATTGCACCAAGAGCCATTTTCACCCAGGAGTTCCAGCTCATCCCCCATTCTTACCGTTGTAATAACCTTGTTTTTCATGCCCGGTCCGCTTCTGATATTCACCACTGAGCCTATGACGGAGACCATTTCTGGCGGGGTGACAAAGGATTCAGAAGTTGATTCTAGCTCTTGAGCAGCTGGTTCGGAAACGGCTTCCATTTGTTGTGGTTCTCCTTCTATGGGCTCATCTATCTTTCCGGATTTCTTCATTAAACCGCAGCTGAAGGTGAATGCCATTAATGTTACCATGATGATTGTCTTTGTCTTCATCTTTTCCTCCAATTTCCCTTCGTCCATTGATCCTTTTCCTTAAACTTTCTCTAACTGTTTATGCTTTCTGAAGCATCCCCCCTTTCTGTCGGTTTCATCCTCTCCGGAGGGATTAGCATAATTAGTGCCAAATTCGTGGCACTACAAAACCTATGAATAACTGAATATATTCCAGAAATTCACCTCTGATAGGCATCCCATGTAGGCAGGGATTAAAAAAATTACACATTGCTATGAAATATTTTCACAAATAGGCTTGCTTTTCTGGGTTTCATTCGCGCTCAGACCTTGTTTTTATAGTTTTCAGAGATCTCTAAGATTTTTTCTTGACACCAGCAGAACTATACTGATAACTTTCCTTAAAACACCTCTCCAATGAATTATCCAAAAGGATACCGGTGTTCTTAGAAATAGTATGACGTATGAAAGGTGGAGCCTCTAATGAGAAAAATCTTAATCATAGTAGGATCATTTCTGGCCTTGGTGTTCTTGGTGGCAGCCAAATACGATTACTTCCTCGAGATGGGCGAGAAGACGGTGAAGTCCTTGGAGTGTAGCAAATGTCATAAAGTGATTTATGGGGAGTGGTCGCAAAACTTCCATGCAAAAGCTTACGTCAATGAACCGTTTAAGAAGGCCTCAAAGGACTATGGTGTGCAAGGGTGTGTTAGTTGCCATGCTGCCCAGGAGACCGCGAAAGAAAAGGCTCTCAAGGTCAGACCAGTCAATAAGGAGGTACCTATAAACTCGTTGCCAAGCACAAGTCTGAGCAAGATGAATCCATGCTCAAATCCCAATTTTGTGCGGGATGCCACACCCCCACGTATCTGGAGTGGCAGGGGAGTGGTTCAAAAAAGACGTGTCAGGAATGCCATATGCCGAGGGTGGAGGGGAAACTGGTTCAGGGCTTTCCTCTCTCTGCTGTGGTGCCAAAAAGGATGAGGGGCCAACACCTCCAGATATATGAAGGCCTCCTTAAGGGGGTGGCTATAATCACTGGCGAATTGAGGAATGGTTCGGTCAAGATATCCCTCACCAATAAGGGCGTGGGCCACAATATGCCAACGGGGAAATATGGCGATTATCGCATCTCTCTCAATACGATTATAAAGGACTCAGACGGGAAAGAGGTTTTTTCAAAAGAAGAGATTTTCTCGACACGTAAAGGGAGTGGAGTCCCTTCCCAAAAGACCATCATTTTTGAATATCCAATTTCCCTTGAAATTGGCAAACAGTATATGGTGAGTTCAAGCGTTATGTATAAGATGGAGGGAAGGCCCAAATTGGTAATGGCCACCTGGAGTACAAATATTGGGGGGGGGAGGTAAGATGGTGCTCATCCATCCCATCATTATCATAATGGCCATCCTTTCAGGGCTCTATACCGGTTATCTGGGATGGAAGCGGTTTCAATTCAAGAGGGGCAGGGCCCCTGTTTCGGCCTTCCCATGGCAGCGGCACATCCGATGGGGAAAGATATTTTACATCCTTCTCTGGATCGGCTTTTTTGTCGGCCTTGGGTATCTTCTGTATGTGCAGGGGAATGTTTTTGCAACCGGTCTCCACGCATATTTGGCCGTTCTTATTATCATTTTTTTCTCCATCGGGTCCTATCTGGGGATGAGGCTCTCTAAAGGGAAAGGGTCAGATCGTATCGCTCTGATCCATATGGGGATTCAATATGGTACTTTCCTCCTTATCTTCGTCCAAATCATCCTGGGTGTGATCCTCCTCACGTTTTTTCTCCGTTCGGGATAAGAGAAGGGGCCAACTTCCACACCAACCTCGCCTGTACCCATCTAGAGGCTCTGGCAATTTTCACTTGACCAATGATTTTCATTTCCCCCACCGAATTTTTTATTATACGTATGATTAACCTATAATCTTAGATCTAAACGTTTTCGGGAGGGATTTTGGGTTAACTCACGAACGAAAGCGGGAAATCGGTAAAGGACAGTTGAATCTGGTGGGAGGGTTATGCTGATCATAGGTTTTCACCTTCACGTAACCACGGTGGATGAATACAACGAATGGTTTTAGAGTGGGTGAGGAGGCTCTATGGCTAAGAGGGATTGGCAAATCTCCAGACCGTTTTGGCCTCTCCCCAAGGCCTGCTCACATTCATGGATGAACAGGGGATCGATTACGTTGTGGCCCTTGCGGAGACTAATACCATGATCACCGGAACGAACACAAACGACCGGGTGGCTGAGCTCTGTCAGGAGAGCGGACGGCTTATTCCCTTCGCTAACATTAACCCTTACGTCACCTTCAACCAGGTAGCGGAATTGGAGAGATGTGTTGGGGAATTGTGAATCAGGGGCCTCAAGCTCTATCCAACCTATCAGCACTTCTCCCCCAACGACAACAAGCTCTTCCCCCTTTACGAGAGGGCACAGGAGCTTAACATCCCCGTTATGATCCATACAGGGTCGTCGGTATTCCCTGGCTCCCTCATGAAATATGGAGACCCCCTTTTCCTTGATGAGATAGCCGTCTTTTTCCCCTCATTGAAGGTCATTCAGTTCCATGCCGGAAGGGGTTTCTGGTACGACAAGGCGTTCTTTCTGGCCAGCCTACACGAGAGAATGTCTATATGGACATAACGGGTTTCCCCGCCCAGAACCTCCTCAAGTACTTCCCAGAATTAGAGAGGAATGCCGATAAGATTATCTTTGGTTCAGATTGGCCGGGGATCATCGATATCAAGAAGAATATTCGTGCAATCCTGGAGCTTTCCATCAGCAAACCCACGAAGAAGAAGATCCTGGGCAAAAATGCCGCACCGTTGCTTGGGATTGAAAAAGCCAAACAGGTAGGATAGATTCACCCAACGAGATTTCGGGCTTTTCCACTTTTAATACCCACTATTCCTATAATCCAACATTCCACTATTCCATGTGGATTTGCGTTTAGAACTCCTTTTCCCATGTTCTCGAGGGACATAGATAATTATTGATGCGTATATTGGGCCTTGATGTAGGAAGCAAGAGGATCGGCATTGCCATAAGCGATGAACTGGGGTGGACGGCCCAGGGGATAACAACCCTGCATCGTGGCAATGGTGAAGGCGATTTGCGTGAAATACGTGATATCGCGCGGCAATATGGGGTTGAGAAAATCGTCGTGGGCCTTCCTCGGAATATGGATGGTTCCTTAGGCCCCCAGGCCCAAATGGCTATAGGGTTTGTTCAAGAGCTGAGTGAAGTTCTCGACGTCCCCATTATCACCTGGGATGAGAGGCTATCCACCATTGAAGCGACCAAGATGCTCATAAGGGCCGATCTCTCGCGAAAGAAGAGGAAACGAAAGGTCGATATGACGGCTGCAATCATCATTTTACAATCCTATTTGGATAGCCTAGCCCGAAAAGAGAATCGATGAAAAGAATAGGAAAAATTGCATATCTCCTCGTCCTCCCATTGGCCGTAATCATCTTCTCCTATGCCGTAATATACCTCCGTACACCCACTCATGTGAATGGGCTCACTAAGACCATCGCCATTCGAAGGGGAATGACCTTCAGTGAAGTCGCTCAACTATTGGAAGATGAAGGGGTTATCAGGGGTATTAATCGGTTTATTCTCCTGGGGAAATTTTCGGGGGCCTTCCCCAAGGTAAAGGCCGGGGAGTATGAACTCAGCTCCGATATGACTCCCCTTCAAGTCTTAGATGCTCTCACAAAGGGGAAGGTCAAGCATTATAAGGTATCCATCCCCGAGGGATATACCGTATCTCAGATCGCCGAAGTCCTCGAAAGCAGGGGGATTACGAATAGAGAGGCCTTCCTGGAGAAGTGCTTTTCGTCCCAATACGTATTTTCGTTGGGGATCGAGGCCGATAGTCTAGAAGGATACCTTTTCCCCGATAGCTATTTTTTTTCAAAGGGTTTACAGCCGGAAGACATCATCCAAACCATGATGAGGCGATTCCGTCAGGTTTATACATCACAATACTCGGAAAGGGCCTCGGAGTTGGGCTTTTCCAACCACGGGATGCTCACCCTCGCCTCAATGATCGAGAAGGAAGCAGCTATCCCATGGGAGAGGTTTCTCGTCTCCAGTGTTTATCATAATCGTTTGAAGCGAAAGATGATGCTTAACAGCTGTCCCACCGTCATTTACGGAATCAAGGACTTTGATGGTAACTTGACCAAGAGGGATTTGGAGCGCTACACCCCATATAATACCTATCTCATTCGGGGGTTACCACCGGGCCCCATATGCAATCCGGGCAAGGAGGCAATTGTGGCTGCCCTCTATCCCGCCAAGACGGAATACCTCTATTTCGTCTCGAAAAATGACGGATCTCACCACTTTTCATCGACCCTCGAGCAACATAATATTGCCGTTTGGAAATACCAGAAGGGAAGGGATTATCTCATTAAATAGGAAATGTTTCCTTCCCCTTTTCGGAAAGCAATCCATCCCACATTCGAAAACCTCCCAAACTTCGCATTATTGCCTGCCATCGGTGAATACCCCGCTTCTCCAACACATTAGCTCATACGTAAACGGAGTTCTGTGTTGGGTGACGAACGTCTAGAATCGATTGAGAAATGTTCGATACACGGGTCCCGAACAATTGAGATGCAAAACAACACAATTAAAAGGGATAATAGATCATTTGGTTTAACTACTCTTTATTCCCTATGGAGTTTTTACCTATCGGGGTTCAATCCGATAGTGGACGTTCAATTGCTATCGGTAGTTATCCATTTGATCGAAACATGCCTAGCGCTTATGGTAATGAAATGTTCAGGAAAAAAATCATTCTCTTCGCCTCTCTTTTTCACTTTGTCATTGACTCATGGTTAGGCCTTTCCTAAGGATTCCTAAAATCCCGTCTAGCCACTTACCCTCATATTTCTCAGCTTCAGATCAATCAGAGTATCTACACCGTAATGTGCCGCTCCCTTTAAGTCCTCTAAGGCTTCCTCCCTCGTCTTCCCCGAACCGATGACTATAGGTTTCCATATGATATAATAGTCTTGAGTTTCCTCATCAAACTCTATTTCAATGCTGTTCGTTCTTAATTCCCCTAAACCTTTTTTCCCCATCTTTGTTACCCCTTCCTTGTGTCATGTAGAGAGGTGTTCCTGTTATGCAGAAAAACCTCCTTACGTATTCATTTTTTTGAAGATCTCCTGATCGTGGTTTCTACTCCCTCCGTGTCTGAGAAGGGAAGCGCCTGAAGCATAGGTGGTTGCTTTTCTTTGTGCTTAGCTTTCATTCCAAAGAGGAACACTCAGTTGGTCCGATGGCGCTGACGATGCATCATACAAGCCTTCATTTCCATGCGGTAACTGATTGAATGAAAAAAGGGAATACTGTCGTGATTGTATAGTTCTTAATACCGAGCTCATCGAAGAAACTTCCAATTTCCTTTGGCATATAGGAAGCTCTCATTGATTCAGCAAATCCACCGTATAATGGGGAGAAATAGAGCCACCACACTCTCTTCAAATCGTATATATAGAAGACGCCGCCGGTTTTGAGGGCATTCCAAAGATTGCTGAGGGACTTTTTCGGGTCTTCCCAGTGATGAAGCGAGAACGCGGAGTACACCAGGTCAAAAACACCCAATCCTTCCATTGCCGTAGCATCGTTTACATCAGCCACGGCACAATGGATTCTGTCTTGGAAGTTATTCTCTTCGATATTCCCTTTGGCCACAGCCACCATATCTGGTGAGAGGTCAATAGCGGTAATGGTAATGTTGGGATTGGCTTCTGCTACCATCGCAGCAAGAATGCCCGTGCCTGCCCCCACCTCCAGATAGTGTCCTGATATTTGAAGGGCGTGAATGTCCTTTAGTAAGGCTTTATAGATAAGTTTTGCGTGTCTTCTGTGGGTTTCCCCGTAACGTTGTGACTCCTCCACACCGGTAATTGCTTCTTCTTTGTGTGCTATTCTTTTTGGCATATTTTTCCTCCTCATAATGCTCTTATTGGATGGTCTAGGGTGCATATTTTAGTAAGTACTTACTAAGTATACCCCCCTTAAAAAAGCTGCTCAAAGCACCAAAGCAGCCAGTTCAAGCGTCTATGTTAAAGCTTTAACCCTTTTAAGAATATTTTTACCAATGTCTCGACTATCTCCTCAACGGGGTAGGCAAGCGGTGGCCCGGTCAGAGCTACCTCTTGGTCAACAATGTGCATAAATACTGTCTCGATGAATAGCCGAGCTGCAATCTGGGCATTCGCGTTCTTAAAAGCACCCTCATTGATTCGTTGCTGAATATAGGTGACTAAAAAATCAGAGACAATCAGTGTTGAATCCTCACCGCGGTGGAAAATCTCGGTAAAATGGGAACCCTCGAGCGCTCTGAATGCAGAGAGCCTGACAATCCTTGGATCCTGGTGCGCGTGTGTGATCATGTGGAGGGCCAGGGTAGTGAATACAGCAGTATCATTTTTTCGCGCGACTTTGTCCTCGATCTCTGGTATGACAGGATGATGAGCGAATAATTCCTTTAACGCCGCTCGGTAGAGGTCTTCCTTGGTTTTAAAATGCTGGAAGATAAGGGTTTCACTTATACCAGCTAGCTCAGCGATTTCTCTCGTCTTCGTGCCGCTGAAGCCTTTTTCAGCGAATAGATGTAATGCGGACTCAAGAATGTTCTTTCGTCTTTCTTGACCGCTAAGGCGTGATTTTGTCTGCCGACCCATTCCCCTATCTCCCACCTTATTAAGTAAGTACTTACTTATATATTACTCAATGGCATATTGTTTGTCAAGCGTTTTTTAATAATTCCCTTATTTTATTTCATTCAGGATTCACATTGAGATGGTGATACATTTGTGGATTCAGTTATTGGATAAGGATATTCGTAACATGATGAAGAAGGGTCCAAGGGGAGCCACAAGATTGGAAACCTTCACTACGAGAATCTTCTTACTAGGCACCATAATTCTTTTCTTTGAACTCTTGAAATCCTCTTCACCTCCATTATCCTGTACTGCAAATGTAAATCAACATAAGTTGGTAACGTGCCGGAACTCCATAAGCGGATCCTCAAATTCCCGCGTTTAATGTGGCCCAAGTGGGGAGATAATACGTGAAGTTTTGACTTTAGTTTTCTGCTGTACCCCCGGAAATCAAGAAACTTCCGGGCATAAATGTCCTTGACAATACGTATCGAATTATTTTAGTGTTAATACCATTGTGATTTTTATCTCAAATCGATTTCAAGGAGACTGGACTTATGAGGCAAGAGGTGGCCATTATCGGGGTAGGGCAAAGCGCTTTCGTTAGAGGATATGAGGGTTCCATCAGGGAGTTAGCCTTTGAGGGATATAGAGAGGCTATGGAGGATGCAAACTTGACCGCGAAGGACATTGATGCCTCCATTATCGCCTCCGCCCCAGAGTACGATCGTCAACGATCACCGGCAGGGGTCATTGCCGAATACCTCGGCCTCGTCCCCCAGCCCACCTGCTACATCGAGACCGTCTGCTCCTCCAGCAGTACGGGCGTGCTAACTGCTTATTCCATGATTAAGGCCGGTCTCTACGACACCGTTGCGGTTGTCGGTTTCCAGAAGATGTCTGAGATCTCCTCCAGCGAGGCCCAGGAACGCATGGGTCGGGGTGCCGATATCCAGTGGGAATCTCCCTTTGGAACCATGATGCCTGCATACTATGCTCTGTATGCCCAGGCCTATATGGAGGCCCATGGATTGACCCTTGATGACCTCGCCAAGGTCAGGGTCAAGGCAGCCACCTACGGGCAGATCAACGAGAAGGCAGTCTACCGCAAGCCGATTACCTTGGAGGACTTCATCCCCGATCCTGAAAACCGGATGTCAGGCCTGATAGCGTCTCCGCTACGCCTCGGTGATACCTGCGCCAATGCCGACGGGTCCTCGTGCATCATCCTGGCAAGCGAAGAGCGGGCCAA
>SMTZ1_10005567_pt1 | contig 12667 bp, 11 predicted proteins | sample DeeMarSWOR136_30_FD_25667 | JGI IMG/M metagenome (IMG submission 25667) | reverse complement strand
GTTTAGTCTTGCGATAGCAACCGTTTCAGCGATATTTCTATTGACACTTGTGCCACATATTGCTCAAGGTGGAGATATCGCGGCTCTTATCGTATCGACAGGTCCTGAATTAAGCGTATCGCGATTTTGGGAGTGGATGTTTCTCTTTGCAATTTTCTCGTGGCTCTTTGAAACAGGCGTACTTATGTTAAAACAACAATAATCATTTTTTTTCTTTTTATTGTGATTTTTTTGTCGATAACGGGGATTTTTTTCCACGAGTTGTTTAGCCAGAAGGTCTGGCACATCATTAACGATAAATTTAGGAATTTCCCCGGTGTTATGGAAGATGAGCTAAAGCTACCAAATGTTGAGTTGTTTAAACCTAAGAAAGTCTCGGACGAACTATTGTTAAAAGTCCACACGCAATCGTTCTTGAACGATCTTCAAACGCAATGGTATTGTGAGGGAGCATATTTAACTGTTGGGGGTTGCGTGGAAGCGAGCGAAATGATTTTGGAAGGAAAATTAAGAAACGCTTTGGCTTTTGGAGTTGCTGCGGGGCATCACGCAGAGCGAGATTACGCTTGGGGAGGTACTTACGCTTCGGTTTGCGGACCAATTGTGGTTAACCTTCAAGAGAAATATCCCGGCACTAGAATTGCAATTTTGGATACCGATTCCCACCACGGTAATGGTACGAGAGATGTAACTCTCGGGAATCCCGAAGTCTTACATGTTTGCTTCTGCTCGACTAATAGAATTGAGGACGAAGGGATGAAAATATGCGTGAATTCTGGATTTAATACAACGGACAACGAATATCTGAATTTGGTAGAGAGAGAATTCGTGGGAAGGCTGAACGATTTTGAGCCAGATATCGTCGTTCACCTTCTGGGGCACGATACGGCGCGAGGTGATTACGGAAATCGAGGCTTAACCGTTGAATTCTTTTCGAGGTTGGTTGAGATGGTTAAAGACGCTTCGAAAATCTGCAACGAGCGGTATTTCATTAACACTCACGGTGGAGCAGTTGTAGTTATATGCGAGGAGGTATATACTCATGCTATCCGCATATTATCTAAGGAATGAAGAATTTACTAATCGGATTAAAAATAAACTTGAATATCGGTTTTTTGTAAGGAAAAAAGTTTTAATAAAGCAAAATTAAGTACAATATTAATAAAAAGTGATTATATTGAACGATACTGATTTAGAAATTTACCGAGAACTGCAAGATCATCTCGATAAACAACCAATAAGCTTTCCCAAAACCGAATCGGGAGTTGAGATTCGAGTTTTGCGACACCTATTTACTCCAGAGGAAGCCCAAATCGCCAGCAAATTGAATTACTTGCCAGAATTACCAAAAAAAATTTATCGTAGAATAAAAGAAATAGGATTAACTCCAGAACAGCTAGAAGAGAGATTAGATAAAATGTACGATAAGGGGAGCATTAGTCGTGCGAGTATTGAGAGTAAAAAGTTTTATTTTAACGCTCCTTTTATTGTTGGAATGTACGAAAACCAATTAGGTCACTTAACGAAGGAGTTCTTAATAAATTCTAAGCAATATCTTAAAGAGAAATTCTTTGAGAAGGGATACAATACAACTGGAATCCCACAACTTCGAGTTATTCCAATAGATGAGAGTATTACGGCAGAGCAATCAATTGCTACTTACGACGGGTTAAGAAATGTTATTGAGAATTCTGAAGGAGTAATTGGGATTATGGAGTGCATTTGTCGGCAAGGAAAAGATTTATTAGGAGATCCTTGCAAAAAATCTGACCTAAGAGAAGTGTGTTTTACATTTCGCGGAGCAGCAGAACTACAACACGAAAAAGGATTAGCGCGATTAATTACTAAAGACGAGGCTTTATCTATTTTGGAAAAGGTCAAAGAGGAGGGCTTTGTACTCCAACCTGATAATTCAAAAAGACCATCGTACATGTGCTGCTGTTGTGGTTGTTGTTGCGAAGTCTTAACGAATCAAAAGAGATTTGACGCACCTGCTAAGCTTTTTGCCACCAATTTCTACGCTGAGGTAAACCCGGAACTGTGCATTGGGTGCGGAGTATGCGAGGAGCAATGCAACATGAATGCCGTAGAGATCGAAGACGATACTTCGATAATTAATAAGGACCGTTGTATAGGGTGCGGAGCGTGCGTTTTTACTTGTACTCAAGAAGCTATTTCGTTAAAGAAAAAGGAAGAAGAAATTTCGCCGCCAAAAAATACAGGAGAAAAAATAAAAATCATAATGGAAAATAAAGCGGAGCTCGCAAGAAGCGCAAAATAATAGTGTTAGAAAAAAATCTTACCTTTTTTTAAAAAATTAACTTTTAAATTTTCAAAAAGCGATTTTATTATATGAGTACTGGTTTTTTTAGTAAGGTTCTGTGGGTCGATCTTACGGACGAGACCTTTAAGGAACAGAAATTGAGCGAAGAGGTTTATCGTAATTTCCTTGGAGGCTATGGACTGGCATGCAAACTTATTTACGAGAACACTAAAGCCAATTATGATCCTCTTGGACCAGACGCAATTTTTGGTTTTTTTCCGGGATTGCTAACTGGAACTATTGCTCCTTTCTCTGGACGTTACATGGTTGCTGGAAAGTCTCCTTTAACGGGAACTTGGGGCGATGCTAATAGTGGGGGATTTTTTGGTCCAGAAATTAAAAAAAGCGGATACGATTCAATATTATTTAAAGGAATTGCCGAAAGTCCAAAGTATGTTACAATCATTGGAGACGATAAGCAAATCCACGACGCTTCGGATATATGGGGGCTTGATGTTATCGAAGCTGAGGAGAAACTAAAAGTCAAACATGGAAAGTTTATTAAAACAGCTGGAATAGGTAAAGCTGGAGAAAAAGTCTCGTTAATTTCAGGTATAGTTAACGATAAAGGTCGTATTGCTGCAAGATCTGGAATCGGCGCCGTGATGGGTTCGAAAAAACTTAAAATGTTAGTGCTTAAGGGGAATAAAGCGCTTCCTTTGGCTAATAAAGATAAATTATCGGAACTGACTAAATATTATAATAGCGCAAAAAAGGTGAAAGCCGGGAAACTACGAAAAATGATATTTAAATTGATACCTGGAATGCCAAAACTACTCAGAAGGCTTAATATTCCGTTAAAAGCCCCGGAGACCATGATAAGTCAGATTTTTCGCATGTTCGGGACGAGCGTTTCGAACACAATTAGCGCTGAGATTGGGGATTCTCCAGTTAAAAACTGGGGTGGTGTAGGTCAATACGACTTTCCACCAAGTAAATCGATGGGTATATCATCTGTTAAAATAAATAGTTATAAAATTAGAGAATACGGGTGTTATACTTGTCCAGTTCAATGTGGTGGGATTTTAAGCGTTCCAGAAATTGGACTAGAAGAAACCCACTTACCCGAATACGAAACTTGTTGCGTTTTTGGTACTCTACTGCTTAATAACGACCTAATGTCTATTTTCACGATTAACGAAATGTGCAACCGTCATGGATTGGACACGATTTCCGCTGGAGGGACCGTGGCGTTCGCCATTGAATGTTTCGAGAACGGCATCTTAACAACCAAGGATACTGGTGGTCTCGAATTGAAATGGGGGAATTCGGAAGCCATTATTGAAGTGATAAAAAAGATGATAAATCGCGAGGGAATAGGCGATATCTTGGCGGACGGGTGTAAGAAGGCTTCCGAAATAATTGGTAAGGGTAGCGAACGATACGCGATGCATTCTGCTGGTCAAGAAATTGCAATGCACGATCCAAGACATTTTGAATCTCTAGCCCATACATACGCGTTTGATCCCACACCTGGAAGACACACGGCACCGAGCGTTGATTTTCTCGAAATTGGACCCGTCGAGAAGTTCTCACCCGGCCTTAAATTGCCCGATAAATGGAAAAAAGACATAAACAAAAAGTATCGAGCACAATGGAAAGTGGTTTCATTTTACCAAGTCTTAAATAGCCTCGGATTGTGCATGTTTTCGGCAATGTTCGGCGAATATCCTCTTTTAGACATAATAAAATCAGTTACGGGATGGGATATTTCAATAGATGAGATGCTTAAGACTGGCTTTAGAATTCAAGCTTTAAGGCAAGCGTTTACGGTTCGAGAAGGAATGATTCTTGCCAAAAATGAATTACCAGGGAGAGTGTATGGCGATCCACCTCAAGAAAGGGGCCCTAATAAAGGGATAACTGTTGATTACAAAGATTTCAACGAGGGCGTCTGCAAAGAACTCGGTTGGAATCCTGAAAATGGCTATCCACTCCCAGAGACGCTGAAAGACTTAAATTTAGAATATGTTATAAAAGACCTTTACTAATTTATTTTTCATTGAAAAATAGAAAAAAAGAAAAAAAATAATTTAGATTCCACCGGCCTGAGTAGCCATCACGGTGATAACATCTTTCTTAGGATGAATTCCGATTTTTGCAAATTTTAAATTATCGGGTAAGACTTTACCTTTAAAGATAAACTGAATTGCTAATATCGGATTAAGTTTATACTCGCGCTGAACTGTTTTTTTAATTTCAGCAACGCTTTGATTGGGGTCTACCTCAATCAACTTAATTGCTTGGTCTGGAGGAACTCCAGTAAGTCTAAAACGGTATTGGGTAATTATACATCAACTCCATTTTGCTTTTATTACATTATTTTTCAATTAATTTCAATTTTCATCGAGATTAATTTACTAGTGTAAATCATTAATCTCTTTGATAATTAAATAGAGAATTTTCTTATTTTTAAATATATATGTTTATTTAACTATATTTTGGTTCAATATTATTGTATTCAAGTCTAATTATTAGTCTAATAGTCCAAAAGATTTTTATTGATTTAAACCTTCTAATTATATATGAAGAGCTCAATTACAGCGCAAGAAGTGACTGAAGAGATTTTAAACCAAGATTATTTTAAAAATTTGAAAAACTCTGAGAAGATCCTCTTTATTCTTAATAATTTTGGCCCCCAGAATTTTACTTCTCTCGTTAAATTAACGAAATTAAGTAAATCTACTGTTTCTAAATATGTTAATTCTCATAAAAACCATGGCTTAATAGAAAGAAAAAAATTCTCTTCAAAAGGCAGCCAAGAACTTTTAAAATATCAATTAACAGAAGAGGGTAGAATGAAATCTTTAGAACTGTTTGAAAAATATGATGACGACTTAATTTTAATCAATAAAATTAATCAAAGTATCTCAAAAATGTCGAAATTAATTAGATTTTACGAAAGTATCTTTGTAGAAGGATTAATCATAAAACAAATTATCCGCATTATCTCAAGACTTGGGGACCGCTTTTTTAAATTGGAACAGAACAAGGAGTTATTCATGTCTTTGTTTTTTATGTTTTATAACTCTACTAATCGAGAATATAAATTCGAAATTAACGCTTTTTGCGATCTTTACAATATTAAGAAAGTGAGAATCGAGTTCTATATAGATAAAATTATGTCCAGCGATTTAGGTTTCTACGCATTCGAGCGTGGCGACGACTTTTTCTTTTTTCATTCAGACGATATTTTAGGTACTACTACTTTACATTTAATAAAAGACAAAATAATCGAAGAATTAATTCACTACAATATTGAGGGAGAAGTAACTCTCGAAGATCTTGATGAATTTGTCGGTGAAACTGCAAATCGCTTAGAAGGAATGGATTTAATCTGGAAAGACATTAAGAAAGAATTTGAACTGTTAATCGAAAAGATCTTCGTTAAAATGGCTGTTGATATGGGCTTCCCTAAAGAAGTTTTAACCCAATTAGTCGAAAAATCCAAAAAATTCCAAGAATTTGATAAAGTTCAATTAACAAACGAGGGTTTATTTAGAATTATTGAGGGTTCTGAAGATTACGAAATACTTAATTTTCTTCCTTCTCAGACGGGTGGGATTTAAGCTTTTTCAAATAGAAGAGTATTAAATTTTTGAAAATTCCGAAAACTCCAAAGATTTGGATGTAGTTCCAAGTAAAAGAATTTAATAACGAACAGCACCGTTCGACATTTTTGTAAGAAATAAACAGTATTGTTCTCAATTAAGGGCGATATTATCCATAGATATTTATTAAAAATCAAATTCCTCCATTTAATAATCGAATAACATTTATACAAGAGGGAAAGAAATCAATGGCACCAGGATTTGATCCTTTAGCTTTCGTTGCTGCGTTGATCGCTGCTGCTATAGAATTCGCAATAGATCCAAATGAATTTAATGTGGAGAGATTTTTGGCAATCGCAGCGTTTATTTATGCACTTTTAGGAGGAACAAACGCTATATTATAAATAAAACATATCTTTTTTTTTCTTTTTTTTTTGTATTAAATGAATATAAAAGAGGGTGAGAAATCGATGGCACCAAGTATTGGGATAATACTTATACTTTCTGGGTGTTGTGGCTTTTTTGTAGAACTATTAGTATCTGCAATATTCCCACCGTTTAATACGGAGAGAGCTATGACATTTACCGCGTTTTTTTTAGTACTTTTTAGCGGTGGAAGTGCAGGAATTTAAAAACACATTTTTTTCTTTTTTTTTTTTTAAGAAGAATTTAATTACGAACAGCATCGTTCGACATTTCTGTAAGAAGTTAAAAGTACTGTTTAAAGAGAACAATACTGTTCTCAACTCAGAGCGCAAAGTTCGGTAAGTATAAATATAGTTTTCAAACATTTTTAATTAATCATTAAAAAAAAAGAAAAGATCAAAATAGTAGAGAGTGATGTTTTTGGCAGATCCAATAGATCCCGGTAAATTGCTTATTAGCGCCATATTAGGACTTATTGTAACGATACTCGTTTATCCTGGACAGGGGGGCAGCCTGCAAGGCTTTTTATTAGCTTGGGCTTTTATTACATATGGGATTTATTCAGGAAACATAATAATAAATCCCTAAGGGAGGAACCCCTATAAGTCTTTTAACAGATCGGTTAACTATTACAATCAAGCTTCATAGGTATATTGTTTATGAATATCAATAATACAATATAATCGACATTTCTGTTAAAGCTTAACAGTACTGTTCTCAATTAACAGACGAAGTAGCGACAAGTTTTTATTATATTTACGTTCTTTTTTTTTTTATTAATTTATCCAATAACTAAAAAAAAGAGGTCAAAATCGATGGCTGATCCAATTACAGATCCTATCTTAATTCTAGTATATGGAGTACTTTCTTTCTTATTAGCTATCCCAGTAACGATCATCGTTGTCCCCCCACCAAGTTGGAGTCCAGAAGCCTTTGGTTTCGTGTGGATGATTTGTTACGCATTCATGGCTGTTAATTTTCCTCCTGGTTAGAATTAAGGCATTAAAAGCCCCTAATTTTTTTTTCCTTTTTTTAAACAAGGATTCAATGGCTGAATTATCAATTCATTATTTCAGGTTAGGCTTCTCTTAATTGTTTCTATTACCGATTCTTTAAGACCGCCTCTTGAAATCCCCAATTCTTCGCAAGTGGGCGTTGGGTCGTAACACAATAACCTGCATTGAATATCTTTGAAAAGCCTTCTATGATTCATTCCCGCTTCCTTTCCTTCTTTTTTATCCTTTCGTCTCTGTGTAGCTCCGTAGATTGTACCAAAAAATCTAGGTAAAATGAGTATTTTTTTCTTCATGCCCATGGCTTCCATAATCCACTCGAGCCATATTTTCCAAGTGACGCACTCATCACCACAGGGATATCTCTTTCCCCCTTTTCCTCGTTCAATTGCTCCAACAATAGATTCTGCTACCCTTTCTACAGACATCATAACCGTTCCACCCTTGAAAAAATAAATCTTTTTCTTCATCTTCTGTATTCTTTTTACGAAGATTTCCTTCCAGAGTGGCTCTCTCTCTGGCATGGTACCAAAAATATAAGGTAATTCCAAAATCATAATGTCCATCTTGTCGCTGCCAGCGCTAATACAGCGTTCTGCTTGTTCTACGCGGCATTTAATATAGGGGTGATGTTTAGCTAATTTTAGTTCGGGCATAGTTCTGTCAAAATAACAAAAAAAAGAATTACAAATCGCGCACCTCTTCACACACGCATCTCTCGCGCCCTCAACGACCCTACTGCAAGCCTCAACTAATCGCTCGTGGAAGAATTCGTACGCAGGGACCTTTGGAATTACTCTATCGTCAGGACCGACAGCGTATACCATCGCATCGTAGCCTTTAAATAGCTCAACGAGTTCGTCGTGCTTCATGTCGAATACATTTCCGTATTTCACACCAACTTTGTCTTTGGGAAACCAATCTCCGAGTGGAATGTCTGGAAGAGAGATGGTATCAACTTGGTGCCCTCGCTTAAGAAATTCTAGCGTCGAATAATACCCTATAAAGCCTGTTCCACCGACGATAAATATTTTCACTATCCCTAAACATATTTAAATTTGATTTGTATCCAAGTTCTTTTTTGAGAGCTTGAGTACGAAATAGAAGGAGAAATTACCTAATATATTTATTGTTTTCCGATTTTTCGTTGCGCAATCACTAACACCTTTTATTTTTATATTAACGCACTTAATAGGATGTTTAAATTAGTGTTTAGTTGCGCGATTAAGCGAATTTTTAATTAAGAAATCCGATAAAATAAATTATTTATTTATTTGGTTATTAATTTTCTTTATTACTTTTAATAAGAATTAAGCTTAAAATCAGCTTAGTTTAATTCAATGAAGGCACTCGTTCAATGAAATGGAAGAAAATATTACTACTTGTCGCTAATTATCGCACATCAGGATACGATTTCTACGATTCGGCCTTTCCACCGCTCGCACTTGAGTACATTGCCGCCTATGTAGAGGAATTAGTTGAAATTAAAATTTTAGATTGCAAGGCTTTAAGACTCAATCTCAACGAGGTTCGCGAAGAAGTTATAAAATATAACCCGGATATAGTGGGTTTAACGGTACCCGTAACGAGCGCAATTAAACTCGTATTGAAATACGCAAAAATTGCAAAAGAATTTGGGTGTACGACAGTTATTGGAGGATGGCATCCAACTCTCGCTGTGGAACAAACGCTTTCATCTCCTTGGATTGATATTTTGGTGAGAGGAGAAGGCGAATTTACCTTTCGCGAGTTAATTGAAAAAGGAACACCAGAGGGAGTGAACGGTTTATCGTACAAAAAAAACGGGAAAATGATTCACAATCCCGATAGACCTGTTCTTAAAAATTTAGACTATTTAAAATTTCCTGCGAGGCATTTAGTTAAAGATTACACTTACAGAATATTTAACATGAAGTGTGACGCAATCGAAACCTCGCGCGGTTGTCCTCAAGGATGTAAGTTCTGTAGCACTCATGTTGTATATAAAAGACTTTGGCGTCCAAGGTCGGTAAAGAATGTGATACAAGAATTAGAGATCGTTTCACAGAATAAAAAGATAAACGATGTGTTTTTCGTTGACGATAACATTCTCGTAAATATGAAACGCATAAAAAAATTATGCATTGAAATCATTAAGGGTAAAAAAGAGAAAAGAATACGCAGAAAATTGCACTTCTTTTTTCAAGGAAGACTGGATTCCATGGCAAGGCACCCCGATATCGTTAAACTAATGGGTAGGGCTGGATTTTGGCTCGTTCTCGTTGGAGTTGAAGCAACAGACGATAAAGGATTAAAACAAGTTGAGAAGGGCTGTAAAATGGAAAGTATTAAAAAAGGGATTGAAGCCCTACATGAGGCTGGAATTCTTGTTATGGGAAATGTTATCATTGGAACTAACCTTAACGACGATATCGACGATGTTTTTAGGACGATTAAGAGAACGGGGGACTTAACCTTAGATCTACCGAGTTTCACCCTTCTAACTCCCTTTCCTTCTACTGGATTCTATTCTGAATTAAAAGAGAAGGACCTCTTACTCACAGAAGATTATTCTAAATATAATTGGCTTACTCCCGTAATAAGAACTAAAAATTTCAATCCTGATGTACTTCAAAAATTATTGTTTCTGGGCTTTTTTTACGTTGGTTTTTACGGTGGTACTTGGGCAAATAAAGTACAAATTGGGCGTAGGGGATACAAAAAGAGAGGTATATGGTTCGCTCTCCACGCTGGGAGGGCTTGGCGCACGGTTCAGGCTTATTTTACATGGAGAAAAATCGTAATGTCGCATATAAAACACATTCCAAAAAAGGTGCGAAATCAAATATTAAAGCCGCGTCTTGACCAGATGGAAGAATTAAAGCAGGCAATTATGCAATAACGGTGTTTATTTTATAGTGGAAGTGATTAAATCGCCTAAGAATCACGCTTATCGCTGGAAGCGAATTTTACTTATTAAACCAAATTATAGAACAACGGGATGGGATTACTATAATATGGACTTCCCACCTATAAATTTAACATATATTGCGAGTTATTTAACGGATTTAGATGTCGATGTCCAAATTCTCGATGCAAAAGTGCATAATTTAAATTACCGACAATTAAAAAAGAAAATTGCGCAATACAATCCAGATTTGGTGGGAGTTTCGATTTTTGTATCAGCCGCGATTGATATTTGCTATGAGATCGCAAGAATAACAAAAGAAGTAAATCCGAATTGTGTGGTCGTCTTTGGAGGTAGGCACGCTACATGGGTCCCTGACGAGACTCTGGGAGTAAAAGAGATCGATTTTTTAGTAAGGGGCGAAGGAGAATTGACTTTTAGAGAGTTGATCATCAATGGTACTCCAAAAGGCGTTAATGGGATATCGTATAGATCTAATGGGAAAATAATTCATAATCCAGATCGTCCTCTAATTGAAGATTTCGCAAATATAAGATTACCCGCACGACATTTAACTAAAGGTAATAAATATAAAATGTTTACTGTAAGGTTAGAAACAGTTGAGACTTCGAGGGGTTGCCCCCATAAATGTACATTCTGTACAACCCATAAATTCAACAACGGTCTTTGGAGACCCAGGCCAGTTGAAAAAATAATTACAGAATTAAAAACGATATCGCAGGACCGAAGGATAACGGATATCTTTTTCGTTGATGATAATTTAACCGCCAATACAAATAGAGTAATTGAAATGTGCGATAGAATTATCGAATGCAAAAAGAAAAGAGAAATTAACGATTTCAAGTTTTTTGCTCAAATACGAGTGGACCATGTGGTTAAATCTCCAGAAATGGTTAAGAAGATGGGAGACGCGGGATTTTGGGTTGTATTTATTGGAGTTGAGAGCGTCAACGAGGAAGTCTTAAAAGATATGAGGAAGGGGCTCTCGTTTCAAAAAGTTCTGAAAGGAATTGAAATTTTGCACGATAACAATATTTTAGTTATTGGAAACTTAATCATTGGAGTTGATCTGAACGCTACGGAAGAGGACATTAAGAAAGAAATTCAATTCATGAAAACCGTTGATATAGATATCGTTAGCTATGTATTATTAACACCATTTCCTGGTAGTGATACACTCAAGGAATTGGACGAAAAAGGTTTAGTTATTACGAAAGATTGGTCTAAATACACAGTTTTCGATCCAGTAATAAAGACCAACGCGCTAAGCCCCAAAAAATTATATGAACTTCTGTATTACTCTTTTAGGGAGTTGAAATATTTTAATAATTACCGACAAATTTTATCTCGAGTGAAAAAAACCCGCGGTTATTCTTTTATGCTGAATCCAAGGCGAATTCTCTCGATTTTAAATTCTTTATTTAAAGTTAGGTCGTTATTTTTAGAATTTAAGCAGCCATAATCCGCATGTAATCCAATTAGAAACTATTTTTAATCATGAAGTATAATTAAAAATATAATTTTCGAAAAGAAAATTATTTGACCCAATAACTTCCTCCGCAGGGGTTACCGAGCATGGTCAATAGGCCTTGATGGGTCAAGACTGATTACAGGTGCTGGACTTAAGATCCAGTGGCAAAGGCCTTCGTGGGTTCGAAAGTGATGGCTAAAAGCCATTTTCCGAAAATCCCACCCCCTGCACACTATTTTTAATTTCGCAATATCAGCACATATCGAATCTATTTGAAAAAAATTATTTATAATTCATTGTTCTTATACATAAATAAGGAAAAAAGGGCTTTTGAATCATAAATAGTTATTAGGGAATAAAAAATGTCTCAATACTTCGGCGTAGCAATCTCGATAGAATATGTCGTTATAACCCATATGGAATCGAAGCAAATTATCTACTACACTCAAGCACCGGGAATTAAATTCGAGATTGAGCTAATCGAACAATTTCGAAGGGCAGTTCAATTTAAAGAGATCGATCTGCCAGTCTCTGACGGAGATATCGCACAAGCTACTCTAAAGGGTAAATATTTAATTACGCGCGCAGGCAACTTTACCTGGGTTACCATCGTTATTAATCAAAAACCAACTCGTTTTACGCGCGAAGCGCTGCATTCTTTTGGTATTAAATTCGAAAACAGGTTTGGTCGAGAAGTGAAACATTTCTATACGAAATTTAAAGGAGATACAAGCATTTTTAAAGAAGATAGTTTCGGCAGACAAAGCGTTGATGGAATTATTAACGAGGTGCTCCACTTAACATTTGCTCTCCCTCATAAGTTGAGGTTTCCGACTAAGAAAATGTCAAAACGTACGGCAAAAATCTGGGAAATATGCGAAGATCTCGCCAGAGGAAAGCGATACATACTTTTAGGTGAAGTGCTCACGCGGGCGAAGACCGAATTGGGAGAGGATCCGGTCGGTATTACCGATT
>SMTZ1_10005797_pt1 | contig 12668 bp, 8 predicted proteins | sample DeeMarSWOR136_30_FD_25667 | JGI IMG/M metagenome (IMG submission 25667) | reverse complement strand
GGTTGGGATGAAGAATACGGATGGGGGTTGATAAATGTACGAGCGGCTCTGAACTACGGAGTGCGCGGGGATTTCAGTGGTGATTTGGTCGTTAGCCTTGAGGACCTTGGTCTTATATCCGACCAGTGGTTACAGGACGCGGCTGCAAGTCCTAAAGCAGATATCAGCGGTGACGGTGTTGTGAACTTTGTTGACTTTGCGATTTTGGCGGAAAAGTGGTCCAAATAGATCCCTCCTCAAATACTTGCAGGACTGAAACTATCTGCTACAGGGTGAGTGTTATAATATCAATAATCATTTTTGTCCGGCACCAAAATTCCCTCCGTTGGGGCCTGTTCGATACTGGTTTACCCTTTTCACCTCGGCGCTGATTTTGTTGCGGGACTGCAGGGCCGGCTACTTCAGCCAACGGTCGAGCCAGTCTATCACTGTTTCGTGCCAGAGGATTGAATTGTGCGGTTTAAGCACCCAGTGATTTTCGTCGGGGAAGTATAGCAGCTTGCTGGGAATTCCGAGGCGCTGTAGGGCATTAAAGGTGCCGAGCCCCTGAGTATCGGCCACCCGAAAGTCCAATGCACCGTGGATAACGAGCATTGGGGTCTTCCAGTTTTTAACGAAGTTTACGGGATTGTGCTTCTCATAGCCGGCGGGATTATCCCAGGGCGTGCCGAGGTGGTCCCACTCGGGGAACCAGAGTTCCTCGGTGTCGAAATAGGCCATCCGTTCATCAATATTGCCGTCGTGGTTCACCAGACAGCGGAAACGGTCGGGCCAATTGCCTTCTATCCAGTTAATCATATAACCGCCGAAAGAAGCGCCAAGGGCGCCGACCCTTTCGCCGTCCATCCAGGGATAACGTTTCAAGGCGGCGGCCAGACCTTTCTGCAGGTCTTTTAGAGGCTTTCCGCCCCAGTCGCCCCGAATGGAATCTGTGAAGGCCTGGCCGTATCCGGTAGAGCCGTGGAAATCCACCATAACCGCAGCATAGCCTGCTCCTGCGTAGGCCTGTGGGTTCCAGCGGTAATGAAAGCTGTTGCCGAAGGAGCCCTGAGGGCCTCCGTGAATCAGAAATGCCACAGGGTATTTTCTGGCGGGATTAAAATCCACGGGTTTGACTACGTAGCAATAGACCGTTTCATCGTTCCAACCGGCGAATGTAAACTGCTCATATTCGCCCATACGAGCAACGGCGATTCTTTCGGCGTTGATATTGGTGATTCTGCGCATATCGTCGCCATCAGGTTTGACTGAATACAATTCTACAGGAGATCTCAGGTTGTTTAGGCCAAAGATAATCCTGTCCCCCGCGACGCCGGGTGAACTTATGCCGCCCTCTTTGATAATGGTTCGGACGGCACCGGTTTTTACATTGACGGCGAACAGGGATTTTTGGCCCACATTATTTGCTGCGGCGTAGATTGTTTTTCCATCCGCCGAGAAACAGAACGATGATGGGCTGCGGTCCCAGTTTTCCGTCAGAACCCGCTGCTTTGATTGGTGAGTGGTTAATTGGTTCATTGGTGAGCTGTCGTTTGGCCAGGGACGCAGGACAATTCGGAAGCGGTCGGATTCATAGCCGGGCCTGGCCATAGCCAAGTAAGCCAATGTCCTGCCGTCGGGAGAGAAAACCGGATTAGTATCCCAGGCCTTATTTTCCTCTGTCAAACACGTGGGCGGTTCGGAACCATCAACAGGTGACAGGTAAAGGTCGAAGTCTGTCGACCATGGTTCGGCCCTGCCCTCATCGCGGGCGGAAAAGATAAGACCCCTACTGTCAGGAGTGAACGTAATTTCTTCCGGGCCACCGAATGGTTTGGAAGGAGTATCGGCATCCATACCCTGGCTTGGCGCAAGGCGGGGGCCCATAACGTCTATGGGGTCACCACCCGCCGACGGCATGACAAACAGATGCGAACGCCGGCCATCCTTCCAGGTATCCCAATGACGAACAAAGATTTGCTCGTAGATTCGTCCGCTGGCTTTTCTCTGCTTGATTTCATCGAGCTTGTCCTTCGTTTGCGCTATGGTTTTGCAGTCCGGGAAGACTTCCATAGTAAAGGCGATGTGCTTTCCATTGGGTGAAACAAGAAGATTTCCGACATCAAGGGGCAGGTCTGTAACCTGTTGGGCTTCTCCACCATCAACTCGAATTCGCCAAACCTGTGCCGAATCTGAGCGTGTGGATATAAAGAATACAAATTTGCCGTCAGGTGTCCAGCGGGGATTCGAGTCCCCTTGGGGATGGGACGTCAGACGGCGAAGGCCCATCCCATCGGTGCCAACAAGCCAGAGGTCAGTTCGTCCCTTGTCTGTTTCAAGGTCTGTTACTCTCAGCACAAAAACAATCCATTTGCCGTCCGGTGAAATCTGTGGGTAGGAGAGCCGGTCCATGGCCAGCATATCGTGAACGGAAAAGGGATGGGTCTGCTCAGAAAAAGCAGCAGGGTTGCCGCTAAGCGGGGTTCCGACAACTGAAGACGGAGGACAGAATACAGAGGACAGAAGACAGGCGACAGAGGACAGAAAACAGACAAATCTGATTTCTGACATCTGACTTCTGAGATATGCCTTCCGGCATCTGACTTCTGCTGAGGAAGATATCAGACGCATAATTTTCTCCTTCTCACTTGAATAATAAAATACTTAAATAGATTTTTCGACTCCGCTGCGCTTCGCTCAAAATGACAATCGGCCAGTTTGAGTTAGTTACTTATCATTACGTCTTAGTCCTCTTTTGTGATTGTAACGGGGATATCGAGCCAGAAGGTTGAGCCTTTATCGAGCTCGCTTTCCATCCCGATGCTGCCAGCGAGCATAGCGGCCAATTCAGTGCTGATGGTAAGTCCCAGGCCGGTACCGGTTGATTCACGGGTTATAGAACCATCGGCCTGGCGAAATTTTTCAAATATTTTTTCCCTGTCAGACTCGGCAATGCCACAGCCGGTATCACTCACTGCAATCCGGACTGTCTTTTCATCCATCATTTTGGCTCGAATTTCAATTCTGCCCCGCTGCGGTGTAAACTTTACGGCATTACTTAGAAAATTGTACAGTACCTGCTGGACCTTGCCGGCATCCGTTGAAAGAATCGGTATGTCGGAATCGACCATCAGTTTGACTTTGACTTTCTTTTTCTTTGTCAGGAGCGAGAAAGACGAAACGAGAGCCTTACATAACTGCTGGACAGAGGTTTTTTCTATGTGCAACTCCATTTTACCGGCCTGAGTTTTAGCTAGGTCCAGCAGGTCGTTAATCATATTGAGCAAGCTGTTTCCGCTGGTGATAATGTTCTCAGCGTACCTTTGAGCCTTTTCCTTTTTCAAAAGATGCGGCTTTTCCCGCAGGACCTGTGCAAAACCCAAAATCGCATTCAAAGGCGTTCTAAACTCATGTGAAATATTAGCCAAAAATTCACCCTTTACCTTGTTTGCTTTGAACAGCTCGATATTTCGCTCTGAAAGCTCGGCTATTTTTGCATCGAGCTGCTTGTTTGCCTGGCGGAGTTTTTCCTGTGTAGCCTGCAGGCCATCGAGCATATCGTTGAAGGCATTGGCGAGCTTTTCATATTCATCGCCGGTTTTTATTGCACTTCTGATATCGAGATTTCCTTCGGTGACATTATTAGCAATTGCCCTTAGCTGCCGTATGGGACGGAGGATGACACTCTGAGTTATCCAGTAGAAAGCAACGATGGCGCCGATGCCGCCGATTAGGCCGGCAACGAAAATGAAGAGAAGATTCATAAATTTCGTATCTCTGATTTCGCCCACAAGGTCTCTGGATTGGAAGACTGCCGCCCCTATCAGCTCATTCGGGCTAAATGCACCGGCAGAACCCTGCGGGTCGTGGCACTTTATACAGCTATCAGCCGCCCTGAAGATTCGCACATAAGTGCTCTGGATGGCACCGTTGTATTCGGTTAGTGCTATATTTTCGTCGATGGTCTCTTCGGCTTTTAGAGACTCAATCATCTGTTTCTGCTCGTCGGTCAACTTCTGGAGCTTTTCTTCATCGTTTTTTTCGAAGCGAATCCATCGCATATCGGGGTTGTTTACATCTATGACCTGTCCGTTATTGTCTAATGGTGCAAGAGCCGTTTGTCCGGGGTCTTTTAACTGGAAGTGCCGGTCGAGCAGTACCTGTGACCTCGCTCTGCCTGTATCGAGCAGGTCTTTTTTTATAAGCTGCCCCATCCAGATATAGGGCAAAAGAAGTGCAATCGTTAAGACAAAGACCACTGCTGCCCCAAAGGTGAACCTGCACTTTTTAGCCAGTGACAGCGGTGATAACCTCAGAAGCACCAGAAGTTTTTGCCAGAAATGTTTTAATTTAATCCGCATAAACTAAAATTTACTTTAAGCAAAACATAAACAAGCATACAAACATATAAGAGTATAAGTGACTTTTGTTCCTTAATCTTTTAACTGGTTGAATTCGGCTCTGAGCTTGGGTAAAGCATCCGGATAATTTTTCTGAATGAAATCAACCATTTTTTCTCTGACCTGGCAACGAAGACTCCATGCAGTCGAAGCATCTACAGCGCTCATAAGAGCTCTTAATTCAACCGTACGCTCAGATGTATTAGTAACCTGCAGGACGCAGACTTTGCCATCCCAAAATTCCGAATCTTTCAGGATTCGCTGAAGCTCGGCTCGGATAGACTCGATAGGCACAGTATAGTCAACATAAATGAATACAGTACCCAAGATGTCGGCTGTAACACGGGTCCAGTTTTGAAAAGGCTTTTCAATAAAATAGGTTATAGGGACAACCAAGCGTCTTAAATCCCAGATTCTCACGACCACATAGGTTAAAGTTATCTCTTCGATGCGTCCCCATTCATTTTCCACAATAACAACGTCATCCACACGAATAGGCTGGGTAATAGCGATTTGCAGGCCGGCAATAAAGGTAGCAATAGTTCTCTGAGCAGCCATGCCAACGACAATTCCAATGATTCCTGCCGAGGCTAAAATGGTTGTCCCCAAGTGTCGAACCCTTTCAAAAGTCATCAGACATGTCGCGAAAGCCACAATAACCACAACTGCAATCACTATTCTCTTAATAACCCTGAATTGGGTATGTATTTTCCTGGCCCTGAGATTATCTTTTACATCAACATTAAAACGGGTGAGAATAAAGTTTTCTAACACATACGTTGACCCGATTAATAACCATGATACCAGCCCAATAAGCATCAAGCCGAGAACGTGATTGAGAAAATCAGTCACCTGAGTTTGAAACGCTGTTAATTTCGATACCAGCCGGACGATGATAAGAATGATTATCCACATTAAAGGTCTAAAGCAATACTTGACAAATGAGTCATCCAAAGTGCTTTTAATGCGTTTAACAAGGCCCCGCAGCAATCTAAAGACAAAAAAATGACCCAAAAGCCCGGCCAATACGGCTGCTCCGCACAACCAAGCCAGCCTTTCCCAGTTTTGTAAATCAGCCAACATAGACTTACTCCAAATAACTAATGGTTTCAATTTTTGAACGGTACCAAATGCAAAAAGACCATTCTGGCACCGAATAATATATTGAAAAGCGACAACCTAAAAAAGCTATTCCCTAAAAAACTTATAGACTGATGTCAAATTCCACTCCAGATGTAATTTTTTATCCACAATACCATCGTAATAGTCAAGACAATTTTTCGCCTTTTTCATGAATTGAAATTCGGCTTACAATGCAGCTAATAGTGCTACTCATCGTTTTTTTGCCGGATTACGTGCGAGTGTCTTTGCATCCGGAGATTAAGCTCATCGAGCTGTTTTTGGTCTACTTCGCTCGGCGCATCGGTTAAGAGGCACTGGCCTCGCTGGGTTTTCGGAAATGCAATGACATCCCTGATATTTTCCGTTCCGGTCAGCAGCATAACAAGCCTGTCGAGTCCGAAGGCTATTCCGCCGTGCGGCGGGGCGCCGTAATCCAACGCCTTCAAAAAGAACCCAAAACGCTGCTGTGCTTGGTCCCGTGATATATTGAGCAGGTCGAAGACCTTTTGTTGAACTTTCGGGTCGTGGATACGAATACTCCCGCCGCCTATTTCAGAACCGTTGACGACGATGTCGTAGGCCTGCGAACAAATATTGGCGGGGTCGGTCTCAAGCTTTTCCAGGTCCTGCTCAACAGGAGAAGTGAACGGATGGTGCAGCGAGTCGTAGCGTTTCTGGTCTTCGTTCCATTCGAACAGCGGAAAGTCTACTACCCATACGAACTCGAATTGTTTCGGGTCGTAAAGTTTCAGGTCACGGGCAAGTTTGCACCGGAGTGGAGCGAGGGCCTTGTTTGCGGCGGCTTCCTTATCGGCTACTAACAGGAGCAAATCCCCATCTTTTGCCTCGAAGCGTTCGATTATCTGCTGCTGGGCTTCGGGGCTGAAGAACTTGGCAATGCCGCCGAGCAGAGAGAGATTATTATTGTCTGCCTTAAGCTTCGACCAGGCCAGTCCCTTTGCGCCGTAGTCGGCCACGAAGTTTGTTAAGGTTTTTTCGATATCGCTTCTGGAATATTTTTCACCGTCGGGGGCGCAAAGTCCTTTCACTATCCCGCCGTTTTCGATCACAGAAGCAAACACTTTGAAGGAGCTTTGCTTGGCGATATCGGAAATGTCTTTCAATTTCATATCGAAACGTAAGTCCGGCCTGTCGGTGCCGTAGTCAGCCATTGCCTCTTTGTAAGATATCCGCCGAATCGGCAGTGCGACATCTACGTTCAATATTTCCTTCCAGAGTCGGGCAACGAGGTTCGAGTGGACGCTGATGACATCGTTAGTATCGACGAAGCTCATCTCGACATCGATTTGTGTAAATTCGGCCTGTCTGTCGGCTCGGGGGTCTTCATCACGGAAACATCGGACTATCTGGAAATATTTATCAACGCCACTGACCATTAGAATCTGCTTGAAGAGCTGCGGCGACTGGGGCAGTGCGTAGAAACAGTTTGTGTGAAGTCTGCTGGGGACGAGGAAATCTCTTGCTCCTTCGGGGGTGCTTTTGGCCAGCATCGGTGTTTCAATTTCCCAGAAACCCAGCTTGTCGAAATAATCCCGCACGACCATTGTAACTCGATGGCGGGTGCGGAGCTTGCTCTGCATCTGGGGGCGGCGCAGGTCGATATAGCGGCTGGTCAGGCGGAGCTCCTCGCCGGTCTTTTCGGCGCTGTCCATTTCAAAGGGCGGGGTCTTCGAGGTATTTAGGATTTCCAGCTTCTCGATAGCGACTTCAACCTGGCCGGTCGGCAGCTTCGGATTTTCCATACCTTCGCTTCGCGGCTGAACGACGCCCGTGGCCGCTATTACCCATTCGCAGCGGGCGGTCTTTGCCAGCTTATGCATATCGGGCTGAGTTTCAGGGTCGAAGACTATCTGGGTGAGACCTTCCCTGTCGCGCAGGTCGATGAATACGAGATTGCCGTGGTCGCGATAGGAATGGACCCATCCGGCCAGGGTAACCTTTTTGCCGGCGTCTTCGAGCCGGAGCCGGCCGCAACTATGTGTTCTTTTGAGCATTGCAAAATCTCTCTTTATAAAAAGTTAGTCCGTATCTCCGCGCGCGCAGAGAAACCCGCAAAACAGGATAGTCGAATAGTAAAGTTTCGTCAATGGTGGCTTTTAAGATTTGGTTTTAGAGACGGAATGGCCGGTTGTTAATCATGGGGATAAAACTTCAGCATTTCTGGCCTATTTATCAGATGCCGACTACTTCCACCGAAGATTCAGGAGTTCTTCATTTGTGCGAATGAACTTTAATGTGCCGTGGTTTAAGAGCACACAGCCTCCCTTTGGGTCGTGGTTATCGAAATTAAAGAGTTCAGGGCCGCCGTGCTGATTCCAGCCGGCTTCGGTTTCAAATAAAAGTACCGTATCAGGTTGGGAACTCGGCTTGCAATCTGGGTTCATAGCATAATGGCATTCGCCTTCAGATGCGCCGGGGCATTTGAAGTAACTGCTTATGGGCGGCTCATTAGAGCGCTCGGGTTGATAATTTAGGACGATGGCATCACACCATTCAGCCGGCTCAGGCCATTGTTTCATATTCCAAAAATACTGCGAAAAGCTACTATGCAGCATCTTCAAATTACGTGCGCAGTCAATTCGTAAACGAAATGGCTGTATTTGCGATGTAAGCATTTTAATGCTTGGCCAGTATTCGTCGTAGTCGAACCAATGTCCTTCCTCGGTCGCAAGACAATCGCCAAAATAAGTGAATGAGGTCAGGTTCTCATCGTTACGATAACATACAAAAAAGGCTATAGGAACTTGCCGGATTGTCCCTCCAGTTCCAATGTAAGAGCCTAAACTCAGGTCATAGGCAAGGGCTTCAATGGCGCCCTCGTCGGTGGAAGTGATTATTTCCAGAGACTGTAAATATTCTATCTCCTCAGGGCTAAGGAGATTCCGCTCGGCAGGACGACTACACACGACATCAAGGGTTGAGAAGTAATACTGAATATCGACACGTGTGCAAAGGCTCAGATCAGGGGGTAAGGGCCTGGGCGGCTCCGGTGCATCAGGCCGCAACGCAGGGTAGCTGTTGCCTTCACTGATAATCCAAGTATAGTCAAAATCCCAACCGATGAAGCTGGCTTGTTGTTTCATCTGCTGTTCTGTTAAAGACACGGCCACCCCATTGTCCGGCCCGCCACCATCGAAGGGAGTAAGGAAGTAACAGTTATTAACTCTGCTTTGCAGCCAGTTCCATCCTACCAAGCCGCCAAGGTCGTTAGAGTCCACTCCACCTGATACATTGCCAGCAGCAAAACAATTGGAGATATTACTTCCGTTGACACCTACCAATCCGCCAAGATTTTCGCTGTTAAGCCCACCGGAGACACCGCCGGTTGCATAGCAATTAACGATCCTGCCTGTCGCAAAGTACCCCACCAATCCGCCAAGGTTATGAGCGTAATCGCCAGCGGAAACATCGACATTTGTGTAGCAGTTAGTAAACGCGCTTGCCACAACGGACCCTGCCAAGCCGCCAATAAACTCACAGTTGTCCCCACCAGAAACTCTGCCGGTGACGTAGCAATTGTTGATTGAACCAGAACGACTGTATCCCACGAGTCCGCCAAGATTGTATAAATTGTTTGTCCCAATTATTAAGACGTTTTCCAGGCCCAGATTCTGGATACGGACGCCGCCTCCTATCGAACCGAACAGTCCAAGAGAATCTCCGGTTCCATAAATGGTGAGATTTTTGATACTGTGACCATTGCCATCAAAGCTGCCGAAAAAGACATGCCACTGAGACCTGCCTATGGGTACTTGACCATGAGCAATAACGGCCTTAGTGAACACGCGTCCACCGGGGAGATTCGGGTCCAGGTCGATGTCGTTGACCAGCAAAAAGTAGTTGTCGAGTATGTTAGGTTCTGAGCCGATTGAAACCAACTGCTCTGCCGTGGCGATTTGGTAAGGGTCATTGGCTTGGCCGGAGCCGCCAGCGAATTCAACCGCAAGAGAAGTTGAGGTTATCACGGTCAGAGCAATGATTGCCACACAAGAACAGCATTTTTTGGTTCTAAAAAGTGTCGCAATAAATAAGATCCGCAAGTTTAAGCAGTATAAGGCGGTGAAGAGGCGGATGGTTTGGCAAATATCCGAACGAATTACTTTTCTATTATAATGGGGGATATAACTCATAATTGGTCAATTTTAAAGAGTTACGAATATATAAATTCTCGGAGAACGCGGGGCGTTCGGCAATTTAAAAAGGCCGTAATCATCCTGAAACAGTCCATCTCGAATTCCTCACAATTATTATACACAAGTAGTCAGAAAAATCAAAGAAGATATCACCAGCCAATAACCGGCTTTGTAAATATTTGAGTTTAGGCCTGCTAATGCTTGGTTATTTTTGACGTGTTTTGGAGCAGAAACTGCTGGAGGCCGGGGAGGTCGTCGGTATTTAGCAGGTCAACGCCAGCGGCCAGCAGCTCCCACCAGAGGTTTTGGCGTGCCTGTGTGGGTCTGTCGGGGGTAGCCCAGAATCTGACGCGCCGGCCTTTTTTGTGGGCGGTTTCGACTATATTTTTTAATTTCTGTCGCTCTTCGGCAGGCATAGGGCCGGTGCCATCGTATGAGAAATGTCTTGTCCAGTTGTCACTGATAATGGGGATGAGTGTCGCCGGGGCGTTGGAATCCAAATCCACGAGCCTGCCGTCGCAGCCGGCATAACGGATGGCCTGAGCTTCCATCAACTCGCGGGGCCGATTGCCGGAGACAATGGCAATGACCGCCTTGTCGGTTCGGCCGTTCGAGTCGAAGGTGGTAAAGATGCTTTCGTATTCGGCCAGCATTTCGCTGAGCACTTTGTAGGTCGCGACGGCTTCGGTCTTTATGTCGATGAACAGGGTGAATTGCGGTCCGTTGGGATAGACCCGTCCGCCGTTTCGGGCGATGCGGGTGCTCAGCGGCTTAAGATAGAGCGAGCGTAACGTTCGCTCAGGCGTTATTTGGTGCGGGCCGTGAGCGACAAATAAATCGCCATCAACAAGATGGATGTCAGCCTCAACGCTGGTAAAGCCGTGGTCCAAGGCGTCCAGCAGGGGGCGGTCGTGCTCATAGTCGTTGTGGGCGTGGGCCCGGAGCAGGGGTTTGGGGCCGGCGGGAGTTAAATTTTTCGAACAAGAGCCGGTAAGAGTAATTAACAGCAGCACGATGGTTGCTATTGCAGATTTAGCTCTCATTTAAGTATCTCTCAAGACTACACCGAAGCGTAAAGGCCTCTGCATTCTGTTTCATTTCTGAAACCTTATATCTTATGGGTAAATAAATCAAATAAATTGGGCCTTCTCACGTTTCAGCTTCTATCTGTTACGGCTGCTTCTCCGCTGGCTTTGCTCATATCCAGCCCTTTTCACTCCATGACCTGTCAACGGTATGTTCCCTTTGTAAGGAATGGACACACCATCAACTGTAATCCGTAGGCTCTGCTCACCATTTAGGACATGTCCCATATAGTGGATCGTGAACTCACCGTCAACCGATGCAGACGTAACGGATTCGCAAAAACCTAAAAGGTGTTTAAAGCTTTGTGTAATACTCCATCCTCCAAAGAAGCGGTCGATTATTTCTAAATCGTTAAAATCCGGAAAACCAACATTGAAGTCGTAATTGAGTTTCTCGGCTATTTCAACAATATGAAGAATCAAGCCCGGCAGGTCTTCATTGTAAAAGCCAATCTCCAGAGCCAGACGTTCGGCGTATTCAGCGTTCCCAGATATCCCTTCTGATATACGATAGGGCCGAACAGGTACGGTAAGAGAGACAGATTCAGCTTTCTCCTGACCAGAGCATAAACGTATGTATCGAGCTCTTAAAGGGGGGTAATGCATCGCCCACTCTATTTTAATCGGCGTATCAGACCGTCTCCTTAGCACAAGCGTCTCGGCATCTTTGTCCAAAAAATACTCATAGACAGACGGATATTCTGGACTTAGGCTAGCGCAGAGCCAGACATCATGGTCTGTATTGTTCCTTATCTTCCAGCTCAATTCAAGGTTAGTGTCATTTACATCCAGCTTGGTGAGGGCGAGCGTTATCGGGGTATCTTCCACTTCGTCATTAGCCGGTTCCTCTGCGTTTGGTGCAGAGCCGTAAGGAATGTACACACCATCGACCTCAAGCCGTAAGACCTGCTCAGACTCAAGGGCCTGATGCATGTAGGGAATACGGAGCTGTTTATCTGAGTCTTGGTAGTACTCTTCAAAGCCAGATAATCCTCCGAAATAGCGTGTAATTAACATTCCTTTAAAGTAGCGTTCAATAATAGATGTGTTGCGATTGTCGAGGTTGAGGGTCGTGCCGCCGAGTTTCTCTGCTTCTTCAAGGATGCCACGAATCAATCCAGGCAGGTCTTCGTTGTAAAAGCCAATCTCCAGAACAAGGCGTCTGGCGTATTTTGATGTTCCGAAACCGCCCGAAAAAACAAAATCGCGTTGAACAGGCACCACAAGTGACAAGGATTCAGCTCGCTCTTCATCAGGGCGCAAACGGAAATACTGGCCTTCTGGTGGCTCGTAATACAATAAGTATGTCGGGACTTCAAACCGTCTCCTTATCATAAGGGTTTGGTCATCTTGAGCAATGTAGACTTCATAACGTTTTTCAAAACCCACATTGTCGCAAACCCAAACATCGTGGTCTGAAATATTCTTAATCTTATAGCTCAAATCAAGGGTCGTGTCATTCACATCCAGCTTAGTAAGTTCAATCGTTACGCCGGCTTCCTCTTTGCCATTTTGACCACATACGACCTGCGGGCACATCGTCAAAGAAAACCACAGAGTCAATGTCAGGATTAAAATTTTACTTCTGCTCATCTTTACTCCTTTCGCTTTAATCCAGAATTTTTCAGAACAGGTATCGTATTCAAAGGTGTTCCGGGCAAGGGGTACTGGATTACATTATTCGTATTTTACAGAAAGCCGAAGCGGCCGATACCAGTATCAGCAGGTGTGATCCTCACGCCGTATCATATACGATATTATAACAAATTAAAGCCGGTAGTCGTGATTCAATTAGTGCGAAAATTTGCTTTTGTGGAGTAAGGCGGCCCTGGGAATGAGTCTATAAATAAGTAGACTTTTTTTGTATTTTGTCTATATTTTTATAGACAAAGATGCCGATATAGTCTATAAATATATAGACTTTGGTT
>SMTZ1_10005566_pt1 | contig 12668 bp, 11 predicted proteins | sample DeeMarSWOR136_30_FD_25667 | JGI IMG/M metagenome (IMG submission 25667) | reverse complement strand
AAGTAATGCGCCGTTCTAAGTCGAGGGTGATTAAACCAGCGCCCATGCTTTGAATAATACTTTCACTAAAATTTTTAAGGTCGGTAATCTCCTGTTCCAATTTTTTTCGTTGCGTGATATCCCGGGCAATGCCAACTGCGCCTACAACTTCACCCTTTTCAAAAATTGGATTGATATTCATTGACAGAAAAAGTGGATTACCTGTTTGACAAATCAATCTAATTTCAAAAATCCGTGCCTTACCTTTTATGGTGAGATTAAAATTATTCCTTGCCTCTATCCTATCTTCAGGTGCAACAATATCAAAAAAGCTTCGTCCAATCCAGTCCTCCCGAGCAAAACCTGCCAATGTGCTCAAACGACGATTAATAAAAATAAAGTCACCTTTTAAGTTTAAAGTATATATTAAATCATTAGCATTTTCAATGAGATCCTGATACTTATATTCGGTACGTCGAACTTTCTGTTCTAATTCTTTGTTTTTTTGACGAACTTGATGGAGAATGAAAACATTATCAATGACATTCATTAATTCTCGATGGCCGAATGGCTTAATTAAAAAAGCAGCCAGGCCCAATTCAAACAAGGAAGTACGATCAATATCATATTCGGCTTGTGCGGTAATCATAATGACGGGTGTGTCTGCAAGATGTTTGTATCGCTGACTTGTCACCATACGTTGAAATACATCAGCGCCGTTCATCAGGGGCATCATATAATCCAACAAAATAAGATCGGGTTTATATTTCAGGATAAAATCCAGCCCTTCCTGTCCGTTAGCTGCTGAAATAAAATTGTAACCAGCAGAAACAATAATCTTTCTACCAATTTCGATCATATCAGGATCGTCATCGATAAGCAGGATCGTCTTTTTATTATTGGATTTTGGACTGATGGTTAATGGTGCAATAGTTTGACTACTGCGATAAATATGATCACTAATGAAATTTTCTAAATCAGTAATACTTTTTTTATCTTTCATTGTAAATAACTGTTTGGATTTTTGCTCTAACTGCATAAAATCCCTCGCTTTCAGTTAAATTGTTCGGATCCGATCACAGGGTTAAAAGACATGATAACCTTTCTCCCACAGAAACGAACTCCCACCGAAATAAATCGTAACAAAAATATTTTTTCTGTGAATGTCTGTCTGAACAGCAACACAAAGTTACATTTTAATCCTTCACCGGTATATCCCATCCCTCTAAACCGTGTCTGCTTCTTCATAAGATAATGAATAGTGTGATTGCGTATCTTCATCCTCTGTTTTTGGAATGGAAAATGTAAATGTAGAACCCTCACCAGGCTTACTTTCCACCCAGATGGAACCATCATGTAATTCGATGATTTCTTTAACTAAAGACAACCCAAGTCCGGAACCGGTAACTTCTTGAATAAATTCATTATCTGCAACACGATAAAATTTGTCAAAAATTTTATTCAATGATTTCTCTGGAATCCCATACCCTTGATCAACAACTCGAACGAGTTGGTTATCATCTTTATCCTCTACTTTTATAGTAATTGTTTTACCCTCGGGACTATATTTTACCGCGTTCGAGAATAAATTAAGAACAACCTCTCCCATCATTTCGCGATCGACCCAAACAGTGGCAAGATCATCAGGAATGTTCAAATGAACTTTCATACCTTTTCTTTCTGCAAGGTACATATTCATTTCCAGAATGCTTTCAATCACCTGTCCTATTTGTACAGGTGTTTTATGAACTTGGCTTTTTCCCGATTCAATTCTTGTGATATCTAAAAACTTATTTATGAGTTCACCCAACCGATTGGATTCCTTGAGGATAATTTCGGCATATTCTTTGGATTGTTCTTGCGTAACCCCTGCATCAAGAAGCAGTTCACTGAAGCCGGCTATCGAGGTTAATGGGGAACGAAGTTCATGTGCGACCATAGAGACCAATTCGGTCTTCATCCGATCGATCTCCTTATCTTTGGTAATATCTCTAAATATGGTGACGATACCAATAAGTTTATTCTCAGTATCAATAACTTGAGCAGCTTTTGCCTGAAGAACAATCTGTTTTCTTTTATTATCTGGCTTGATAATTAATTCGACCGTAGTATCATCGTGGTTCCCCTCCCTCCTGATTTTGTTTATTAACGATAATAGATTCTGCTCATAAATTATTTTTTCGACAGGTTGTTCGAGGATGTCCTTCTCGCTCAATCCAAACCACGATTCCGCAACTGAATTTGCGACTAAAACTTTATTTTCAGGATCAGTAACAATAACCCCATCAGCAATATTCTTAAGGATTGTTTTAGTCTTATTTTTTTCGCTTATCATCTGGTTCAAATTCATATTATTCAATCTTCGTAGTTCGGTCGTCATGAAGTTGATAATCTTCGCAAGCTTACCCAATTCATCATCAGAATAGATTGGTACTTTATGATTAAAATTACCCCGGGCGATTTCAGTCGCACTTCTGGTGAATTGTTTTATTGGTTCACTAAGCCGTTTAGAAATAGAAATTGAACCCAATGCTGCTAAAACAAAAGCAAATAATATTAGTGTGGCGAAAAACAATATTGTAGCATCTTGTTCAATTAGATCGGTTAAGGTACTAAACTTGAACACGAAAACAAAACATATTGATAAGGGTAAAACAGATATTACTAATATCACAAAAAAAAGTCTTCGCGAAAAAGTTCGTTTTTCTAAAAATTTCATTGCCATGGTACTGGTTCCTTATCAATCAACGCGTATAAACCGTCGATTACTCCAACACCACTCGATTCCGCCCTGCTTTTTTAGCACGATATAACCGTTGATCTGCTTTTTTCACCAGCTCATCAGGCGTTATTGCATCGTTCGGAAATGTCGCAACTCCCATGCTGATGGTTAGTTTACCATTGGGTTGTGTATCTTCATAGCTAAATTTCTGTCGCTCAATTAAATTTTTGATCTTGTTGGCAACAAAACCGGCTGCCTGTTTATCGGTTTCAGCTAAAATTAGGGCGAATTCTTCTCCTCCATACCGTGCGGCAACATCAATCTTTCGAATGTTGTTGCGGAGTAATTCTGCGATCGTTTTTAATACTAAATCACCCGCAGGATGTCCGTGGGTATCATTGTAGTTTTTAAAATAATCAATATCAATCATTCCAATTGATACATTGGTGTTGTGTCTTTTGGCACGGGTGATTTCTTGATTTAATTGATCTTTAAAATAGCGATAATTATAAAGCCCTGTTAAGCCATCTGTAATTGCTAATTGTAAAAGCTTGCCCTGGGCGATTTCCAGTTCTTTTATCTTAAGCTCCAATTCATCATGAAGATGTTTAATTCGTAGTAATGATTTTACGCGCGCCAATAATTCTAATTTGTTAAACGGTTTGCTAATAAAATCATCAGCACCGGCTTCAATACCCTTCACCTTGTCTTCAACTTCATTCAAAGCAGTGACCATAATGATTGGTATAAAACGTGTATTTTCACTACCCTTCAGCCGATGACATACCTGAAATCCATTCATTTTGGGCATCATAACATCCAATAAAATTAAATCGGGAGATTCTTCTCCGATACGCTGTAGTGCTTCCACACCGTCTTGTGCCAGGATAACCTGGTATCCAACTGATTCAAGGTATGTTTTCTGTAATTTACGATTTAATTGAATATCATCTACAACCAATATTTTTGAACACTCTGGATTCTTGTTTATCATGCTTGTGAGTCTCCCAATAGTTGTCAATCAAAGATGAAAAAACACTAAAATGATAATTCAACACATATTTATTTCTTCTCTCTCCTATAATCCAGCGCGGCGAGCCGCAAAAATGAAATTAACCACAGATAGGAATAACCAAAGATTCTATTTTTGTTTAAATAATTTTCTCTCTGATTGTTCCTTTCTGTGGTGTTATATCATGTGTTTAATTTTCATAATAAAAAACAACGATTTAATCGGTAATACTATAGTAATCCCGTCCCCCTTTTATAACGAAAATGCTTAAAACAAATAATTATTAACGATCAAAATCAAATCGGATATCTGGCTGTTTCACAGCCCTTGCCTCATCCAGGCGGGAAACAGGTGTCGTATGAGGTGCGTTCTTAACCAGATCAGGATTGTTGTCGATTTCGTTTGCGATTTGAATTAAACACTCAGCAAATTGATCCAGGGTTCGTTTCGATTCGGTTTCTGTTGGTTCTATCATCATTGCTTCTCGAACAATTAATGGAAAATAAATCGTAGGTGCATGAAAGCCAAAATCTAATAACCGTTTTGCCATGTCTGCTGTTGTTACCCCCTGTTCTTTTTGCCTGGAACCTGATAGAACGAATTCATGCATAGCTGGTCCCGGGTAAGGCAAATGAAAAAGATTTTCCAATAATTTCATCAAATAATTGGCATTAATGATTGCGTTTTCGCTAACACGTTTTAATCCCTTACGCCCCAACATTCTGAAATAAACATAAGCGCGAACCATCACTCCAAAATTGCCATAAAAAGAATGAACCCTTCCTATAGATTTGGGACAATTATAATCCAACAGGTATTGCTTCTCTTTTTTAGTTACACGAGGTATTGGCAGAAAATCGATTAATTTTTCTGATACCCCAACTGGACCTGCACCAGGACCTCCCCCACCATGCGGACTGGCAAATGTTTTATGCAGATTAAAATGCAACACATCAACACCCACTTCACCAGGACGCACAATACCAAGCAATGCATTTAAATTCGCACCATCCATATATAATAGTGCGCCCACCTCGTTAACTAGTTTATTAATCTGTTTTAATTGAGTTTCAAATAATCCCAGCGTGTTGGGATTGGTAAGCATTAGAGCAGCAGTATTTTCATCTAAATATTTCTTCAAATCATCAACATCTACCAATCCTTTATCATTAGATTTAATTTTAATCGCCTGATAACCAGAAATTGTAACACTGGCAGGATTTGTCCCATGTGCTGAATCGGGAATAAGGATATTCCGGCGAGGATTTCCTGAATTCTCGTGATATGCCCGAATCAGCATCAATCCCACCAGTTCTCCATGCGCACCAGCAGCAGGTTGTAATGTAACGGCTTTCATGCCAGAAATTTCACACAAGCATTCTGATAGCTCATGCATCAATGCCAGAGCTCCCTGGGTTAGTCTCGCACTCTGCATTGGATGTAAGTCTTTAAAACATGAGTTATTTGCAATATCTTCATTTATCTTCGGATTATATTTCATAGTACAGGAACCTAAAGGATAAAATCCTTTGTCCACGTGATGATTCATGGTAGAAAGCGCAATAAAATGTCGTATAATTTCATTTTCACTTAATTGTGGTAATCTGGCTGGCTGCTTTCTAAGATATTTATCAGGAATAATATTATGAATTTCTCTTTTCGGTACTTGTAGTTTAGGAAGAGTATAACCTTTTTTTTCTTCTTCACTTAACTCAAATAACAAACTGACCATTCATTCTCTCCACAGCTATTCAAATGCGTCAGAATTTATTTTTATAGCTAGTTAAATCACATATTAGTAGTTTGGGGGTTGGATTAAATAACCGGGACATTTTAGATTTTATCAACATTTGAAAATAATAACTTATGAAGTTAAGATGGAAAACTTATTTTACCCCACCCCATTAAAATCAAATCTTAAAATACGATATAATTTATAAATAGTCAAGTAATTTTTGAAAAAACATTATTAAAGTACATTAACATGCTTGTTCTGTTATTTCAGATGGTGAAAAAGAATACATTCCAATGCTGCCAACCATGCAATTATTGTTTTTATTAAAATTAACTGTATCAGTGTTTCAAAGTTGATGTAAAAAAAATACGATGAAAAAAACATTGATAATATTTATTTTTAACTTGCATAATTATAAAAAACAGCCTATATTAACTAAATCGTGAAATAAAATTCCAAAGTTTAAAGCATCATTAGATTTAGCATCAGGAGGAATTGGTCAATGAAAACAGTTAATTTTGCGGCAGGAAAAGAAGTCGGGACCGGAGATGAAATCGATTATGTACCAAACGCTGACGTGATATCCATAGAAACCTTGGTTAATATAATGGTGAATAAGGGAATTTGTACCGCCGATGAATTATTTATGATAGAAGCGCGTGTTCAACAGATAACTCAAAAAAATAGCCAGAATAATTTTGTTCCGATCAAAAACCATTATCAACGAGGAAGATTTCCTGGATTAAAAAAAACGATGAGTAAAAATAGATGGTTGCGACGATTGGGTACCGCGTTATTTGGATGGAAATGGAAAAAAGTGAAGAAACATGGATCGCTGCAATGAAAAATTTATTCACAAAAACTTGTTAGCAATTCTTTGTAAAAGGTTTCTTTGACAGCTTAATAGAGCTGCAAGAAACCTTTTAATTTATGATATGGGGAACTTACAGCTAAAACATAAGTGAAATTTTCAATATAATCATAAATGTGGAAAACCAGTTATGAAATCAATAAAATTATACATGTTGCTACTGATATTGGTACAATTAATAATATTACCAATTCATTTATGGGCACAGAAATTTCCTGATTATGTAGGATATGTGAACGATTTCGCTAATGTTATTCCATCATCTTATGAAGAACAGATCACGCGGATCTGCCGGGAATTGGAGCAAAAGACAACTGCTCAAATAGCTGATGTGACGATTACCAGCTTAGAAGACAATTATATTGAAGATTATGCCGTCAGGCTATTTGAAAAATGGGGAATCGGTAAAAAAGGCAAAGATAATGGTGTTTTAATTTTAAATGCTATTAAAGAACGAGAAATCCGCATCGAAATAGGCTATGGGATTGAAGGAATTATACCCGATGGATTAGCAGGAGAAATACGCAATCAATATTTGATTCCCAATTTAGCAAAAGGAGATTTTGGTAAGGGACATCTATATACTGTTGCTGCAATTGCCAAACAGATTGCTAAAGCTCATGGGGTGCAATTAACTGGAGACATAAAACTTCCTCGGACGTCAAGTTCCAGCAGATCGGGAAAATCAGGGATAGGTAAGTTGCTGGGAATACTATTTTTCTTCTTCCTGATATTTGCCACCAGAGGTAGAATTTTACCCTGGTTAATTATCGGCTCGATGTTCGGGGGTGGCGGTCACAGCCGCGGCGGCTGGGGTGGCTTTGGAGGAGGAAGCGGCTTTGGCGGGGGATTCGGCGGTTTCGGAGGGGGAATGAGCGGCGGAGGCGGTGTAAGTGGAAGTTACTAACTCATAAATTTCTCTCATCTGTTAAAATTACGAGAGTGTCTGCAGCAAATCAGCTTATTAAATCTATGTTTTTATCAGTCGAGTTTTAATAACGTGGGGAAAATTTTCTTATAAAAACAGAGAATTGACAGTAATACAATAATAGATCTCAGGAGCATTATTATGTCAAAAATTCCCAAAAATCCAAAAGATATTTATGAACAAATTATCAATGACTATAAAAAAGCTTTCGGCGAAAATCTCGTTTCGATTATCCTTTATGGAAGCTCAGCTCGAGGGGAATATGTTTATAAAAAATCCGATATTAATTTCTTAATTATATTAAATGATCAAGGTATCGAACAGTTGCGAAACGCGTTGCCCTTGATCAAACGCTGGCAAAAAAGAAAAGTCAGCACTCCCCTTATTTTAACTGAACATTATATCCACTCATCATTGGACAGCTTCCCCATTGAATTTTTAACTATGAAGCAATATTGTGAAGTAATTTTTGGAGAAGATATACTTTCCAGTATTGAAATAAATTCGAAAGATTTGCGCCTCCAATGTGAACGAGAACTACGGGGAAAACTGCTTCATTTAAGAGAAAGCTACTTGAACACTTACGGTAATAAACGTTTCATTAAACAACTGCTTCAGGTTTCCTTAGCCACCTTTGTATCAATTTTTTCGGCGCTGCTTCATTTGAAAGAGAAAGAAGCTCCGTCTTCTAAAAGAGAAATTTTTAAATTGACAGCCGAAGAATTTGATCTCGATTATACTGTATTCGAAAAATTAATCAAACTAAAAGAAAACCAAATTAAATTAAACAAGGAACAACTTAATCAATTAATAGAACAATACATCGAACAGATTATGAAATTGACAATTATCGTTGATAAGTTATGAGAGTTCTGCAAAATAGGAAAAAATGTCATTTCGAGCGAAGCGAGAAATCTGGTTAACGAACTGATCTTATGAGACATACAGATTTCTCACTCCACTTCGTTCCGTTCGAAATGACATTAAAATCTTAATTTTGCAGAAGTCTATAAGTTATAATTTAGGAGGAAGAAATGAGCAAAGGCTTTAAAATTTTCCTGATTATTTTGGCAGTAATTATTATCGTATTATTACTCCTTTTCTCCTCAATCAAAGGTATTTACAATTCATTTGTTACACTGGATGAAGGTGTAAATAATGCCTGGGCCCAGGTAGAGACTGTATTACAACGCCGGTATGATCTTATTCCAAATCTTGTTGAAACAGTAAAAGGATACGCCAGTCACGAAAAAGAAGTATTAACCGAAGTAACCAGGGCTCGTGCCAGTGTTGGTGGGGCTAAATCAATTAATGAGAAAATTCAGGCAAACAATCAACTATCCAGCGCCCTGTCCCGATTACTGGTGGTCGTAGAAAGATATCCGGATTTGAAAGCAAATCAGAACTTTATTCGTTTGCAAGACGAATTAGCGGGTACAGAAAATCGGATTGCTGTTGAACGACGTCGTTATAATGAGACTGTTAGAATGTACAATCAAAGGATCCGAATCTTTCCTAACAACATATTTGCTGGAATGTTTGGTTTTGAGAAACGATCATATTTCGAAGCACCAAAAGAAGCTCAGCAAGCTCCAAAGGTAGATTTCAGCAAATGATCAGTAATCTAAAACTCCATTAGAATCGCTTTTCGGAGGGGAAAAATATCATGAGCTCGATTATTCTAATAGTTCTGGCGGTAATATGTTTCATTGCTGGTTACACATTCTATGGCAGATTTATATCTAAGCGATTAGGTATTGATCCATCGCGGAAAACCCCTGCCCATACGATGCGAGATAATGTGGATTATGTACCTGCCAGAGCGCCTGTGTTATTAGGCCATCATTTTGCCTCGATTGCCGGCGCAGCACCAATTATCGGACCAATTACAGCAGCCGTGTTCGGATGGATCCCTGTGTTTTTATGGATTATTTTGGGAAGCATCTTCATCGGTGCAGTTCATGATTTTACTTCTTTGATCGCATCGGTTCGACACAAAGGCCAGTCCATCGGTAAAATTATTGAAGAATATATTGGAGAAAAAGGGAAACGATTGTTCCTCATTTTTGCCTGGGCTACTTTGGTCCTTATTATTGCTGCGTTTGCCATTTTAGTTGCTAAAACATTTGTTTTAACTCCAGCCGTAGCGACTTCTTCAAGTTTGTTCATCTTTTTGGCAATCATATTCGGTCTTTCGATATATCGAATGAATACGCCGCTGATTGTGGCAACGATTGTTGGTGTGGCATTATTACTCACCTGTGTCTGGTTGGGAGTGAAATTTCCGCTTGTTTTTACATCAGTTAAATCTCAGGGACAAGTAATCTGGACGTGGATTCTTCTGCTTTATATTTTTGTAGCTTCGGTCACACCAGTCTGGATTCTGTTACAGCCGCGGGATTATCTCAATTCATTCCTTTTATATTTAGTTTTACTTGGCGCTTTTATTGGTATCTTTTTTACAAATCCGCCAGTTGAACTTCCAGCATTTTCATCATTTATCGATCGGGAGACAGAAACAAAATTAGGTCTATTATTTCCTTTTCTATTTGTAACGGTAGCATGTGGAGCGATATCCGGCTTTCATTCATTAGTTGCTTCGGGGACTACAGCCAAACAACTGGATCGTGAACCTCATGCTCGACCAGTTGGTTATGGAGGCATGTTAATTGAAGGATTATTGGCAGTAATAGCTTTAATTACTGTAGTAAGCTTATCAAAATCTGATTACTTAACCAAACTTGGAACAGAAACTCCTATTAAACTTTTCTCCAGTGGTGTTGGCACTTTTGTTGAGAAGTTAGGCATTCCTGAGAATGTTGGGATCACTTTTGCAGCATTAGCAATTTCAGCCTTTGCACTCACATCATTAGATACAGCAACCCGACTGGGAAGATTCGCTTTTCAGGAATTTTTCAAATCAGACAATCAAACACCTGTACAGAATTTTCTAACTAACCGCTTTATTGCTACGTTCTGTACAGTTTTACCGGGTGGAATATTAGCCCTATCCGGAAGCTATTTAACGATATGGCCAATTTTTGGTTCTGCTAATCAATTATTGGCTGCATTAGCGCTGTTGGCAGGAAGTATCTGGTTGGCAAAAAAAGGACAAAAAAACGAATTCCTCCGCTATCCCATGTATTTTATGTTTGCAGTCACACTTTCAGCGCTGGCAATTTCTGTCTATCAGAAAATTAAATTGATTGTTGACTATTATACAAAACAGGAGATGCCAGAAGCTTTCAGTCTTTTAAGTACTTATATATTAGCAATTATTGCCATTTTGCTTTTTGTCGTAGCAATAATTCTGGTAAGAGAAGCCTATCAGAAATTAAAAACATCAAATGCAAAGGAATAATACAGATGAATCCTAAATTATATGGAAGGTATATAGTTTCCAATCCCGAAATATGTCACGGCAAGCCAACATTTCGAGGCACCCGAATTATGGTCGCTGATGTACTTGAACAGGTTGCTGAAGGACTTGCCTGGGAAACAATAATTGAGGAATGGCGCGGGAAAATTACAAAAGAGGCCATTGCAGAAGCAGTGAGTTTATCAAGACAGGCATTCCTTGAACATGCTGACAGTTACGCACTGGAGCCGATGACGGCATGAACATTTTGGACGAAAACATTATCGAAAGTCAGTGCAATCTACTGAGAAACTGGCGTATCTCGTTTCGTCAAATTGGTGTTCACTTAGGACGGCAGGGTGTGAAAGATAAGGAAATCATCCCCCTTCTGCATAAATTACGTCGTCCTACCTTTTTCACACGAGATCAAGATTTCTATGATCGTTATCTTTGTCATGCCAAATATTGTTTAGCTAGTTTGGCTGTTAGAAAAGATGAAGCAGCTTTCTTTATTCGTCGACTGCTCAAACATAGAGAATTTGATACTGAAGCAAAACGTATGGGTTCTGTTATTCGTGTTTCGCATGTTGGATTATCAGTGTGGCGTCTTCATGAAGAGTCACCTTTTCATTATGATTGGACATAGAAAAATAAAATTAAATTCATACAATTCTTAAAATAAGGTGTTGTATTGACAAAAAGGATCATATACTATCTTATTATATTAATTTTTGTATCAGGTTGCAGCATCCAAAAACTTGCGCTCCGCTCCATGTCTGGTATGTTAGAAAACAGCATGGCAGTGCTTTATGAAGAGAGTGATTTAATTTTAGCTGAACAAGCCATTGCATCGGATTTAAAATTACTGGAAGGACTAATTAAAAGCGATCCTGAAAACGATAAATTTTTGCTGCTTGCGTGCCAGGGATTTGGCTCTTATGCACTGGGTTTTGTTGAGGACGCAGAGCCAGACCGGGCACGAACCTTTTACCTGAGGGGCAGGGATTACGGATTAAGAATACTTGTAAAAAATAAGAATTTCAGGGATGCCATAACCGGCTCATCCGAACAGTTAAATGCTGCCCTGAAAAAATTCAATAAAAAAGATGTTCCTACACTTTTCTGGACCGCCAATAACTGGGCAAGCTGGATAAATTTGAACCTCACCAATCCGGACGCCATTGCAGACTTACCCAGGGTTCAACAAATGATGGGACGGGTGCTGGAATTGGATGAATCATATTTCTTCGGTGGGGCGCATCTTTTTTTTGCTACCATTTATGCGGTACGCCCACCATTATTAGGCGGGAACATCGAAAAGTCGAAACACCATTTTGAACGGTGCTTTGAACATTCCAGGGATAAATTTTTGTTGCCATACATTTATTATGCACGATTTTATACAACTCGGACTTTTGATGAAGAACTATTTACCAAAACACTATCGAAAGTGTTGGAAACGCCAGACGATATTTTGCCAGACCAGCGTCTGCCAAATGCCATAGCCAAAAACAAGGCGAAACGATTATTAAAGCAAAAGGACGAGTTGTTCTAATTGAATATGAAATCTAATGTTAAATCACAGGGAAAATTCTCCCTCCGAAATGAAATGCTACAGAATTTAAATTAACATACTTTGATGAAGACAGATCAGCAAGCAAAAGCTTAGAATTGTTTGGTTATAATTATTTTGTCATAATAAATATCTTTGGAGTTCATAATGAAACGAATATTCATAATTTTAATAATTACGATAATAGTTGTCCCAATGGCATTCGCCCAAAAATACAAAATTAAATTCGCCACCCTGGCACCTGACGGTTCAACCTGGATGAACGTGATGCGTGAATTTGACCAGGCGATTCGAGACCAGACCAACGGCGAAATGGGATTCAAAATCTATCCCGGCGGTGTTGCTGGCGATGAAAAGGATGTCCTTCGAAAAATTCGGCTCGGGCAGTTACACAGCGCCGGATTTACCGGTGTCGGTCTGGGCGAAATTTATCCCGAAGTCCGAATTTTTGACTCCCCATTTCTATTCCGAAATTATGATGAAGTCGATT
>SMTZ1_10005565_pt1 | contig 12668 bp, 8 predicted proteins | sample DeeMarSWOR136_30_FD_25667 | JGI IMG/M metagenome (IMG submission 25667) | reverse complement strand
GAGGCAATTGAATGAGCCGTGTTCCATATAGTGCAGTGCCAGGTCAGGTAAAAAAGTTGCATCCAAGGGGTCGTTGCTGTCAGGATAATGCAAACCAAGCTTCGGATTTACAATTTCCCAGCCGCCCATGTGAATCCACTGCCCACAAATGTCACACTGCTCAAGGCCGTCAAGGGCATGCTCCATTTTATACGTCTCGTGCGGAGGGTCGCCACCGCCGAGGTAGTATTGCGGCAATTGGCTGACAACGGCGGCACATTGCTGTGCCAGCTCGATACCATCCGGGTTGAGGTCATTGTCCTGGTCGGGGTCGTGGAGGTTGTAGCCGGCCGCCAGCTCTTCGCTGTCCGATAAAAAATCCTCGTCAAGGTCGTTTGCATCTACGGGCAATTGATGGATATCGTGGTAATAAGGAAAACGCATTTCAAGCGTTCTGAGCAGCAGCGGCACATTTGTCCTTCCGGTGTTGGTAGTGCCATCGTAACTGAAAGAGCCGTGGCCCATATAATGCAAAGACAAAATGGGAAACTCGACACGCAACCCCAGCGGCGGATTGATAATTTCCATAGCTCCCATATTTATCGTTGCTCCGCAAATGCGGCAGTTTTCATTCCCCCGCGCCAGGTGTTCGACCTTATATGTTTCGTTCAGGGGTGGGTCGTTCGGGTCTATCTGCGGCAAGTGGTCGATAGCTTCGGCGCTGCGTTTGGCTAATTCAACGCCATCGGGTATGCGGTTGCGATTCTGGTCGGCCCTGAATACTCGATAGCCAATTGCAAGCTCCTCTCTGTTGGAAAGCAGGTCTGCATCTGCGTCTTCAGGCACCGGCAATTGATGGTCGTTTGGTTCAAAAGGCAAAGTCAACTCAAGTGCCTGCAGCAGGGCAGGGACGTCAACCCTTCCCTGTACAGGGTCACTACCATAGTGCGCGGCATAACTAAACGAGCCGTGCTCCAGGTAGTGTAGAGTCATAAGAAAGGGGAACTGAACGTTAATATCCAGCCGAGGATTTACGATACCGCCGGGCCCCATAACAATCTCAGCTCCGCAAATATCACATCGTTCTATTCCGAACTGTGGTGCCCACCATTTATATGTTTCACCCGGCGAGGCCTCATTCTGCCAGGGCAACTGGTTGACATCGGCGAAGCAGAGTTTGGCCAATTCAACACCGTCCGGTATCCGGTTGAGATTCTGGTCTGGATTGAAGGGACAATATTCAAGTGTAACTTCTTCAGTATCAGCAAGCAAATCAGCGTCCGCATCCTGACTGACGGGCAATTCGTGAATATCCGGCGTATACGCAAGTGCTCTACTCAGACTGACCCCTGCCCCTAACGTAATTGCAGCCGCAGTACCAGCGGCGACGGCCCGCTGCCTGAACTTTTTGCGCCGTTTGGCTTCCTGCCTGGCGTTTATTTGATAAGCTCTTCTTAGTCTTCTCATTTTTTTCTCCTAACAAGAGCATCAAGTGGTGGTCAATAGTTGAAATCCTATAAAATTTTACCAAATTAGTTGGAGGGTTTCCATAATTTTTATATTTTTTACAAAAATGTCGGCTTATAAACAGGAAGGGCTTTTTAAAGCCAAAAATGCTGATTTTTGTGGCAGAGGAAAAAGTCCCTAACGGGAACATCGTTTTTTGTCGATAAAATTGAGACCCCGTTAGAGACACAAAAGAAAAAGTCTCTAAGCGGGCAGGCAAAAAAAGTTAGCCTGATAAACGAACATCAGCTTAATTTGAGGTATATAAAGAATAGCCGCTTTCAGCTTTAAGAAGCGGGATTTGGTGTTTTCTTATTGTTTGTTTGACAAATGGGCTGATTGTGGTATAATGATAATTGATTCCGTCAGAGCCGGAGCTTCGATATTGATAATTGATTAAAAGGAAAGAATATTTTTGGGTAGAAGATGTTTGAGCGTTTTACAGACCGTGCACGCAAGGTTATGGCGCTGGCCAACCAGGAGGCGCAGCGATTTAACCACGAATACATAGGGACCGAACACATACTTTTAGGGCTGGTCAAAGAAGGCAGCGGAGTTGGTGCCACGGTCCTGAAGAATATGGATGTGGAGATAAAGAAGCTGCGTCTGACGGTTGAAAAACTGGTCAAAAGCGGGCCTGATATGGTAACAATGGGCAAACTGCCTCAGACGCCGCGAGCCAAGAAGGTCATCGAGTACGCCATCGAAGAGGCCCGGTCACTCAACCATAATTACGTTGGGACGGAACATATTCTGCTGGGTCTGCTTCGGGAGAGCGAAGGGATAGCAGCTCAGGTTCTTATGGACCTTGGTCTGAGGCTTGAGGATGTGCGTCAGGAGGTTCTGAACCTGCTTGGAGCGGGAGTTGACGACGGCCCAGCCGGGCTTGGAATGAAGATGGGTCCGGCGGTAGCCCGAAAGCCAAAGAGCAAGACGCCGGCCCTGGACAGCTTTGGCAGAGACCTTACCGAATTAGCAACTAATAACGAACTTGACCCGGTAATCGGCAGAAAAACAGAGATAGAGCGATTGATACAAATACTTTGCAGGCGGACTAAAAACAATCCGGTTCTATTGGGCGAAGCAGGAGTCGGCAAGACCGCTATCGTCGAGGGTCTGAGCCAGCAAATAGTCAACAAGCAAGTGCCGGAACTGCTCAAGGACAACCGAATTGTAGTGCTTGACCTGGCAATGATGGTAGCCGGTACTAAATATCGCGGGCAGTTTGAGGAGCGAATAAAGGCGGTCATTAACGAGGTCAAAAGGGCCAAGAACGTTATTTTATTTGTCGATGAGCTTCATACACTGGTCGGAGCGGGGGGAGCGGAGGGCGCAATCGATGCATCAAACGTACTCAAGCCGGCCCTTGCCAGAGGAGAGGTGCAATGTATCGGGGCCACGACGATGGACGAGTATAGAAAGCACATCGAGAAAGACGGTGCTCTCGAGAGGCGTTTTCAGACGATAATCGTTGACCCGCCCTCAAAGGATGAGACGCTGGATATACTTAGAGGGCTTCAGGACCGCTACGAGGCGCACCACAAGGTCCGTTTTACCGACGAGGCCCTTTACCAGGCGGTAGAGCTGTCGACCAGATATATCACGGGCAGGTGCCTGCCCGACAAGGCCATAGATGTTGTCGATGAAGCCGGTGCGAGAGTTCGGCTTAAGAATATGACACCTCCGCCGGATTTAGCCCAGATAGAAGAAAATATTGAAAAACTTCAAAGGGAAAAAGATGAGGCGGTCAGAGGCGCCGACTACGAGCGTGCGGCGGCATTGCGGGACGAGGCCCAACAGCTTCTGGATGAGAAGACGCAAATGCAGAAAAAATGGTACGAGGAGAATAAAGAGAAAACCGGCGTAGTTGACACCGAAACCATTGCAGAAGTTGTAAGCAAGATGACTGGGGTGCCGCTGACGAGACTGGAGAAGAAAGAAACACAACGGCTGCTGGAACTCGAAGCGGAACTGCATAAGCTGGTTGTATCGCAGGATGAGGCGATTAGCGCTGTGGCTAAAGCTGTCAGACGCAGCAGAAGCGGTATGAAGGACCCGAACCGTCCGATGGGGTGCTTTATATTCCTTGGTCCCAGCGGTGTGGGAAAGACGCTGCTGGCACAAGCACTGGCGGAGTTCATGTTCAGCGATAAGAATTCCCTCATACAGCTGGATATGAGCGAATTTATGGAGAAGCACAATGTGAGCCGACTGGTAGGAGCTCCTCCCGGGTATGTGGGCTACGAAGAAGGTGGACAACTTACCGAACGGATTAGACGTCGGCCCTACGCTGTGCTGCTTCTGGATGAAATCGAAAAGGCACATCCGGACGTTTACAATATGCTGCTGCAGATTATGGATGAGGGCAGGTTGACCGACAGCTTCGGACGAAGCGTTGACTTCAAAAATGTTGTTCTTATTATGACCAGTAACATCGGTGCCGATTTGATTAAGAGCCAGAGCGGTTTCGGTTTCGGCAAAAAGAGCCCGGAGTCGAATTATGAGAAAATGAAAGAGATTCTTAACAAAGAGGTGGAGCGTCAGTTCAGGCCTGAGTTTTTAAATCGAGTCGATGACACGATAGTCTTCAAGGCATTAACGCGAGAAGATTTGCAAACAATCGTTGATTACGAACTTGCGAAGGTTTTCAAACGGCTGACGGAGCACGGCTTGAAACTGGAACTGAGCGACCAGGCCAAGGAATTTCTCATTGACAAAGGATATAATCCTGAATTTGGTGCCAGGCCTCTGCGAAGAGCGATCGAGCACTATATAGAAGACCCGCTTTCGGAAGCTGTTCTGGCCGGCAAATTCAAAGACAAAAACCTCATAAAGATTGATGTGCAGGACGAAGAGCACCTGAAACTTGAAGGCTTTAAGGTTAAGTCCGCCCCATCCGGCGACAAGCAGGACAAGGAACCTGTCCGGCCGGCAGGCGGGGGCGAACCCGCGGTCTCTATACAAGAGTAGCAGAGGCACATCCGGCTTTGTCCGGCAAAATGCCGGACTACTGCTTCAGCATTTCGATTCCCGAGTGAAAACATCCCTGTTTTCACAGACGTCGGGAACCTTCGCCTCCTGCTTCGGTTTCTTCAGGGCTTTGCTGCTGTGCTAACAGTGCCTCGAATTCCTGCTTTCCCATCCATTCCACGCGTCCTTTATCACTTAGCACCGCGCCAAGCCTCAGCACGATATAACCTTTGCCGATGAGTAATGAATTGTAATTTGCTTCGGCGTAAGCTAAAATCTCATCCGGGGATGATTCAAAGGTTATCCATCGGGCTCTATACCGCAAGCTGCCAAGCCGAGCGCTCCCTGGGAGACTTTCTACCTGACCATCGACCCAGGACCCGGAGGGCACTGAGCCATGCCCCTGTCGGTACTGCTTTATCCTTTGGCGTAGATGCTCCATCGCCCGCATAGCTTCTGAACGGTTGACCCAATCCTTGAAATTAATCATTGCTACGACCGCAATAGCCGTGATAACTATTACGGTTATAAAATCTACCAATATGGCTCTCTGTCGTTTGTTCATATCCCGTATCCGGCTTTTCTCCTCAGGACACCCTACGGCGGATTCACGATTCTATTTTTGCTCTGTCGTTTTTAACGAGCAATTTACCTTCTGCGAAAAGTTTAATTGCCTGCGGATATGCGATACATTCCTGCTCAAAGACTCTGGCGGCGAGGGTTTCGGGTGTGTCTCCATCTTTGACATCGCAGGTGCGCTGGACAATTATCGGCCCTTTATCATACTCGTTTGTGCAAAAATGCACGGTGCAGCCGCTTACTTTACATCCGGCTGCAAGAACGGCCTCGTGGACGTGATGTCCCCACATACCATCTCCACCGAAGCTCGGCAGCAGGGCAGGGTGAATGTTCATCACCCGGTTTTCGTATCGAGGTGGTATTTTCCACAGGCAGAGCCAGCCGCCCTGCACGACGAGCTCAACGTTTGCAGCGACAAGTTCTTCTTCGATGCGTTTGCTGAACTCATCGATGTCGGGGAAGTCTTTTTTGCGAATGATTTTTACTTCGAGTCCGGCGGTTTTTGCTTTTTCGACGCCGGCTACGGTCGAACGTGAACTAATCACGACGGCGACTTCGGCATTCAGCCGGCCATTATTTATATATTCAAGGATATTCATCAATGTTGTGCCGCCGCCGCTGATTAGCACACCGAGCCGAATCGGTTTTGTATTTTGTCCTGCCCCCGCTTCTCCCCCACGCTTGTCTGCGAAAGCAGACGTGGGGGGCGGCGGGGCAGCGGGAGGCGGTTTGCCCTCAACGTCCTGCTCGAGATTTAATGCCTGGTTTACGAGTTTGTCTGTTTCTCTGTTTTTGTCTCTAACAATATGCTGAACCTTCCAGTTTTCAAATCCACCGAGCTGCTCGACGGCTTGCCGGAAAAGTGGCCTGATTAGCTCGCTTTTTACTTTGTATTGGCCATTAAGCTGTTTGACGAGCAGCTCACTGTCACTGAAAACCGTTAGCTGTTTAGCACCAATCTTTTTAGCTGCTTCAAGGGCTTTTATGATAGCTGTATACTCGGCTATATTGTTTGTATTGCGGCCGATGAAGAAGGCTTTCGCCTGTAATTGAGTTCCGGTGGGGTCGGTTAAGACAAAAGCGGCAGCGGCCGGACCGGGATTGCCTCTGCTGCCGCCATCCACATAAGCGATTACCTCTTTTGCCTTATCTCTCATTTCGTGTTTCGATGCCCCAGCATCAGGCATCAGATATCAAGTATCTTTTTCGGTTCCAAGCACAAGTATTCTTGTGCAGTTGGGACAGCGGATAATATCATCTCTGGTCATAAGCAAATTGACGGACTCAGCGATGATGCCCATAAAGCAGCCCCCACAGGTATATCCCTCAGTTTTTCCCTCCTGCTGGTCGATGACCGCCAGGGCTTCGCCATCGTAAGTTTCGGCGACACGTTTGAAAAGCTGCAGCGGTTCGTCCGGTATTGTCTTTGCGACCTGCTCCCATTCAGCCTGGATTTCTTGGATTTCGGCCTGGTATTTAGCTGCCAGGAGCTCGGTTTCCTTTCGGGTCTGCTCAAGCATCTGTTTTTGCTCGTCTATCTGGCCTTGTATTTTTTCACTCTCGTCTTCATCGGCCTCGATATCTCTCAACAACTCCAGAATCTGGGTTTCTATTTTGGAATTATCGGCTTTGGTCGTATTGAGCTGGGTCAGGACAGCGGCATATTCCTTGTTTGTTTTTGCGGTATTGAGCGATGCTCTTAACCTGGCTATTGCTTCATCCTTGGTCTTGAGCTCCAATTCGAGTCGGTCGGACTGTATCTTTGTTAGCTGAATCTCTTCCTTTTTGGCTTCGAGGGCATTCTGGAGGCTTCTGACTTGATTTTCCTGGATAATTACATTTCTTCTACATCTTGCAAGTTTTGCTTTGGCGGCTCGCAGACGATTTTCAACACTCTGAAGATTTATCAACCCATTCAATACAGGTCCCATTTACGCTCCTTCTCGCCCCGTTAGAGGCTTTTGGTTCCCGCGAAGCGGGGTCCCCCCTTTGGTTCTCTAACAGGCGGCTCGCCGGCCGTAAAATTTTGAATTTTTCATTATGTTCATTTATATTTTAATCTGCAACAAAAATTTTTCTGTTTTTTCTTTTTGGGTGAGTAATTATATAATTGCTTCGGTATGAAAAAGCTGTTGAGAAAGCTCATTTGCGTCGAAACGACCGCCGAGAAGGGGGAACTGGCAGCGGCAGAGATAATTTCAGCCGAGCTTGGCCGGTCAGGGATAGATTGCCGGATAGATAGCTGGGATGGAACCAGGGCAAACATTATCGCACATATCCCCTCAACCGGACAGAAGGGTGCGCTTCTATTTGCCTGTCATCTTGACGTTGTGGGGGCCGGCGAAGCAATCTGGAAATACCCGGCCTTTGGGGCGGTTGAAAGGGATGGCAAGATTCACGGCAGGGGCTCGGCGGATATGAAGGGCGGGACTGCCGCAGCCGTTACCGCTATCGGCCAGATTGTCGATTCCGGGATGAAGCTGCAAGGCGATATTATATTTTTCGCCGCTGCCGGTGAAGAGACCGATAGCTGCGGGACGAAGAGGTTCGTCCGCGATTTTGGGGTGATGCCTGAATTTATCGGCGTGATTCTCCCTGAGCCGACGGATTTTGATATTATCACAGCGCATCGAGGAATGTTGTGGCTTAAAGTTGCAACCAAAGGCAAGGCCGCTCACGGCTCGACGCCGCAACTGGGTATAAATGCGATAGCTTCGATGAAGGCCCTTTTAGGCGAGCTGGAAAATTACAAAATCCCCTTCGAGCCACACGAGCTATTGGGCGAGTGCTCTATGAGTATCAATACAATCACCGGCGGTAAGGCGATTAACGTTGTTCCGGATAAGTGCGATATCGGGATAGATATACGCACTTTACCTGCGCAAAATCGTCAGGCCATTATCGAGGATTTTGAAAAAATCTTTGCGAAACTAAAACAAAAAAACTCTCAATTTAATGCGCAAGTTTCCATCGTACGAGAAGTTGGGGCACTGGAAACCGATTGTCGCTGTGATTTTGTCAGGGACTTTTGCTCTTGCTTAGGAATCAATGAAACCATGGCCGTCGGTTTTACCACGGATGGGCCTTATTTTGCCTCGCTGGGAGCACCGGTGGTAATCTTTGGTCCCGGCAAACCGGAGCTTGCCCATAAGCCGGACGAATATATTGACATCAGTGACGTAGAAAAGGCAGTCAAGTATTACAAGAATATCATTTTGAAATTCCTGACCTGACCAGCGTGCCGGTTGACGACAAAATCCGGCAAAAGTTCAGGGGGGTAGCCGGGAGAGGTAATTAGAATTTGAACTGGTCTTTGAAGACGGTTTTGAAATCATAAACATCGTTGAAATCTTCGATTGAATCGGTCGGCTGAGCACTCATCCATTTGTGCTTTATCATCAGATAGACGATTTCGCCGAAATCACGAGTTGTTTTGATGCCCCAGGTATTCAGGACGAGCATTGCCAGTCTGCCCCATTTTTTAATGGCCAACTTCCTCAGTCCCTCAGAGAGTGTTTGGCCACTGACGTGGGTGGGCTCGGTTACAATTTTTTTGACGGTGTAGCCGAGCCCTTCATAAACAAACTTAACCCCGTGGGGGCTGAATCGGCCATCTTCCCTGGCAATTTTTTCGAGACTTTTTTTCATTTTCAAAGGACCTTCAGTCCGGGCCTGGCTCCGGCATCGGCTGATAGCATAAAGATATCTTTTCCACCTGTACCCACTGCCAGAATCATACCTTCGGAGAGACCAAACGTCATCTGTCGTGGTTTTAGATTGGCAAAGTAGACCACGATTTTTCCGGTCAATTCGTCCGGTTTGTATGCCTTTGCAATGGCGGCCAAGACACTTTTCTGCAGTCCGCCTACGTCTAAATCCAGACGCAGCAGCTTGTCGGCGCCTTCGACCGCCTCGGCCTTTACCACTTTAGCAATTCGCAAGTCAATCTTCGCAAAATCTTCAATCGTGCATTCCGGCTTGAGCGGCTCGACCGGAGCTGCCGCCGCCGGTTCAGAGCCCTGAGCTTCCTTACTTTCTTCTATCATCGCATTCACCTGTTTTGTATCAATCCTTTCAACCAATCGTTCAAAATCGTTTATCCTGTGATTCGCCAATACCGTTTCGACATCTGCAAAGCTAAGTTTATCGACATTGAGAAATTTTTCCACTTTTTCGGCATATTTCGGCAGGATGGGTTTTAAGTAAATTGTCAGGATGCGCACGGCATTTATGACGGCAGTTAGGGTGGTTCGTGTTCTTTCCAAATCGGTTTTTACAGTTACCCACGGCTGATTCTGCTCGACGTATCTGTTTGCCTCGTCGGCCAGAGCGATAATTGTTCGGACCACAGAAGCATAATTAAGGCCCTCGTAGTCCCGGATGATTCGGTCCTTTGCGGCGGTCAGCTTATCGATTAACTGCCCACCTTTCTTATCCAATTGACCAAGCCGGGAATCAAGTTTTCTTGTCAACATCGGACCGGAGCGAGAGGCGAGATTTGCAAGTTTGCCGACCAAATCAGAGTTAGTTTTGTTTACGAAATCTTCTGTTCTCAAATCTATATCTTCGATACCGCCGGTCAGTTTGCTTGCGTAGTAGTATCGTAAATATTCAGGGTCCAGGTATCTTCTGTAGGTGCCTGCGTCAATAAAGGTTCCGCGTGATTTGCTCATTTTTTCGCCGTTTACTGTTAAGAAGCCGTGGACGAAAAGTTTGTCTGCGGTTTTGAAACCGGCGCCGATTAGCATTGCCGGCCAGAAAAGCGCATGAAAATACATAATGTCCTTGCCGATAAAGTGGTAAAGCTCGTATTCGTCGCTGTTCCAGACTTTATCGAAATCGAGGTTGTTTTTATCGCAGTAGTTTTTAGCTGAGGCCATATATCCGATAGGGGCATCCAGCCAGACGTAGAAGAATTTGTTTTCCTCACCGGGTATTTTGAAGCCGAAATAAGGCCCGTCGCGCGATATGTCCCAATCCTTCAAGCCGATTTTGAACCATTCATCGAGTTTGTTTGCCACTGATTTTTGTGTATGCCCTCCGGCGATAAGGTCCTTTAATCGTTCCTCGAAGTCGGCCACTTTGAAAAAGTAGTGCTCAGATGTTTTCAGAACGGGCGTGGCCCGGCAGGTTGCACAATAGGGATTAATCAGTTCGGTTGGCCGATACGTTGCGCTGCAGACTTCACAGGAGTCGCCGTATTGGTTCTCGGCTTTGCACCGCGGGCAGGTGCCGCGGACAAATCTATCAGGCAGTGACATCCTGCAATTTTCACAATAGGTCTGTTCAACGTCTCGTTTGACAATTGAGCCGGCCTCATTTAAGCGATTGAAGATTAGTTCACTAAAATACTTGTTTTCAGGTGAGTGGGTCGAATAATAATTATCGAATTCAATATAGAAGCCGTCGAAATCCACCTTGTGCTCTTTATGCATCTGCGCGATTAGCTCCTCCGGGCTTATGCCGGCGGCGCGGGCACTTATCATAACCGGCGTGCCGTGAGTGTCATCGGCGCAGAAGTAGAGACATTGGCTGCCGCACATTTTGTGGAAGCGGACCCAGATATCGGTCTGCAGATACTCGACTAAATGCCCTATGTGTATCGGGCCGTTTGCATAAGGCAAAGCTGACGTTACAACGATTTTACGAGACATATTTTCCCCTTCAATCCGGCATTTTGCCGGACTCTGGGCTCCCCGCACTATTTTGCTTCTGGGGACCTTTCTCATCTTCCCTGGCGTCCTGCTCATCGTTCTTTGGGGTGCTGTCTCGTTCGTCTTTGGCATCCGGTGCCGCCCCGGCTTCAGACGGGACGGATTTCTTCTTCGCGGGGGCAGGGGTGGAGATTACCTCAATCTCCTCGATGGGAACAGCAACTTTCTGGCCGTCTTTGACTTCAACCATAACAAGCTGAGTCAATATCTGGGTGTCGACAACTTTGCCTTCGCCGTATTTGGTTTTTACGTTAGTGTTCCTTTTGGGCAGTCGTTTCTTAAGTTCGGTGTAAGTTTTGTCTTCGTATCGCAGGCAGCACTTCAATCTGCCGCAATAGCCGGATATCTTCGAAGGGTCGAGTGTTGCCTTCTGCATTTTTGCCATTCGCATATTGACCGGCTTTAAGAGTTTAAGAAACCTCTGGCAGCAGCATTGCTGTCCGCAGCTTTCCACATCGCCAAGTATTTTGGCTTCATCGCGTGAGCCGATTTGACGCATTTCGATTCTCGTCTGGTACTCCTGAGCGATTTTTTTTACCAGCTCACGGAAATCCACTCGACCGTCAGACATAAAGTAAAAGATGACGCGCTCGCCGCCAAATATATGCTCGGCATCGACTATTTTCATCGGCAGGTTCAGCTCCTTGATAGAACGCCTGCAATATTCCATCTCTTCTTCTGCAAGCTTCTGCAGATGTCGCTCTTCACTTATATCGGCGGCGGTGGCGTAACGGACGAATTTGCCGGTCTGGTCGATAGAGAATTCGATATTGCTGTCATCGAAATATTTTTTTATTTCATCGCTGCTTAATTTAAATTGCCCTGCCTTGTATGAGGTGAGCTGGCCTACGAGGCAGCCCAATTCAAGTCCTTTGTCGGTTTTTACAACGACACGTGTAAGCACTTTGGGAATCCTGGTTTCGTTGTGCTCGAAGAAGCCAAGCGTGTTCATCCGGCCGTAGCGGACCAACATATATTTTTTATGTTTTGCCTGCTTGGGCTTTGCTGCTTCGGCTTTCTGCATTTCAACTACCTGCTTTACTCAACAACCAATAACAATAATCAATTATGAAATCGTTATTCTATCAGAAACAGCGAGGTTTAACAATAGCTGCTCGAAAATAAGCTTTTCATTAACACTCGAATCTATCCAGCGCAGCGTCCTGTAGCAATCGGCGATTTTTTCCGCGGCTTGCTCGGTGTCAAAACGCCCGGCCAACTTTTTTATCTGCTCATTTTGGTCAAAATTAATAATTCTTTCCGGCCCTGTGACGTTCAATTTCATTGCATCGTGCAGGGCCGATATGATTATTTGCACGAGTGTCTTTGCGGCCCTGCGATTGATGTCGGTCCTGCTGGTGGTCTTATCGAGGTCGGCCCAGACGGCAGCGACCTTTTTACTTTCGTTCAGAAACTGCTGGGCCAAATCGAGAGCATCGGCAAGTTCGTATGTAGCCAGAGAGCTTACCAGCTCTGTCTTGGTTCGGTAAAGATTTGCATCAGCCAGTTCAAGCTTCGCCCACTGAGAGGCGGAGCCCAAACTGCCCTGAGAGAGGCGGGCGAAGTACCGGGCCTGTTGTTGCTCGATGTCCATCTCCTTCAATCTGTCGATTATCCTGTCTTCGTCTATTAGTGCGAAACGGATTATCTGACATCTTGATTTGGTAGTGGGCAAAAGTCTTTCCATACGGGTACAGAGCAAAATGATACAGCAGTATTCGGGCGGTTCCTCTAAGACTTTAAGCAGACAGTTCTGCGAGGATGCATTTAACTTTTCGGCTTCACTGACGACAAAGACTTTCCTTTCCGACAACATTGGCCTGGTCTGTACTTTTGCAATTAGAAACTCTCGAATGACATCAATGGGTAAATCAACGGGCGTTTTTTTGCCTTTACCGTCTTTGGTGAATTCGAGCAATT
>SMTZ1_10015875_pt1 | contig 12670 bp, 19 predicted proteins | sample DeeMarSWOR136_30_FD_25667 | JGI IMG/M metagenome (IMG submission 25667) | reverse complement strand
GTGGGTAAAACAGTCGTGATGTCCTCGTATTTCAGGCCCGAAGAGCCGGGGAGGTACATTGTTAAGGGATATGTTCTATATGGGGGCAAAACCACGGACACAAAGGAATCGGTAATCAATGTGAATCCGGAAGGGACCGCGATCCCGGAAGACACGAATTATCTGGCCTTCCTTATTTCTGCGGTTGTGGTGGTCCTGATAATCGTGATTCTTTTGAAAAGAAGGCTCGGAAGGAGGGCAGGATGAAGAGGAATTTTCTGATTTTCATGCTCGTTTTTTTCTCGTTCCAGATTTTTTTGTCCGCCTCCGTTCACGCGGTAACCACAACCGTGGAGGTGGGGGAGGAGATGGGATGGGAGGTTTTGGGATTCACTGCGAATGACGTTACGTATCCGAGCGTGGTTTATTTCAGACTCGAATTCCACAACAGCGGGACCATGGACATGAATGCCAGCGGGAACGTGAGCATAAGGAAAGGCTCGGTTGTTTACGTTAACAAGGTTTTTGAGGACAGCGTTTCAGGGAATGAATACAAAAACTTCACCTTCAACTGGACACCGAGTGATACGGGGGATTTTCTTGCGAACCTCACGATAAACATGACAAACAACAATTTGAACCGGACCAACCTTACGTTCTCTACAACATCATTCACTGTTTATTCTCCTCCCTCCCCTCCTCCTCCGGGGGGACCGCCTTCGGGCTACTCCACTGTCCCGCCGACCGTGACCGTGACCAAAACCTGGGACAATATACTTCCCGGGGCGTCGGTTACGGTCAGGATAGAAAACGAGCAGTTCGCCTTCACAGAGATCATGATAGAGGTTAGCAAGGAATCGCAGGGGGTGAGGGTAGAGGTAACCAAGCTCGATCAAAGGCCGGGTTCCATAGAAAAAGATCCCCCCGGTAAGACCTACCAGTACATTCAAATTGAACATGAAAACCTTGAAGGGAACGTCAGGAATGTTGCGATAATTTTCAGGGTCAGGAACGAATGGATATCGGAAAATAACATAGACAGATCGGGCATAACCCTCAACAGGTATTCGGTCTCTGGTTGGGAGGGCTTTCCTGCAACACTCCTAAAAGAAGATTACGGGCATGCGTACTACGGAACTGAGGTTCCTGGTCTGTCTGTTTTTTCCATCACGGGGAAGGAGAGGACCTTGTGCGTTCCAGGTGAAAGAAGGTGTTCGGAGGGCATGGTTGTGGTATGCTCCTCTGAAGGATCGTGGGAAACGCTAGAAACCTGCGAACACGGGTGTCTGGGAGGGGAATGCGTGGAAGTCGTTCCTGCCCTCTGCACACCCGGGGATATAAAATGTTTGGGGGATTTCCTGCAGAGGTGTTCCGGGGACGGAACTAAGTGGGAAAGCATTGAGAAGTGTAAATACGGGTGCTGGGACGGGGAATGTAAGGGGATGGTTGTTTCGTATGTGACCAGAACGGCCGTATTTGTGATGTTCGCGATCCTCGTGACCATCCTGATAATAATGATCGCCCTCGTTTACATGAACCTTAAAACCTTTGTTCTCAGAAAAAGATAGCCCTATTTTTTCAGGGCCTCAAGTTGTTTCTTCCTTCTCTTTATCATGTCCTCCAGGTATTTCTTCCTCTCGTTGTATGTTTTCGGGTCTATCACCCCGTCCTTTAATACGATCTTCAGCGCCCCGAGATCCCTGTAGTATCTCTTGACATCCTCTCTCAACTCATTCTCGCTTCTCGTTTTTTGGGCCTTATCCATGTGTTTGGTCTTTTCCAGCTCTTCAGCGGTTTTTTGTCTCAGCAGAATATAGGTTATCAGGATGAGAACGATTATGATCATCCCCACCAGAACGAGTCTCTCCATTATCATCCAGGAAAGATAGGAGGCGGGTATTCCCAAAAGTAAGGGATCGGAACCTATCAGGAGCATTGTCGTGACGAAATAGACTATGCTTACCACACCGATAATAAAGGTGATCAGAACCGCGCTATCGGTTTTGGAATGTACCATACATATATTTTCAAGCCGGTATTTATAAAATATTTTTGCGGTGGTGTTAAACATAGCTTTATATGTTCCTGTTTTAATCTATCACTAGGTGGTGTTTATTACGAAGGTTGTAAAGAGAGATGAGAGAAGAGAAGACTTCAAGAGAGATAAAATCAGGAGAGGAATCGAGAGAGCGGCGGACAGGGTTAAGGTCGACAAAAAGAGAGCAAAGGAAATGGCGGACAGGATCTCGAGAGACGTTGAAAACAATTTCAGGGACAGGGACGAAGTGAGGAGCGAGGACATCAGGAACAGGGTCTTGGAAGCGCTGAACAGGAAAGAGAGAAAGATTGCGGATTCGTTCAGGAATTTCAGAAAATAGTAAACTAAAAATTTATTTGCTTTTGAAAGGGATTTGTTTAGTTTTATTTCTGGATTTGAATTTAGTTGATGCGCACAAAGCGCGCATCCTTTGCTTTAAGCGCTGGGTGCAGGATTCTCGTGGAAGCAAGTAAGCTTGCGAACGAAGCTCCTTTTGCTCTACAGCTTTTCTTGAAAAAGCTGTATTTCGAACCTGCGCGGGCCGAAGCCCACAGGGTTAGCAACCTTGCGCGATCCTCTGATTACCAAAAGATCACTGCGCCTTAACCACTCGGCCAACCCAGCATTCAGTTAGACGACCTTCATTTTCGGATCAAGTCGTCATTCGCTTTAGGCCTTACCCAGCGACATTATTTTTCGGAATTTTTCCTGCTTGGTATTATTATGTGGTTTTATTTCTTTAAAAAATCTTTCCATGTTCTTCCAGCCGGCCATTCTTATTTTGAAATTGATTTTTTCAAGCCAAAAATTGAATCTCAAATCCCACATAATCTCCTTTAATTGCAACAGGTGTTCGATGGAGTGGCTTCCAATATCTATTACAGGATTCCTATATTTTTTTCCTGTTTTCCTGAGGTAAACAGAACCGTTTGTATCGAAAATTCCTCTTATATAGGATTTCCAGTATTCCGAATTGTTCAGTATTACCTGCGGGATTTTTATGTTATGGGATTTCCTGCCTATCGGAAACTCCAGAAATATATTGAATATCTTCATCGCCTCCTTGCCGCACACTCTTATTCCTATTACGTAACCTCCTGGGTAGGATCTTTCTATAATTTTGAGCTTTTTCGAAAATATCTTCTCGAAAATGGGTTTTACGTAATTGTCATAATAATGAAGCTCCTTTTTGTTGCCCCTGACCTCAAGGACATAGCTTCTTTTCGTTGGGTATAAACTCCCGTTTCCCGCGAATATACCACAAGCTTCACCCAGCAGTTCTTTGTCCAGGGAAAGGATTTCCCTCATGATTGGTATTAAGCATCATGGTTTAAATATTTGCGCCTTAGAGGGAAAAGCTTTATAAATATTTGTTTCATATATCAATTAATTAAATTAATATGAGGTGGGTAGATGGCGATAAAGGTTGCTAGTGTTTCTGAAACATATGGGAAAGATGTCTTCACCAATAAAGGAATGTTCTGTGGGAAAGTAGAGGATGTGGAATGCGATCTCAAGAGGTTCAAGATACGATCGCTGGTTGTCAAGGCTGCCAGGGAGTCATACATCTCTAAAATGCTGGGGAGCAAGAAAGGGGTGATTATCCCGTTCCCAATGGTCGAGTCAATCGGTGACATAATCCTCATAAAACACATATCACTTCCAGTCTCGGAAGAAGAAGGCGAGGCAAGAGAACCTGCGGAAAGGCCTAGGGCTACGGTAGCGGAATAGATTTAGAAAGCAGATGGGCTTTTCCCCTTTTGACCAGTGCCATATCCTCTATCCTAAACCCACCTATATTCTTTATGTAAATTCCCGGTTCAACCGTTAGTATCATGTTTTCTTTGAGAGTGTTTCCTATTGGGTCGTGAACGGATAAACCTACCCCATGCCCGAAGTAATGGAAAACCTTGTAGCCCTTTCTCCTGAAAAATCTCTTCTGTATGTTTTCAATATCCTTATACTTCACACCCGCCCGTATGTTGTCAGCTATTTCAAAATGTATTTCTTTTGTATCATCGTAAATTTCCCTTTCCCTTTTTCCGAATTTATGGCAGAATATCCTGGCTATGTCCGAACAGTATCCGTTAAACCTGCAGCCGATATCGATCAGAACCACATCTTCCCTTTTTACTATCCTTTCGTTCGGCTTGTGGTGCACATAGGCTCCCTGAGGGCCTGAGGATATTATGTTCTCGAAGGCGTTGTCCACTCCGTGTTTCCTGAACAGGATGTCTATCTCCTTCGAAATCTGTGTCTCCGATTTACCTGCTAAGGTAGGGAGGGTTTCAAAGACCTTCCCTGTTATCTTCACAGCCTTCTTGATCTGCTCGATTTCCCAGGGATCTTTCGTGATTCTCGGGATCTCAAGGGATTTTCCGAAGGGTTTCAGTTTTATTTTCAGCTTTCCGATCTCCTTGAAGAGGAGGACGTTCATCTGTTTCTCATCGAAGCCGAGTCTTTCGAAACCCTTCAGTTCTTTCATGAAGTCTCCTGCCCTTTCTATGAATATTGTGTTCGGGTATTTCACCTTGGCCTCGCTCTCCAGGGGGGTAACGATCAGCTTTGGTTTGCCGTCGAGGGGAAAAACCATGAATATGCGATCCTCTCTCAGTCCAAAGTAGCCCGTGTAGTAATAGATGTCGTCATTGTTTGATATCAGGATGGCATCGATCCCCTTCTCGTCCATAAGCTTTCTTATCCCCTTCTGCCTTGCTGAGAAATTGGGTTTCATAGTAATAATTGGTGGTGATCGAATAAAAAAGTGGTTACAGAAAATTAGTTGTTCAAATAGGCAGGTAACCTCTTAAAACCTTTTCGGGGCCCCTTGGAGGTAATCCGTTATTCGAGCAGTGCGGGGGATTTACCTTGTATTCAATTATTTCTTTAAGCCTTCCATTGCTGAAAGTAATTTCCAATATTCTCACATGCACATTTCCTGTGCTCTTATAACCTGCAACGCATTCTGTAGCCTGTTCGATGTCTGTCGTGAAATAAGGCTCCCACTTATTCCATTCTTTCATAACTTGGACTTCATATTGTGTCGGCATAATTCATTTTGAAGAAATAAGTTTTTTAAGCAAATGGGGCCGCTGGGATTTGAACCCAAGTCGCCAGCACCCCAAGCTGGAATGATCATGGCGTCAAGCTCAAAAGCTCGAGGTTGACTAGACCACTTCAGAGCCCTTTTCAATTGGAAGTAAGCGACGGAGCGGAACGCGAGTAAGCGCAGCTCCTTTCTGCTTAAATGAGGCTCGAGGGAATGAGGGAGGAGCAGAGAAGGATTTCTGGGATGGTTTTGGTGGAGGATCGGCTTCCGAAAAGGATCAGAACGATCGGAGGGTTTGATATTGGTTATTCCGGGAAGAAGGCGAAAGTGGTGGGGGTTGTTCTGGATTACGGGAGTTTGGAAATGGTTGAGAAGAAGGTGATTGAAACGAGCGTCGGCTTCCCTTACATTCCGACTTTTCTGAGTTTCAGGGAGGGGCCTCCAATTGTTAAGGTTTATGAGAAATTGAAAAGGAAGCCGGATGTGCTCATGCTTAACGGGCAGGGGATCGCCCATCCTTTGGGAGTGGGTTTAGCGAGTCATGTCGGAGTCCTCTTGGGCAAGCCGAGTGTGGGGGTCGCTCAGAACAGGCTGATCGGGGAATACCAAGAGCCCAGGGGTGTGAACGATTTCGAAAGGCTGATGTTCAGGGGGGAACAGGTCGGGTGGGTGTTGAGATCGAAGGAAAACTGTAAACCGATTTTTGTTTCTCCTGGTCACTGTGTTTCCTTGAAAAGGTCACTGAGCATCTGTATGTACTGCGTGAGAGGGAGGAGACTTCCCGAGCCTCTCGCGTTCGCGCATGAATTTACAAAATAGTTTTTAATAGGAACGATTTGGTTTGGATAGGATTTTAAATACTTTAGGCGTGAAATTATCAAAATTATTTTTTAATAGTAATATTTAAATCATAAAAGCAATTTTTTATATTCCGGGTGTTGGAAATGGAGAACCTGATCGAGATAAACAGGAAAGCGAAGGGGATAAAGGAAATGATAAGGATAGATGATAAGACTAAGCAAAGGATATTGAGATTTCTGGAATCTGTTTCTAGTTGATTTGTTTTCTCAGAATGACAATGATCAGTTGCCCGAAAATGTTGTCAAGCAAGGGAAACGGCATTCTTTTGAATTTATGGAATAGAAAATTAAAAATCCCGATCCTCCTTACCATCAGCCACACAAAGGAACTCAGGAATCTGTTGCTTTCCATGTGTTCGATTTTCACTCCGGTTTTTTTAGCCAGTCTTTTAATCTCGTTTTTTGAATAGGGGATTTCCAGGCCGAATCTCCATTTGCCCAGTATCTTTCTTACACCCATGCCGAAAACATAGGGAAAGCACATCTTGTTTGGGACCAGGACTATTATCATTCCATCCATTTTTGTAATTCTGATCATCTCGTCCAGGATTTTTTGCCTGTCATTCCCTTCAAAATGCTCGTTCACTCCGAAACTCATTGTTATGTCAAATGCGTCATTTTTATAGGGGGTGTCCGTGATGCTGGCGAGAAATATGTTGGATTTGGTATCAAGACCGTTAGAGTTTTTCATCGCCATTTTTACAGCTTCTTTTGAGATGTCGAACAGGTGGGCCTCTGTCCCGAACACCTTTGCCATGGATAACGTCAGTTTGCCGCTCCCGCAACCGCATTCAACAATCTTCACTGTTCCGGTTTCTTTGGAAGTGACATAGTTTTTAACGGGTTCCATTTTTGCACTTTTCAGGATTTTGAACAACCTCTTTGAGTAATCATTAATGTCTATTTCATACGATTTCCAGACGTCATCCCAGACTTCCTGTTTTCCCGTCATTTCTCGCCTCCGCGTACGATAATAATTTAAATACTGAATAAGCTTATAAAAACAAACACGGAATATTATTATAACCGCAAAGGTGTGAGCATGATGGTTCCTATCCGCTGCATGACCTGCGGCAAGCCTGTGGGTCATTTTTGGGAGAGATATCAGAAACAGGTAGGTAAGGGAGCGAATCCGAAAAAAGTCCTTGACTCTCTGGGGATAGAAAGGTATTGTTGTCGTTCGCTTTTCTTGACGCATGTGGACATGGTTGATAAGATCGGGAAGTTCAAGAAGTAATTTATTCGGGAGAGAACAAATTCTAATTATGGGCGTTTCTGGTAGGTATGAGAAAGCGAAATTGGGGATTTTGATCGGGATATTCGGAAACCTCCTCCTCGGGATCTTCAAGCTTCTCGCTGGTTTGGTCGGGAATTCTTTCGCTGTGGTTACGGATTCTGTCCACAGCATATCGGACATGCTTACCAGCATAGTTGTGTGGGTAGGATTGAAGGTGGGGAAGAAACCCCCTGATAAATACCATCCGTACGGGCATGGAGATGCGGAACCCATCGCGGGCCTGATAGTTTCGATCGTTCTCTGTCTGGTTGCACTCGAATTTGCGAGGAGTTCCATTCAAAAGATACTTACAGGGGAGGTGACAACGCCGGGGATGATTGCGTTGGTGGCGGTGGTGACCTCCATCATTGTCAAATACTGGATGTCGGGTTTCGTTAAGAAAACGGGAAACGAGATAAATTCACCCGCCCTGGTGGCGGATGCGGTCCATCATAAATCTGATTTCTATACCTCGCTTGTTGTGATAGTGGGGGTGGTGGGATCCATGTTAGGGTTCGGGATCCTCGACCCGATTGCGGGATTGGTGGTTGCGCTCTGGATCGTGAAGATGGGGTTTGATGTTGGGAGGAGTAACATCCGTTCGTTAATGGGAGAGATCCCATCTGAATACATGTTAAAACAGATAAGTTACACAGCGAACTCCGTGAAGGGGGTGAAGGATGTTCATGATGTCCGGATTCACTATGTCGGGCCGAACGCCTCCGTGAGCATGCATCTGAACATTGATGGGAAAAAGAGACTTTCGGAAGTTCATAAAATAGCGACAGAGGTGGAGAAAAGGATAAAAAAACAGATAGAGACTGTTCGTTCCGTTATCGTCCACTGCGAACCGGATTAGTCAGAAAGGACCTTCAAAACCTTTATGGTGAATATCAGATTCTTTCCTGCAAGCTCGTGGTTGAAATCGAGCATCATGTGCGTTCCGTTCTCGCTTATTATCTTGCCGTCACTCACTATGGTTGATACAAAGCTTCCAATTATCGGTGTCAGCGTTATTGTCATTTTATCGCCGGTTATGCTGATAACCGATTCCCCGTAACTCATGTGTATCAGCTGGCCGTCCTCGGCCTCCTGTCTGAGCGTGACATTGGAATTTTTTAAGCCGACAACCCTTATATCCCATTGCATTCCTTCCAGACGGTAGGTCTTGTTTATGACAGGGGGCTCCCCGAATGTCAGGTTGAAGAGTTCGAGTGTGGTGTTCACGGTGATGTTGAATTCCTGGATGAGCGGGACGTCCATGATCATATCCGGGTCGTATTCTCCGTACGCCTGGTCGGGGGTGAGTTCGATTCTCTTGATCTCCCCCTCTTGCATTCCAACGACTGCCTCGTCAAAACCGCTTATTGCCTGGCCCAGCCCTGCATTGAAGGTGAAATTCCCCGAATCGAATATCGTTCCGTCATTTAATTCTCCTGTGTACTGAACAAGAACCAAATCCCCCTTCCTTACAAGGGTTTTTTCTGGCACGGAAAATATCAGGAACGCCCCTATTATGGCGATTATTATGAAAATGATTGCGGCGTACAGGATTGGGATGCCTCTTGAGCGTTTTTCCATCTCCCTCTTGATCTCTATCTCCTTTTTCTTGTCTATCTTTGCTATCTTCTCTATCTCCCTTTTTCTTACAGGTTTCGCATCTGTTCTCTCTGATTTGGGTTTCTTTCTTCTTGCCATGCGGACACCAAAAGTAGTTATAGAATTTCTTGGGGAGGTTACATATAAAGTTTTAATCGCAGTCCTTGCCGCAGTAAGTGAAGGTTGTGTTGTCTACTCTTACCTGTTCCCCGGGTTCGCAGATCCCGTTGCCGCAATCGCAGTAATTGTTGGTGAAATTGGCTCCGATATAAGGACCGCCGGTATCAGGATTTAAACCCAGTTCCAGTTCGTATTCCCCTTTATCTGTCATTACCTTAACCACATCGCCTGGTTTATGTCCGGAGAGAATTTTAACTAGACGCGAAAAATCCCGTGTATTGTCGTTGTCAAAAACCAAAATTATTTCGCTTTCCTGCAGTCCCGCCCGCTCGGCAGGGGAGTCCTTGAATACGCCAGCGATCAGCACGCCGCAGGGGAGACCATAATCCTGCACAGGGAAGGAAATTAAAATCACGGCAAGCAGTATCAGTCTCAGGGACAGGGGGTTGAATATAAGGACTGATAACGAGACCGAAAGGAGGCCTTTCCCGTCTCTTGCAAGATCTCCTAGGGTTTTGGTACGTAACTTTCCGAAAAGGGCGATAAGACCGCAGGTGAAGGGGTAGGTTACGAGGGATTCGAAAAGGGAGAATGCAACCAAGAGAACAGGCAGCGGGATGATCAGCAAAGATACCGGGGAATTGGTTACATAAGCGGTAATGTAACCGGACAAAAAAACCATGCCTGAGTATATGTAAGGGATGAGCAGGGCCAGGATTATTTTCGATCTGGTGGGCCTCAGGAATTCGAGAGAATCCATACTATTAATTGTTTTGAATTGGTTAAATATGGGAATGGTTTAGCCGTTGTTGGGAACGAGACCGTGTTCCCTCATGTACCTGCATATCGAGCAGAATTCGGAAGTTGTCTGTTTGGGGGAAACCTCTCCGCTCATTATCCTTTTGGATACGGAATCGATCATTTTAATGAGTTCGGGGTGTTCCTTGAGGACAGAGTTCTTTATGCCCCTGAGATCCCTCTTGTAGTGCGAGATTGCCGGCTGGGAGGTGTTGAGAAGTTCTGCTGCCTTGCTCTGGGTGATCCCGTGGTCCTCTATCATCTTCTTGGCGATCAGGGCGCGCACACTGGGGAGAACCTCGGAGGTTATGAATTCGCAGATTGGTTTCATAGAATTAGGATAACGGAAGGGTTTATAAATATTACGGTGTTATTTTCTTTATGAACGGTTACGAAGAGGAGGGGGAAGAAGGGGACGAATACGAGTATTTCGAGACGCCGGAAGAGGAAAATGCAGCGAAGGCGTATGTAAAGCGGATGATCAAGGATTCTAAGGACCAGGACGGTCAGTTCAAAAGACCTGACTACAAGCCGGGCTCCTCCTCGAAAGAGATGGATGAGAAGGAATATGAATCGCCTGTTACAGAGGGGAAAGAGGAAAAACCTAAAGTTGAGGAAAAGAAGGAGGAATACGAGCTTTAATCCTTTCCGAGGATCGTCAAAAGCCCACTGACTATTTTTGCGTGATGTTTTTCTTCTTCGGCGATCTCGAACAAGAAGTTTTTCAGGGCAGGGGCTTCGACCGAGGAAGCGAGATCGGAATACATGTTATGCGCCTGGCTCTCCATCTTCAGCATTTCCTTCAGATGGTCTAAAATCTCTTGCCTAGTATTCATCACGGGGATCACCCGAGAGTATCGTGATAAGGTTTGAAATTATTTCTTTGTGCCTCCTTGAATCGTCCAGAAGTTTCGTGAGGCCGCTCTTAAGTTTGAGAAAGGTCGTTACCTTGAAGTGTGAATGCGAAACGCTGGTTATGTCCAGGGAAGTGAGATTCTCCACGAATTCATCTTCCATTGAGATGATATCATTCAGTTTGTTAAGAAGTTCGGACTTGTCCATGGATAAAAATTACGGAAAGGCTTTAAAAACTAGCAAGATAAATATAAGTTAAGGAGATTTTATGGAAGAGGAAAAGAAAGACAGATTTGGAAGAGAACTGCACAAGGCAAAATGTTCGGACTGTGGTAAGGAAACGGAAGTTCCTTTCAAGCCTTCTGGAGACAGACCTGTCTATTGTAGGGATTGCTATCAAAAGCATAGGCCAAGAAGACGCTTTTAATTAGTTTGATTAAGGGTTTCTGGTTCTTTGTTGCGATTTGGTTAGTCATAGAAAGATTATTTTATAATTTTTGGGATTTTCAAAATATATTTCCGAGGATACAAAAATTTATATATAACCTCGTTCTACAATATATTGGTTCTTTAAATTGTCAGAAACACAACATATTGTGTTTTTGATCGGTAGTGAAATTTGAGGGTTCGGGTCCGTATGAGATGTCCTTACTGCATGAAGGAGGAAATAAAGGTTGTCGATAAAAGGGAATCGGATGAGAAATCCATCCGCAGGAGGAGGGAGTGTCTGAGATGCGGGAAGAGATTTACAACGTACGAAAGGATCGAATCCGCGGATCTCATAGTTGTTAAGAAGGACGGGAGCAGAGAACGTTTTGACAGGGATAAGATCAAGAAAGGCATAGTCAGGGCGTGCGAGAAGCGTCCTATAACGAATGAGATGATTGAAAAGATTGTGGATGAGATAGAAACCGAACTTAGGAATCAGGATGATGTTGAAATCCCAAGTAAGCGGGTTGGGCAGTTCGTCATGAAGAAACTCAAGCAGATGGATAAGGTTGCCTACATAAGGTTCGCCTCAGTTTATCGCGAATTCGCGGACCTCGAAAGCTTTGAAAACGAGCTGAAAAAATTGGGCAGGAGGAAGGGGTGATTGCATGATAAAGAGAGTCAGGAAGAGGGACGGGAGAACCGTTGATTTCGAGAGGGAGAAGATTACGAACGCGATCTTCAAAGCGGCGAAGGCTGTGGGAGGGGAGGATTACGAATTAGCGAAAAGGCTGACGGAGAAGGTTGTCAGGATACTTGAGGAAAGATTCCCAAAGGAAATACCTTCTGTGGAGGACGTCCAGGACACTGTGGAGAAGGTTTTGATAGAGAGTGGACACGCCAAGACCGCGAAGGCTTATATAATTTACAGAAAGGAGAGGGAAAAGGTAAGGGAGGCTAAGGAGATACTTGGCGTCAGGGACGAACTGAAACTCCCTGTGAATACCATAAAGGTTTTGAAGGCAAGATATCTGCTGAAGGATGAGAAAGGGAACATAATAGAGTCCACTGGGGAAATGTTCAGAAGGGTTGCCCGGCACCTCGCACTCGTTGGGATACTATATCACGATCTCGTTTTTGACAAGAATAAAGGGCAGAGCGTTAAGGATCTGCCTGAGCTTGAAGGACTTCCGAAAAAGGCGGAGGAAACGGGATTGAACATAAACAACGTTCGCATGCTTCACAGTGCGTATCAGAGGCTGAACAAGAGGAAACAGATGAAGGTTTCGTTTAATGAAATGCTGGAGATAGTGAAAAGGAAATGGGATGGGGTAAAAGGTAAGGAGAATGAATTCTACGATATTATGATGAATTTAGATTTCGTCCCCAATTCCCCCACCCTCATGAATGCTGGAGCTCCGCTGGGACAGCTATCGGCTTGCTTTGTTCTACCTGTTGAGGATTCCCTCGAAAGCATATTCAATTCTTTGAAGTACACGGCCTTCATCCATCAGTCGGGCGGTGGGACTGGTTTCTCCTTCTCTGGATTGAGACCCAACGGGGATGTGGTGAAGTCAACCAAAGGGATCGCGTCAGGTCCTCTGTCTTTCATGAGGGTTTTCGATGTTGCCACCGAAGTTATAAAACAGGGAGGTAAGAGGAGGGGG
>SMTZ1_10007604_pt1 | contig 12672 bp, 12 predicted proteins | sample DeeMarSWOR136_30_FD_25667 | JGI IMG/M metagenome (IMG submission 25667) | reverse complement strand
TACCTAATCAAAACGTGAATGAATAGCTAAATGGTATTGAATAATAAGGTAAATTAGTACTATTTTATTTCTCCGGTAATTTTACGTAAATCAATCCGTATCATGATTATGAAAACATCGCTGATTTATTTACGAAAATGAGCTTAGTTTGGTACTAGTAGGCAACAATGGTTCCTTTTTTGTGTTCTGGACGGGGAGACCGGGCATCCCCCGTCTCCGATATTCAGTAGTAACAACTCTAGTTTTTCATTTTGAGAATCTCAGAACTGTAGGAACTCCGCTCTCCCCGTCCATTCTGGAGAATTCTATAAGAATTTTACGTATAAATGAAAGCGTGTATCTAAATTAAAATATATGTGGGGAACAATCTACTAGAAACACCTTTAAATATATAGGTATTCTGTATCTATTAGCTTCTTTAACCAAGAGAGTTATCACTATTGTGAGCAGGTCATTAAAGTCCTATCATATTGACCTAAAAATAGAAATAATAATTATGTCTTTTTGTTGTCTTAATTCTAACTATGTATAATTCTCACCGGACCAGTACCGGTAATGTGTGGATTTGTTGGATTTGTGGTTTCTCCAATTAACGTAGCTTCGGTACTACTTGAATCTAATTTAAGTTCCTGTGTTTTAAAATGGAATACGACGTCTAAATCACCATCATTATCAACATCCTTGGTAATCCACTTAACGGGTATGGCGCCAGCGAATAAAACAGTTGCAGGGTCAACCGTCGTAGCATCAAACTCAATTGTAGTTAACAAAGCTACTGGAATAACTCCTTTCGACCGCAGGTTTATACTGTTGGGATCACTACTTGGCTTGATATCGATCTCAACCTCAATAGAAGGAGTTTTAGTAGAAGTTCTTAATCATGTTTCCATTTGAGTATGTGTCGCCTGTAGAATACCACATATGATAACTAGTATCTGACTGTACTTCCAAGACATAGGTGTTTCCAGGAATTACAGACATAGGAGTGGTAAACTCGAAATATATCCAGGCTTCTGGTTTCGGAGAATTGGAAGGAATTACATATGATTGCGTAGCTAATGGTATTTTAGTAATTAAGTCTTGACTGATACTTATTGTAATGGTTGAATTCCCCATCGCATTTATCGATGCAGATAGGTATAATTCAACACCTATAAGTGTTGGCATTGTTGGAACGAATTCTTGGCCACATGGCTCACAATAGTCAATCTGGGAAGAATTGGTACCTGGCCCATTACTCTGATCTATAACTCCACTATTGGCAAAAGCACTAGCTGGAATAAAGAATAATATGAGTACCGAAATAGTAATAAATATAAACAGAACTTTCCTCATATTCTACTCCCGATATTGTTTTTTTTATTTGTTTATGAGTTCCCATGATAAAATATCAATACCCTCTAGGTCTCGCAATACCTCTGCCCGTATCGAGGTGTTACCAACACTGGCTTCTATTAACCATTTCACCATTTCAGAACTGATGATGATGGAAACATCCTGCTCTTTGAATGTAGCAAAGGCAAAAATGGTCGCGGGGGCCCAATCGGCATCGTCAACTTTAAATTTGAAACTCAGAGAACCCGTTTGATTATCTCCACTCAGCACAGGACCCTGATTTTTTACCCATCTATATATATATGAGAATCCACCAGCGGTAATCTTCTCTTCTACACTCTCAAGTTTATCAAAAGTGATGATCGGAACAGGTACTTCGCCATACGGACCTGTTATGTTTTCACCGGGAGCAGGAGAGAAATACGTACCGATAGACTTAATATAACGCTCTCCGGTACCATCGTAATTAAAATTTACCTGGCAGGAATATTTCCATATCTAACCAACCAAGATGGGGTTGGTCGATTTTATATTCCTCGTCTCCCAACAGACTTGTTAATAATGATAATTTTGTAATTGTTACGGTAGCAGTCCTATTGTTGATTGTATCTGTGGTGTAGGTATATGAATCTCCAATCTCCAGTGTGTCTAGAGGAGAAGCCATCTTTATAAGCTTTTGAGCCGCATCCTCTACTGCTGAATCACAGGTGTAAGTATCGTAAGTTTTCATTTTGTACATTAATGTCGCATCCATTTCGGTAAAAGTGAATTTTAACAAAGGCGGTATTGTAAGAGAACCGAATAGTAAAAATATTAGTGATAATACGAGTACTTGACCGGATTCATCGGCTATTAATCGTTTGAATAGTCTCATCTAATTTAGTCCTTTATATTCTATCTAGTGCTCTGGGGAATATTTCATATGTTTGCACGGTCTGAGAATCGCCTACCAACGCGGTTATTGAGAGTATCAGGGTTATATTTTCAGAATTGACGGAAAAATCTGTGATATTATCAGATATTAACGCTATTCCTTGGTTTTCAGCCGTTTCTATAAGACTGCCGTTAGGACTATAAACTTTGGTAGTAACATGTTCTTTACGTCGGAGTTCTAAACCATCTAAATAGTAGCTAACTTCATAATAATCAATCCAATCATTATTAGATGCATCTTTATAAGATGCGCTTGTCCAGTATAATGTGATGGTTTCATTTTGCGCTGTTAGTGGATTGTCACCAGATTGAATTTCTTGAGACATTAATAAATCACGGCTGATCCAGCTACCGGTGTTTTGTACGAACTGTGTTGATCGCATATCTTCTCGAACATCTTTACCAAGAACCATTATCTGGTATAAGGATAAAACGATACCCGTCATGATAAACGATGATATAGCTAAGACCACTACCATCTCGATAAGAGTAAATCCGGCTTGCTTTCCATGGAATATTTTAAAAATCTTTATCATCATTTATTAGCCTTATAAGCCGTAAGAGAAAATTGCTCCTCATCCGCAGTATTATACACAGTGATAGTAATTTCACGGACACTGTCATCATCTCCCGGGACTTCTAACAAGCTGTCTCCATCAGCATCAAAATCCTCAGCGGCTAATACCGCATAATATCTATCATAGTCATCCTTTAATTGCGGGGGATTGTTATCATCCCACCATGATGGTTGCTGGGTAGAACTGCGGTTTGTAGTAGAAACGGAATACGACCATTCATTGGTGGAAAAGGGTTGTGTCTTAACATATTCCATCTGGCTGACAGCAATAGCTTGACCAAAAGCGCCCTTGTCCTGGACCATCTTTCCTTTAAAACTTGTGGCAAGCCCGGTTATAAATACAACCGCAACAATAGAGATAATAGCAAGACCAACAATAGTCTCGATCAAGGAAAGGCCTTTTTCATACCCATTTGTCAAATAGTGCATAGAAATCCCTCTGCTATTTAAATTTTAAATAATACCATGATTTATTTATATAGGATAAAGGTATAGAGATTAGCAAGGAAATGGTCTGTAGCAATTTAGAATGAGAGGTAAACGGTACTTTAGATGGAAAAGTAAAAACGGCTGAATTAAATACAAGTGAGTATAATAAAAAAGTAAAGGCCCGAGACTCCTCTCGGGCCTTTAACATAAGGATTCACATTAATTATCATGTCACCTCAAATGCGCTGGGAAACATCTGTTCACCGCTGTTAGCTCCAATGAGAATTATATCTTTAGGACCTGTGGTTAAACCAAGAGGAACTGTAATATTACCTATAAGATTGCCATTACCATCAACTATAAGTGCGTATGTAGCACTTACACCTCCGACAGTAACAGTATAGAATGTTTCCCCTGTTACCCAACCCGTACCGGTTACGGTTAATACAGTACCTGCAGGACCACTGGTAGGTGTAAAGGCTGCCGTTGGGATTACTATAAATGCATCGGTAAATGTCTGCTCACCGCTACTGACCCCGTTTATAACGATGTCTTTAATACCAGGATCTAAAACAGGAACTGTAATTGTACCTGCTAAATTACCTAAGGAATCAACAGTAATTGTGTGTATAGCAGCTTCACCGCCAACAGCGACAGCATCTATCGTATCCTCAGTTGCCCAACCTGCGCCAATCACCGAGATTGAAGTATCAACGGGTCCACTGATTGGGACGAACATCGCGGTTGGAATTACGGTAATAGCATCAGTAAAGGTCCGTTCACCGCTGCTGGTTCCAGTAATAACGATATCTTTAATGCCAGGATCCAAAACAGGAATTACGATGGTGCCAAATAGATTACCATCAACATCCACCGTTAGTGTGTATGCTGCAATCACGCCGCCGACAGTCACAACATCGATTGATTCTCCTGCTATCCAACCTGTATCGTTCACCACTATTGATGCTCCTACTGGGCCAACGGTTGGATTAAAAAGAGGTATTAGTTCTTCTGAATCTTCTGCTTGACCTCCTTGCTGTATATCCAGCTTGATTACTGGCTTAAAAATAACCTTGGGTCCTTCGCTTGTTTTGGCCCCGGCGAAAACGACCGATTCGTCAACGATGAAGTCGAACGTGATTACAGTAGTTTCCTCCTCTTCCACATTGAAGGGGCGGACAAACTTCAGTTTACCGCTATTCAGCGTAGCGTGCACAGGATCCTGTGGTTCACCATCCTTGGTATAGTTTATTTCGACCCAATTTATTCCCATTCTAATCTGGGTATACTTGCCGGGATCAACGTGGCCTAAAGCCAGAGTCTGTTCCTTTCCATTCTGAAGGTCAGTAAGGATAAAGGGATTGATGTCCTCAAGGATATCAAGCGGAATCCAATTCCCGTTTCCATCCTGCTCCTGGTTCTGGTTATCCTGGCCCTCGTTCTGGTATTGCTCCTCTTCAGCCATGTGGATTTCTACACTCCCGACCTCCATCTCGACTTCTTGTACCTCGTATCCTGGTGGGCCATCAGTAACTCTCACCTCAACTGTGCCTGTTGATTCACTCGTGGGACTAGGGTTCATCAGATCTGACGCCGGGATACTGATTGAATAGCACCCGACAAATAGCATAGCTGTCAATGCAAAGACCATGAGAACGATAAATCCCTTTTTCATCGTATTTTCCTCCTCTATACTCATACAAATATATCGTTGTCTAATATAAGTAACGTAAGGAAAATATATTTGTCAGGCTTATGATTACTCGGTACCTAATAGTAGGTTCAAAAAGATATTATTGATCTCTAATAGTATCAGTGGCCAGATTCTATTCAGTCTCTCTACCTGGTTTACCTTTGGAACCGATTGGTTTATAATCGGCACCACTCTGGTCCACCTGAGGCTTTAAGACATATCTTATCCCACTTTGGGAACTGCCTATGGCAACTATTGTTAGATCATATGTGAATGTAGTCAAATCATCAACACTAACATTAAAGCTCTTTGAAATATGCAATTTCTGGCTGGGTAGTTTAATTTCTATCGTATCACCCGTTTCTTTCAAAATACCAAGGACTTCCGTTACTTCGATAGATATATTTGTATATTCACCCTCCGGTAGATCACCTCTCCAAATTTCTTGAGTCTTGTCTCCCTGCACCTGAGTCAAATCAACCTCGCTTAACTCTGGCGTAAACTCAATTAACTGATCCGAATCGCCTTTTTTTAGAAGACTGATTTTTGAAATCGATACGATAACACTGTCAAAATCGCCGATTGCGTTGACATCATCACTTATTAAAAAGGCAAAGTTACCCTCAGGGCTAGGTTTAGGAGAGACAACCAGAAGGGTTGGACTTGTCTCAGTGTCTGGTGTTACATAGCCTGGGCTGGTTTCATCGACAGATTCGCTTGGAGCAAGTAACGGATATATTCCGAAATAACCTATTATGGCTATTATCAAGACCGCAGCTGCTGTAACCCATACACTTGACCGTCTTTGTAACCAGACAAACCATTGCTTTCTTTCTTCCCTTTTACGCTCCAAGTTTTTTAGAGCTGCGTTGAAACGCTCCTTGTATACCCTTTTTTTACTGGATGAAGGCACGAATGAATATGCTTCCTTTGCTTTAAGCATCGTTTGAAGTGATGATAAAAGTTGTTCGGCATAATCAGGGTAATCAGCGAGGCAAGAATCGAGTGGTTCTCCCTGATTTATCCTGTTGATACAATCATCTAGTATTTTTTCAAAATTGTCCGTCATGTTATTCATTTACCTTTGATAACTTAGCTATCTGTAATAAGCAGGTTCCTCAGCTTCTCAATTGCCGCCCTCTGCATCTCGCGTACTGCTCCGTCGCTTTTGTTTAGTACCTGTCCTACTTCTCTGGATGTTAACTCACCAAAAAAGCGCAACCTTAAAACCTCTCTCTGTTCCAGTGTCAGTTCCTCCATGGCTACTTTTATACGTTCAATCTCTGATTTTCTTTCTGTTGCTGTAACTGGATTAATTTCACTTTCGATTTGTATATTCTCTATTGTTATGGTCTCGTGCTTTTTCATTTTTCGAAAGTAGTCTACGATAAGGTTATGAGCAATCCTGAATAGCCACGCCTGCATAGGAATCCCACGCTCTTTAAATGATTTCAAGGATTTGAGTGCTTTCAGGAAGACCTCTCCGGCGATATCTTCTGCTTCAGCTTTATCGCCGACCCGAAGATAAGCATAACGCGCAATCTTATCATAATATTCTTCATATAAACTGGAGAGTATTGATTCTTTATGTTCTATATCATCAATACTTCGACCATCAAGATTGCTACTCATATCCTGCTACCTGTTAAACATATATGTACCCCCATGATTATACATTATCATCACCATATGAATGATATCCATATACGGTACTTACGTACTCCTATTATTAGTAACGAACTGACGACTAAATTGTCAGGTTAACAAATAAAAATAAATGATTTTAAGATACAATATTAAAATATTTGATTATATTTCGATATAATTTACTTTTTAGAAGTAAGGGCAAAAACAAATAATGTCGATGTAAATCGATATCCCCTTTTTTGCCATTGGTAATATATTAGAAGAATGGAGCGAACTTGAGGATTACATCTCAGAGTGGGTCTTATTTAAAGAAAGTATGACAATAAAGGGTGGACAGATTTGCCCACCCTTTTTCCTTTATATATTTAACAATATAGACTGATCGAAACAGTAAGCATCTAAGACTTTTAGTTCTGGTCTGTCTCCGCCTTTTTACCCCTTGACTATCGTCCGTAAGACATATTTCTTTTGTGTAGCAGTACGTTCTTGTGATTGATATGAATATTACAGGAAATTACTATAAATACAGGGAATTAAATATGAAAATCTAGAAATAATTTAAAGAAAGAAAGATGGGCGACCTCGGCAAAGGTCGCCCCTGGAAGGCTTTAAAAAGTAAACCGACGATCGCAGCCAGTCACCCTAGCCTTCCTGCATTTATTATGTGATAGCTCATAAATGATGTCAATAGGATGGGTGATTGGCGTGAAAGGAGGTGAAGGCAAAGACAATCTAGCTATCAATACCAAATCATATGGATACTATTAATAAAAAAGAAGTGAGGTATAAGCAAATGAAGAAAATTATATATCCGGTGCTCATCCTAGCTTTGACTTTTACCATGTCCATAGGAATCGGTATAGCCAGTGCCGATGATGGCAGCAATTGGCCAATGTTCCACCATGACTTGGCGTTAAGCGGATATTCGACTTCAGATGCCCCGTCGACTAACGCTATCGCATGGATATATAATACTGGATCCTCTATTTCCTCCTCACCGGCTGTTGTCAATGGGATCCTCTACGTCGGTGCAATGGATGGTAATCTATACGCCTTGAATATTAATAGCGGTTCTCTGGCATGGCTATACGACGCTGGAGCACCGATTTATTCATCGCCAGCGGTAGGTGATGGTAATGTGTATTTTCTTTCCTCCGACGGTATAGTGCACGCTGTTGATGCGGTATCGGGTAGTCTGATCTGGAGTACTATAATCGGCCCAGGTCCCTGGGATTGGTCATCACCGTCAATTCATGATGGATATGTTTTTATTGCGTCAAGCAACGGCATTGTTTATAGCTTGGACGCCTCATCAGGAGCAATCAACTGGAGTTCAGCTATAGGAGGAGAACCAGACTCGCCGATCGCCATAGTCAACGGTAAGGTTTATTCAGGGACTCACAATTTTGATAATCGCAGTCCAACATTGGTTGCATTGAACGAGTCAGATGGTTCGGTGAACTGGGCTTACGACTATTATCTCTACCACGGAGGAGTCGTTGGGATGGTCAACAGTAATGGTGCTGTAGTAGTCGATGGTGACAATGACGGTGATCTAGAAGTCTACTTCGGCGTTTATAACTGGGATGGAATTGACGACCAGGCTATTTGTCTGGATGAAGCTACAGGAATGGAAATATGGACAGCCGATATTGGTGGCAATTCAACTTCAACACCGGCTGTACATGATGGTATAGTGTTCATCGGTTCCGACGATGGTAAATTATATGCTTTAAATGCTACAACAGGGGAAGAAATCTGGAGTTTTCAAACCGGTGGCCAAGTATGGGCAGCACCAGCTGTTGCCGATGGAAAGGTTTTCTTCGGATCACACGACCATACCTTTTATGCCCTAGATGAGGAAGATGGCTCATTAATATGGAGCTATTACACCGGCGCTAGCCGTATGCTTGGTTCCCCAGCTGTAGCGGATGGAATGGTATTTGTCGGGAACGAAAATGGTAAGATATATGCATTTTATCCGATTACTGTCACCAAGGAGCTTTTATCTTATGCAGACGCCGATGGTGATGGCATCATCGAAGTTGGTGAGGAAACAACCTTCATGTTAGAGGTCACTGTAACCAACAATGATTCTGATAATACAATAAGTAATGTTATAGTCAAGGATCGCCTTGGTGGTGACCTCGAAGTAGATGATCCTGGTGCTTTCACCATCTCTGACCCACCCGGCAAGAACCAGAAGAATAAAACAAACAAAGTCTTCCTGAATTGGGAGGTAGGCACTCTTGGACCGGGAGAATCACGCTCAACAACCATTATCGTGTCCACAGATCTTAATCCCGGTGGTTATCAAGAATATACCGAGGCAGGCATTCATTACCTTAATTCTGGTGTCAATGTTAAAGGTATATTCCTCGATAGGCAGGTGAGTACTACATCTGATCCCATCATGATAGAGGTTCTCGAACCAAACGAACAATAATTATTAGCTATGCCCCAAAAATCATTGGTAATAACATAACTAAAATAAAAAAGGAGTAAAAAATGAAAAAACTGATTGCAGTAATTCTCGCAATAGTCCTCATGGCCTCATTATCTGGAGTCGCACTTGCAGCTAACTACCAACCTACTGGTAATGGTGCTCTAAGTGGTTCTCACTATAATCTTAATATCATCGGTGTACCGAAAGATAAAACCGCAGATATGACCAATAATAACGGGCATCGCATCTTTGTCCCGCTCGAGGGGAAAGCCAGAATCATGTTGATAGAAGGCGACGATTTCGCCGTTCTTGATGCAAATGGAACTAAGGGTTCTGCTTCATTCCAGTTACCGAATCCCGATCCAGATGGTGACGGAACCACTGTCTACAGCGTCTGGGCTCGCCCGGTAGGTAAGCCCGGAGGGGATGCTATAGTTACCACGTGTGCTTATGAGTACGTCGGCCCGGGTCCTGATGGAAACATTGGTACAGAAGATGACGAGTATGAGGAAGTGTGTTCTTTAATAACTCTCGAAGTTACTCGTACTAAAGGTAAACCGCGTTTCGAAAATGTCACCAAGGAGTTATTGTATATCTATGCTGATATTGATGAGGATGGCATTGTAGAATGTGTACCGTTGTTTGATGATAGTCTTGAGGATTATTTCTGGAGCTATGATAACAATGGCCTGAAAGTATTACAGTTAAGGTTCTACGAGGTACCAACCACGGTTCCATCTCCAGAAGACCTTGGCCTTGATTAACTTTATACTGCTTTCTACTTAAACTGAAATATGGAGAGGGTCCCTCGTTACTACTTTGACCCTCTCCATATTTTTATACAATACAGATATATATCCAGAATCTAATCATTATATCCAAACTATATCTGACCTATTTATTGTTAGTAGGTTAATGGAATTATTAGTCATACTTCATATCTGCATTCTTGTCCTTGTTCTCATTATTAACCATGTTCATTATCTCCTTAAGAAGCTTTTTATCGATTACAGTAGGCGAATAACCTTCAGAAATCGTGCCATTACTCTCTGTTATTTGTAACTCTATGCCACAATCAGGGCAAGTTTGATATTCCGGATTTAACAATGCCCAACCATAGTAGCGGATCCCACACTTTGGACATCTGCCCTCAAACATAATAGAGCCTCCCGCGAGCGAAAAAAACATGCAAAAAGCACGCGAATTCTCTTCTCTGCTCAAGGTTTTTCACTCAATACTATTTTCTCACATCCATTATAACGTACGACATATTACATATGTCAGTGCTGTAATATAAGAATAGGCAGGGTTTGTCTTATATCAGTATTAAATATCCTGGCATTTCACGTGGTGGTAAAAAGACGGGTATTAGTGCATATCTTGATGGCAGCCGGTTAATGAAGCCAGTGTTCTTAACACTGCCAGGTGCCAGGATAAACTAAGTTGATCCAGAATAAAATTGTATAACGGAGAATCATGTTCCCTGACATTTTTATCCGTTGTCCGTTATATATAATGTAAGCCGTTACGAACAAGTAATTTGGTCTGGGAAAGGATAGGTATATATGTTATTCAAAGTGCCACCAGCATCTATGCTTACGGTAGGAGAAGTCGCCCGAATGTTACAAATTCATGAGAACACAGTAAGGCGATGGAGTGATCGAGGTATTTTGAAAGCATACAGGTTCGGCATACGTGGCGAACGACGATTCGTTAAAGAAGAAGTCGAAGCCTTAATCGCTAAGCGCACTAAAAATAATAATGGTGATGAAAGAATACCCAATAAGATGTCCGAGAGGAATGCTGAGTGTTTCGTTGAATATTGTCGAATCACTAAAGGTTGAACAGGGGGTACATAAGCCCTTGGTCGCTGGTTCAATCACAGCTGGTACCAATTTTGTTATAAATATGTTTTTAAGGTTCCTTTTTTACACGGCAAATTAATACCTAGTGATTTGTTATAAAATCATATAGAAAAAAGATTGAGATAAATAAACCATCTCAAATCTTCCATTTGTCTCTTGATAAAAATAATGTCGGAATTATCCCGGCTAAACAAATCAAAGACCTATTATAATTCCAAACTAAATTAAAAGCAATAGATTATTACCGATCTGGACCCAGATTTAGTGAACGTCAAGTTTTATGTCTTTCCCTTTTTTCACTACCCTATCAATCCATGGTATATTCTTAAGAATATCAAATAGTGCCACTGGTTCTATCAAATTATATTCTAGCTTGATCCCAACATCCGAAGAGGATTCCCCCATGTATTTAACATTAGGGATTTGCGAGAATAATTTTTTTAAACTATCTATCCGTCTCCTATCAAATGAAGATAAAGTCTTCAGCTCGATTTTACCTTTTAAATACCCTTTATCACGAAGTTCCACACTGGATTCCTCTACTTCTGGTATCACCCAGATACTGCTACTGATTTTTGAGTTTTCAATAATCGGTATTCCTTCTATTTCGCCTTTGTTATCTTTGATAAATGAAGCAATTTTTGTTTCTATTTTACTATTGGCTTCGACGCCCCGCTTCGTTAATTCACCGAATTCTATTTGCATGTATTCCTTCATCTTAACCATCATGTTTTCTATCTTGCTCCATCTTTCATGAATCGATATTTGCAGTTGTTGGCTATCGTTAACGATATCATCTATCAATCTTTTCGCCGATCCCTTTGCTTTCAAGCATTCCTGGGTGACTTGTTCCTTGGTTTCTTCTCGGCACTTATCGATTTCGTCCTTAATCAACAACTCTGCTTCTTTTTTTGACGTTTCTAAAATTTCGTGAGATTGTTTTTCAGCTTCTTGCTTGGCCCTAGCGATGATCTTGTCACCTTCCTGCTGAGCTGAAGAAGTAATCGTATCACATTCTTTCCGCGTTTTGTTAATCATCTTTTCAGCCTCTGATTTCACCCTACTTTTAGCTTCTGTTCTGGCATTTTCTTCAGCCTGGAATATAATCTGCTGAGCTTCTTGATTTGCCTTTTCAATCAAGCTCGAGGCTTCATCGTACGCTCGCTGGATAATTTCATCCTGCTCCTTCAGTGCTTTTTGTTTATGTTCAGCTATTATTGCCTCCGCCTTTTTCTGACTATCATCTAGTATTTGATCAGCTTCTTTTTTGGCATTTTCTTCAGCTTGGGATAAAATTTGTTGGGCTTCCTGATTTGTCTTCTCAATCAAGCTCAAAGCTTCATCATTCGCTTGCTGGATAATTTCATCCTGCTCCTTCAGTGCTTTTTGTTTATGTTCAGCAATTATTGTTTCTGCCTTTTTCTGACTCTGTAAAAGTAGTTCTTCGGACTCTCGCATGGCTTCGGCGTTAATTTCCTTTGCTTGTTGCTCAGCTAGAAAACGGAGTTTTTCATTCTGGTTCTGGATAATTCCCTCTAACTTACTCTTGTATTCGTCTATTGAATAAGTGAGAACATCATCCTCAATTTCAGGATAATCCATGATAATTCCTCCGATGTATATTTTTTGAATTTTCTACTCTTCTGGTGATCCTTTTAAAATCATTTTAGCCCTGCGTCTAGCATCAGCAATAATTTCGGCAGCCTCCCATTCCGCGTTACGTTTAGCTTTTGCTATCTCTTTAGCC
>SMTZ1_10005562_pt1 | contig 12672 bp, 14 predicted proteins | sample DeeMarSWOR136_30_FD_25667 | JGI IMG/M metagenome (IMG submission 25667) | reverse complement strand
AAAGCAGCATCAGGAGCCCTTTTCTTTGTATAACTCAATGTCTAGTATCATCAATGCAGTGGTAACCGACGGGTTCAAAAGGGAAGAGGTTACGCAGTTTTCAAGTGGAGATAGGGTATGGAATGTAAAAGAAATAAGAGTGATAGAAGTCTGGAAGCTTGAAGACTTGCTTAGTAAGGTGAGACAGGCATTCTTTTCTTTTTGCTCTAATTCAATAAAGCAACTTCGATTCGGCAAATCAGTAGATTCATTATTTGAACAGTATAGACAAGCTGTTGAGGCAAAGTTGGGTAAATTGGACATAGCTGGGCATCTTGAAACTGCAGTTCATAACCTAAATCGTCAGAACCCCGAAAGCTGGCGAGCCGCAGCGTTAGGATGTAGAAATATTCTTTCAGACTTGGCAAAGAAGTTATGGCAAGCACCTGATTCTTCATATCCCTATCTTAATAATATGCCTCTGAAAGGAGGAGCTACAGACCTGGTTAACAACAGATTGCGTGCTTGGCTGCACCAAAAAGGTTTGAGAAAGAGCGACAATTTGTTCATCGAGAAGCGTCTGATTCAGCTATCCGATAGTCTCGGTGAACTGTATGCCCTTGCGAGTAAAGGCAAGCAATCTATTAAATATGAAGATGCTTTATGTTGTGTTATAAATACCTATATCTTGCTTGGTGAAATAGCGATTAGAACTGATTTGGAACCAGTTACCCAAATCCAAAAAATTGGAGAATAGCCAGAGCTTCCATCAAACCAAAATAATCTCGGCATCTGTCACAAGATATGGTGGTTATAGCTTTACCTCCCTACCCTCACCCACAGCCTCTCCCCATTGGTGATGAATTCTATTTCGGTGTTCCTATCCATCTTGGAGTCCTGTTAATGTATTCACGGTAGGCGTCGCCGTAATACTCAAGACAGAATTGCTCTTCCGAAATGGAAAGAGGCACCCATAAAATCATTGATATAATGGCAAATAGTATGGGAACCCATGAAGCCGAGGCTATACCCGCTCCAATAAGCAGTAAGAACATGGTGAGGTACGACGGATGTCTGGAGTAGCGGTATAGTCCTTTGGTTATACACTTGTAACGGAGGGGGGTAGTAGCCATATTCACTGCGGCTATCGTGCCTAAAATTAGTCCAATTAAACAAATAGGCAGGCCTGCATAAAACCAGACTGTGCCGAGTTTAAACGGCAAGAAAATACTGTATATAGAGAAGAGAAGAAAAAGTATAAACCATGGAAGACGGAGCTTCTTCTCGGTCTGGCTCTTTGGCCCTTCAACTTTGAGATTGTCTTTGTTGAAAATTAGATGCGGGATAAAGCCAACCAATAAACTGCAGAGTATTATAATCCAGACGTTCCAAATACCTATTTCAAAGACTGGTACAAGCGACATGATTTTTTCTCCTGTTTATTTATTTTCTAGCTCCTCCGTTCATAGATGCTTCCTCTTATTAGAACCTTTTTTTGGTTATTTTCACATTATCCAGGCTTTATTTTGTGTAAGTATAGCACTTAGGCAACAAGAGTAGTATCTTATCTCTCCATCTCTACCCACAGCCTCTCCCCATTGGTGATGAATTCTATAGTGTGGTGCTCGTCAGTTTCAGCATCGTAAGTTTGGTATATATTTTCTGAGCCTATCCTATCTTCAAGCCGAGCCATAACCTTATCGCTGGGGTGGCCATAAGGGTTGTCTTCGCCTGCCGAGATAGCGGCTAGCTGAGGGTTGACCACTGCCAGGAACTCTGGAGTAGTAGAGGTGTCTGAGCCGTGATGGGCGACCTTGAGCACGGTGCTGCTTAAGCTAGCTCGTCGTCTGATAAGCTCAAATTCTGCCTCCCGCATTATATCAGCGGTGAGCAGGAAGCTAACATTATCCATACTTATGCGTAATACTACACCATTATTGTCAATATCAGACTCGGTGCCAGTTAAAAGAGGTATCTGGGGGTTAAGCACATTAATTATTACTCTGCCCAAATCAATCTGCTGTCCAGCCTGAGCTATAGTGCATTTAATATCCTTCTCATCAATAAGTTTGAGCCACTCACTATATATAAATGAGTCATAATCTAAATCGGGGTAGAGCACTTCCTTAACCTCGTATCTATTTAGAACTTCTACCAAGCCGGTAACATGGTCAGCGCTGGGATGGGTCAATATTACCAAGTCAATAGTTCTATCCCAGAAGGGCATTTTGTTGCTCAGTCCCAGGCTTATCGCCTGTGGGCTGGGTCCACCATCAACCAGAACCTGCTGGTTTCCTCTGGAAATCAGGATGGCATCGCCCTGAGCGACATCAAGGATGCTTATGTGAAGATTATCATCGGGCATGGTGGCGGCGGTAAGCGATACCAGAATAGCCACCACTATTAGTGGCGTGATAACCCATTTCTTTGGTACTTGGGAAACAAGGCTGGAGGATTTATCCACGCCTGACTTCAACCAAGCTGTAGCCCTGTTTATGGGATTGGTCAATTTTTCCCAATTACTGTTGAGCCAGATAGCTATAGCCAGGGCTGGGTAGTAAATCCATATTAGGGTAGTGCTAACTGAGCCTACCTCGATGGATGATAGGTGAATGGCAGCAAAACCATTAATTACCACCAGCATATATGACAGGAAGAGCCAGGCAAACCAACCTACGCCGTAGCCCACCGATAAAGCGATAAATCCCAGCCCTCCAGCTAAGGCTCCAGTAATGATAATAGCCGGTAGGACCGGCAGGATAAGGAATGTGGTTAGGGGGGCAACCAATGAAATGATGCCGAAGTAATAGGCTATCACCGGCCAGACAGCTACGATTGCCCCTAGGGTTACGCTGAAGCTGTCGGTAATGAAATTAGCTGTGGATACGGCTACCCCATCTTCACCCAGGATAGCCTTGACTGCTTTTCTACCTGCGGCTTGGAGAGGAGGGAAGACGAAGATTAAGCCAGCCATAGCCAGAAAACTCATCTGGAAGGAGGCAGTCCACAGGATTTGCGGGCTGATGCCTATCATGATAGCTGCGGCGAATGCAAGGGAAGTGAAGGCATTGCGCTGCCTTCCCAGGAGCTCGGCAGTGAGGAATAGGCTGGCCATGATGGCACCTCGAACCACTGGTGGGTGCATACCGGTGAGTAAGGCAAAAAGCCAGGATTGATGACGGCACCACTAATGTAAATCTCAGCCTGTTGTAGCTCTTGGTTTGGGGGTATGGAAATCTCTATAGGTTGGCTGGCTCTATGTCTGGACCAGGCTACTGTGCCACCAATAGTAATAGCAGCTATCAGGAAAATAATAATAATTAGCGTCCGGCATTTACTAAGCTTGCTTGTTGTCATAGAAGGCCTCCTGGTGTTTGTTAACCGCCTCTCAGGGCAGTTCGTAGTGCCTCTTCTGACTCGGGGGTAGTAACAGCTATTATCTGGTCCTCGGCTTGAAGGATAGTATTGGCGGTAGGGACGACGGGTTTGCCTTCCTTACGGAGGAGTAGCGACAATTTACTTTCTGCTGGTAGCGAAAGCTCCTTTACCGGTTTACCGATTGTAGTTGATTCAGGGGGGATTTTTACCTCTACAATCTCCAGCCCCTTGTCTCTAATAGTAAATAAATGCGTCAGTGTGTGCGTGGGCACCTCTTCCTCTATGTGTTCAAGGATGATATTAGTGCTGCTTACAGTAACATCGATCCCCAGTTTCTTAAAGATAGCCTCATTCTTCGGGTTTCTGACGCGAGCTATGGTACGGGGCACATTAAATTTATGCTTGGCTATCTGGCAGGCAACCAGGTTATCTTCATCATCGCCAGTTACAGCGACGAGCATGTCAGCTCGTCCGGTACCTACCTCAGTTAGGGTAGCTGTCTCACAACCATCGCCTCGGACACAGATGCTACCCATTTCTGCCACAATGTTTTCGCATATAGGAGCTTCCTTTTCTATTATAAGTATTTCATGCCCCTCGTCCAGTAGAGCTTTGGTTAAATAGTAGCCTACTCTGCCGCCGCCAACAACTATGATATACATATTTCCACCTCAGCTCTTTAGCTTTTCCTTCAGTATCTGGGCAAATATCGTGGTTGGGCTTATAGCTTCTATACCTAGGGTGCTGTATAGGTCCCGGCGCAGGGGGTCATAAATACGGCAAATTACTCTGGGCACATTGAAAATATGCTGGGCGATTTGACAGGCCATAACATTGCGATTGTCTCCCTGGGTTACGGCGACGAAGGCATCGGCTTGTTCTATGCCTGCTTTTTTAAGTACCTCCTCATCAAGACCATTACCCACCAGTGCTGTGCCATTAAAGTCAGGTGGTAACCTTCGGAAACTGTAAGTGTTGATGTCCAAAACAGTAACCTGATCTCCATCGCTGTCTAACCACGCGGCTAGTTGAGCCCCTACTCGCCCACAGCCCATAATCACTACTTTCATATAACAAACTCAGTTAGGCCGTATATTGGTGATACAGTATAGCATGGCAGGGAGCATTTTTCAGCACATAAGGCACTACATCACCTAGGCTAAACTCCCCGAAGCGCCTCTTATATTTAATCCCCATCAAGATTAAATCAACCTGTCGTTCTACAGCTTCATCGATGATAGCTGGAGCTGCTTCACGAGCTTGAAGCAAGTCAGTCTCTATCACACAGCCTTGTTCTTTAGCAACAACCTCCATATGGGTCAGTATACCTTCAGCCTTTTTAATCTCAGGCCTAATTTCAACATCTAATGGCAGGGTGCGTTCTATGGCAATAACACAAACGGCGAAGATTTTACCTTTACCCTTCTTATCCAGCAACCGGCAAGCTAACTTCATTGCCTCCTCATCGGCTTCAGTTCCGGTTACCGGCACCAAAATCCTACGAAACTCCATTACTTTCTATTTCCCTTTGTTTTATTAAACAACGGGTATTATAATCCTCTTAAAGAAAATCCACAATACCCTTTTTGCATTGAAGGTGTTAGTATTTGACAGCTAGCAAATAAGTGCGTAAAATCCCCTCAATTACAAAATACCTACTTGACCATCTATCAAATTGATGCCATTATTACGGCTGAGAAAAATCGGGTAAAATGAGGGATAATTGAGGTTGGAGGTATCCTGGGATGGAGAAGAAGGAACTTCTGGAGCAAGTGCCTACAGTCCGGGCAGGTGACCGGCTGTTACGGAGGCGAAGAATGCCTCGAGGAGTACTTCGTACCATTTCTCGGAGTGTTTCAAGCTTCTTTAAGGGCAAGGGTGGCAAATAGCTGGGGATGATATAAATGTATATCATCATAGGCGGTGCTGGGGTAGTAGGTTTTCATATAGCCTCTTTGCTGGCAGAGGAAGGGCATGAAGTGGTTGTGGTGGAGCAATCTGAGGAAGTATTAGAAAATGTCCGTCGTCAACTTGATGTCAAGACTCTTCTCGGGAATGCGGCAACGCCTAAAGCCCTCAGGGAAGCAGAAGCCCAACGTGCCGACTTAGTTATTGCCGTTACTAATAGTGATGAAACCAATGTACTCACTTGCTTTCTAGCTAAGGAATCAGGTGCTGGCACGGCAGCAGCCAGAGTCCGCAACCCCGAGTATTCGGGGTACTTTATCACTCCGTCTGAGTCGCCTTTGGCCCCACGCAGAATAATTAGGATGAAAAGCCTGGGGGTAGACATTTTCATCAACCCTGAGTTTGAAGCGGCTAAGGAAATAACGAGCCTCCTTTCCAGCTTTTACCTCACTCCGGTGGAGAACTTTGCCGATGGTCGCGTTCAAATAAGAGAGTTTGGAGTGGTGGGCGGAGCGGTAGTGAATAAGGCCTTAGGCGAGATTGCATTTCCCAAACCATGTGTTGTTGCTGCCATCATCCGTGCCGGGGGAATTATTATGCCAAGTGCCGCTGAAGTCATAAAACAGGGTGACCGTCTGTACTTGGTTGCCTCTCGAGAGTTTATGGATGAACTAGGGGAGATGTTTGCCCAGCCACAGCGCCCAGCAAAGAGTGTGGTAATCTTTGGTGGGGGATATGCTGGGTTCCTGGTTGCGGAAAGACTGCAAAGACAAGGTATTTTGGTTAAAGTCATTGAGGAAAATATAAGTCGCTGTCAGGAGCTCGCCGCCAGGTTAGAACAAGCGACAGTACTACAAGGTGACGGCACCGATTATGATTTTCTCATTGAACAGGGAGTCCCATCAGCGGATGCCTTTGTGGCTACCACCGAAAATGATGAGCGTAACATTCTTTGTGCCTTATTGGCTAAGAACCTAGGGGTGCCCCGAAGTTTAGTAGTAGTTAATAGGCCAGGATACATCCACTTGGCTGAGGCAGTTGGGGTTAGTGTAGCTGCGTCACCCCCTTTGCTGACTGCTCGTAAAATCGCTCATTTTGTCCTCCACGGTGGCGCAATTTCAGCAGCCTTCATCGGGGGTAAGCAGCTACAAGTTGTTGAATTTGTGGCCAGCCAAACAGCGCATGTTGCGCAACGAAAGATTACAGAAGCAGGTTTGCCAAAGGAAGCGATAGTCGGCGCTATTATTCATAATGATATGGTTGTTATTCCTCCGTATGATAGTGTTGTACAACCTGGTGACCATGTCATTATAATATCTCCCCTCTCAGTTACCCCTGCCGTGGAGAAACTTTTTAAGTAGGATAATGAGAATAAAGGTTGTCCTCCATTACCTAGGGCTGTTGATAACAATCCTTGGGTTTTCCATGTTCCTCCCCTTAGCCTGGAGCCTTTATTATAGAGAGCCCGATTCCCTGGCTTTTGCTATCTCAATGGGTATCAGCGTTGGTTTTGGTTTGTTACTTTGGCGCTTGATACCGGTGGGTGAGAGAAGGTTGGGTCGGCGGGAGGCAATAATGCTAGTGGCTGGGGGGTGGGTATTAGCCTCAGCCTTTGGCACCCTACCATATGTACTAGCCGGAACCTTTCCAAGCTACCTTGATGCTTATTTTGAAGCTATGTCAGGCTTTACCACTACCGGGGCAACGGTGCTTGCTTCCATTGAAAGCCAGTCTCACGGCATTCTTCTGTGGCGTTCTCTCACTCAGTGGCTTGGGGGAATGGGGATAATAACGCTCTTTGTGGCTTTATTCCCGATATTGGGTATTGGGGCAGCCCATCTGGTTGAAGCTGAGGTGCCAGGACCTCAAGCCGAAAGGCTAACAGCGCGCATCCGGGATACAGCTAAAGTCTTATGGTTGTTGTATTTCGCTTTTTCGGCTTTGGAATTTATCTTGCTCTGGTTGGCGGGAATGCCTCCATTTGATGCATTGACGGTTACCTTTAGCACCATGCCTACTGGGGGCTTTGCCCCAACTACATTGAGCATCGGTGCTTATAATAGCTTATTCATTGAAGGAATCGTTATTTTCTTCATGATGGTGGCAGGTATAAATTTTGGGTTGTTTTACTTCCTCTTGTGGAAGCGCCAACCCGGACGCCTCTTAGCTAACCCTGAGTTTCGACTTTACATTACGCTTCTTATTGGGGCGTCCATTTTAATCGCCCTGGACCTAACCAGGAATATGGGGCTATCTTTTGGTGAAGCCTTCAGATATAGTGGCTTTCAAGCTGTGTCCATTATGACAACTACCGGCTTTGTCACGGCTAATTTTGATGCTTGGTCTGCGTTTGCTAAGGCGGCTTTACTTGTTTTAATGGTGATTGGGGCTTCAGCAGGTTCGACTGGGGGCGCATTAAAGGTTATTAGGCTTCTAGTGCTGGTGAAGTATGCCTATCGCCGAATTGTGCTTGCCTTTAACCCCCGAACGGTCATTCCATTAAAAATTGGAAAGAGTGTATTGTCGGAGGGGGTCATATCCGGAATTATTGGCATGTCCATTTTATACTTTGCCATCCTTATAGCAGGTTTCCTGGTAATGAGTGCCATAGGGTTAGACCATATAACTGCCTTATCTTCGGTTGCTGCTACTTTGGGAAATGTCGGTCCGGGCTTGGGTTTGGTAGGCCCGGTGGCAAACTATCTTTGGATTCCACCCCTGGGTAAGGTTGTTCTTATAATATGCATGCTGGCTGGCCGCCTTGAGCTTTTTACTGTATTGGTGCTCCTTACCTCTTCATTTTGGCGTTGGCGTTAATTAGAAACCCTGAGTAACAACTGGCTTGACAATTAGCTATATCTTAACTAAACTCATGATGATAGTAAGCAGCATGGTAAACTTTGTTTCTTATCCCATTTGTTGGCAAAGGAGAATTAGCCGTGTTTAAATTCCCTTTTATTCCCAAGGAGGGGAGGTTTTTTGACCTTTTTGAGCTGAGTGCCCGGAATATGGTCAAAGCAGCTCAGGTGTTAAAGGAGCTGGTTGATACCTGGGAGAATGTTGAAGGCAGGATAGGTGAAATAGCTCAAATGGAGGACGAGGGAGATACAATTACTCATGAAATTATGGCACAGTTGAATCGCACCTTTGTCACCCCGTTTGATAGGGAGGATATTGCTCTACTGGCTCATTCGCTGGATGACGTGATGGATTTTATTGATGCTGCGGCTGACGCTATGCTTATATATAAGATAGACTGCCCTACCCCCAGGGCTCAAGAGCTAGCCGATATCATAGTGCAGGCAGCGGCTGAGGTGGAAAGGGCGATACCTCAATTGCGGCATCATGCTGAATTAAAGAGGATTCTCACACGATGTGTGGAGATTAATCGATTGGAGAATGTGGCTGATGAGGTATTCCGCGCAGCCATGGCTGAGCTCTTTGATGATGACATCGATATGGCTCAGGTTATTAAGTGGCGTGAAATTTATGAGCATATGGAGAGCGCCACCGATAGGTGTGAGGATGTGTCTAATGTCCTTGAAGGGGTAGCGCTCAAGAATGCTTGACCCCTCCCTCGGGATTCTTGTCTTCATTATTGCACTGGCTATCGGCTTTGGAGTAGTTAATGGTTTCAATGATGCGGCTAATGCCATTGCCGCTTCGGTTGGCTCCAGGTCGCTTTCTCCCCGAAACGCTGTTATAATTGCTGCCTTCTCTAACGTGGCTGGTGCCGCTACTGGCACGGCGGTTGCCGTGACCATTGGTAGAGGGATTCTAACCCAAGAAGTTATTTCAGAGTTTAATTATATGCCAGTGATTGCTGCTTTGGCTTCAGTTATTATCTGGGGTACAATAGCCACCTATTGGGGTTTGCCAGTAAGTATAACTCATAGCTTTGTTGCCGGTTTAGCCGCGGCAGGGATAGCAGTGGCTGGTATTGGGGCGGTAGCATGGGGTGTCTTGGGACGGGTTTTTTCGGCAGTGGTTACAGCTCCAGTTTTGGGGTTCATTGGTGGCTTTGTGGTGATGATTATCCTGCTTTGGGTGTTTCGGCGGAGTGCCCCGACTAGGATGCGAGTTATTTTTAGTCGCCTGCAATGGTTTACTACTGCTTTTCTGGCTTATAGCCACGGTAAGAATGACGGTCAGATGCCTATAGGTGTAATCACTCTGGCACTGGTAATTTATACCGGGCAATCTAGTCTGTGGGAACACATCCCGTGGTGGATAATAATTGTATCAGCCTTAGCTATCAGCTCGGGTACTGCTATCGGCGGCTGGCGGGTCGTCAGAACATTGGGATGGAGAGTTACCGCTCTTCAGCCGGTTCACGGCTTTGCTAGCGATTTCTCGGCAGCGATAGTCATTGAAGTAGCATCAAATTTTGGTATTCCGGTTAGCACTACCCATTGTGCCAGTTCAGCTATCATGGGCATAGGGGCTACCAGGCGTGTTTCTGCAGTGCGCTGGGGGGTGGCCGGTAATATTATTACTGCCTGGATATTAACCTTTCCTATATGTGGTGGACTGGGATATTTATTTGCCTGGTTGATGAGAGTAATATTCTAGGTTAGCTTATAGGGTAATCCCCTTTGGAGTTACCCGGCACTTTTCGGTGGTAATAATTGCCTTAATGTCCGATACCGCTAAATCAACCTTATCTCTTTGACTTACTACTACATAGTCAAATAGGGGCAGTTGTTTTATTTCTTCTTCCGCAGTTTTTATACGTAAGGCGAGGTCAGAGAGTGGTTCAGTATGGCGCTGCTTAAGCCTGACAACAAGTTCTTCCATTGATGGTGGCATTAGGAAGATGAGTATCGCTTGAGGCAGGATTTTTTTGATAGTGGCTGCTCCTTGAATGTCAACCTTTACTATTACGTCTTGCCCCCTACTTAGTGCTTGTTCGACTGGTTGCTTAGGCACACCGTACCAACTGCCATAGACGTTTGCCCGCTCTAATAACTCGTTATTAGAAATCATCTCCTGGAATCTTTCTCTTGAGACGAAGTGGTAATCTACATCATCTCTCTCCGTAGCTCGTTGAGGTCGTGTGGTTACGGTGGTAATATATTTAAGCGGGTAATCTAATTCCTTCATTCTGTTTAAAATTGCATCTTTACCGGCTCCTGATGGGCTAGAAAGGACTATGAATAACGGCCTTTTCGGTAAGTTGAACTGGGCTTGATTTTTATAGCTCGTCTTTTTCATCGCTTTGTTCTGGTCTTAGCACTGTACCTCCTCGACCTGCCTGTAGCCTGCTAGCGATAATTTCTGGAGCCCGAGCTGTCACAAAAATATGTCCGCTATCAGTGAAGATAACGGATCTAGTCTTTCTGCCATGGGTCATATCAACTAATAATCCTTTTGTTTTTGCTTCCTGCATTGTACGTTTAATAAGGGTTGAGTTTGGTGCAGCTATGGCAACAATTCTATTTGCTGCTACGAAATTACCAAATCCGATGTGAACCGGTTCTATAGCCATTTATTATTACCTCGGCAGTTATTTATAAAATATCAGATCAAAGCCTGCATTCTATTTGATAATCAGCAATACCTTTCACCCTCCTTTCCTATGTTATTTTTAAGTCTTTTATATCTTATACCCATAATGGTAATTAGGCAAGTATCGAGGACTTGAATTAGCTGCTATTTGGTGATAAACTTTAATTCTGCGGCTGAATTCTGTTTTAGATGTTGAATATGCATGAGCAATTAGCACAGATTCTGGCTCCATATGGTGGGCAGAGGGGGGCTTTAGTCCCCGTTTTACAGAGGGTACAAGAAGCATTGGGTTATCTTCCCGAAGAAGCAATCTCGGAGGTAGCCCATTTTTTACGCCTATCTGAAAGTGAAGTCTATGGTGTGGCTAGCTTTTATGCCCAGTTTCGGTTTGAGCGGCAGGGCGAACATACGATAAAGGTTTGTCAGGGTACTGCCTGCCATGTCCGGGGTGGGCAGCGTCTTCTAGAGGCGGTAGAGCGTAAGCTTGGCATTCAATCTGGGGAGACCACCGAGGATTATAAGTTTAGCTTGGAGAGGGTTGCTTGTTTTGGCTGTTGTGCTTTAGCCCCAGTTATGGTAGTAGATAATACCGTCTATGGCAAGATGACTCCAGCTATGGTAAAGAAAATACTGAATAAGTAGTTGCGGGAGACAATGAACAGTGAGTAGTAACGCGGTGGATAAAAGCTCTGGGGTTCGGAGCATCCTTGTTTGTATGGGGACGGGATGTGTGTCAGGAGGCTCGGGGGAGATTTATAATGCCCTGAAGCGAGAAGTGGAGTCGTTGGGGATTGATGATGTAAAGGTTGATTTTACTGGCTGCCATGGTTACTGTCAGCGAGGTCCTATTATTGATATTGAGCCTGAGGGTTTCTTCTATACTGAAGTAAAGGTGGAAGATATACCCGAGATTGTCCATTCCCACTTAGTTAATGGTTGCCCTGTAGAGCGGCTATTCTACCATGATCCGGTGACAGGACAAGTAATACCTTACTACCATGATATTATTTTCTATGCCAGGCAACAGCGAATTGTTCTTCGTAATTGTGGGCATGTTAATCCAGAGCGGATTGAAGACTATTTAGCCGTAGGTGGCTACACCGCAGTAAAAAAGGTCATCCTTGAGATGGCTCCTGAGCAGGTGATTGAAGAAATAAAGCGCTCGGGGCTTCGAGGTAGGGGTGGGGCTGGCTTTCCTACCGGGCAAAAGTGGGAATTTTGTCGGCGGTCACGGGGCAAAGAGAAATACCTGATTTGTAATGCTGATGAGGGCGACCCGGGAGCATTTATGGATAGGAGTATTCTGGAAGCCGACCCGCATGCGGTATTGGAGGGGATGCTTATTGCTGCCTATGCCATTGGGGCAACCCGGGGCTACATTTATTGCCGGGCCGAGTATCCCCTGGCCATAGAGCGGCTGAAGATTGCCTTAAAGCAGATGGCAGATTTCGGCTTACTGGGTGATAACATACTCGGTTCTGGTTTAAATTTTCAAATAGAGATAAATGAGGGTGCTGGTGCTTTTGTTTGTGGAGAGGAAACAGGCCTTATGATGTCTCTGGAGGGTAAGCGGGGTATGCCTCGGTCTCGTCCTCCTTTTCCAGCCGTATCCGGGTTATGGGGTAAGCCAACTAATATCAATAATGTGAAAAGCTATGCCACTGTACCGGTAATCATCAGTCGAGGTGCCGACTGGTACAATAGCATTGGTACGGAGACCAGTAAGGGTACCGCAGTATTTGCTTTAACTGGTAAAATCCAGAATTCTGGTCTAATTGAAGTACCTATGGGTATCTCGTTGAGTGAGATTATCTTTGACATTGGGGGAGGAATTATTGGGGGTAAGCGTTTTAAGGCAGTGCAGACTGGCGGGCCGTCAGGTGGTTGCCTACCAGCCAG
>SMTZ1_10031154_pt1 | contig 12675 bp, 6 predicted proteins | sample DeeMarSWOR136_30_FD_25667 | JGI IMG/M metagenome (IMG submission 25667) | reverse complement strand
TACAGTCCCCGGCGCCATTGCTGCCCCCGGCGCCCGGCTCTGGGAAAAAGCCTGCGGCTGCTCCCGCTCCCGCTACCAGAGATACAGTTACTGAACTGGATGAAACTCCGGCACAACTGTTGCCGCCAGCACCCGAATCACAACCCGTGAGCCAGCCCTGGCTGTGGATTGTTGTCGGCGGGGTGATTGTAATAATAGTGCTGTTCATCGTTATCCGCCTCAGCAGGAGGCCGTTTTAGCCTTACTGGTGGTCGGCTGCATTTTATATAGAAAAATAAACCTTAAAAGTTTATTATATAGGGAAGCCAGAACATGACCGGGATAGCCGGGGAAATTCCCGGACTTGAGCGGTTATTAATGGTAAATCCTGATTATGGAGGGTAAAAATGACCAGAACAATGAAAATTATGGGGACGGTAGTTGTAATGGCGGCGCTCCTGATGCTGGGCATTCCGGCGCCGGTCCTGGCGCAGGAAGTACCGGTGACTGTCAATGCGCCCCCTACAGCAACGTCCGGTAGCAGCTTCACGGCTGCCATTGATATCGGTCAGGTGTCTGAACTAAATGCTGCACAATATGATATCTGGTTTGACCCGTTAGTGCTGCATCTTAATGACGTCACCGATGGATTGATAGATTCCACAACCATCAGCGCTGATTTTAATGATTTTGGAGGCGGGCACTGTAGAGTTGTAAACTCCATGGGCACAGGTAATGTTACCGGCTCCGGCTACCTGGCAGTGCTGCACTTCCAGGCTATCGGTGACCCCGGCACTAGCAGTGATATCAACTTTACAGATGGCCTGCTTGCCGATATAAATATGAACAATGTACCGGCCACCTGGACTGGGGACACGGTAAACATAGTAGAACCCACACCCGGTGCTAATTTCAGGATTGAGCCACCCAGCCAGACGGTAGGGATTGGCCAGATCTTTGAAGTAGAAATCTGGGTAGATGCCAGCACTCAGGAAGTGGATACCGTTCAAGCCTATGTTGACTTTGATACCACCTATATCCAGGCGGTAGATGAGTTTGATAACATAATTGCAGGCACGGCCAGTGACGTTATCATTCCGGGAGATATAACTACCACCCACCTGACGACAAAGCTTGATAACCAGGTGGATAATGATAATGGTTATGCCGATATCGCTTATGGTATGCCACCCGGCGGTACACCAGCTAATACCGATTTTCTGTTCGGCACGGTCCGGTTCATGGCTATGGCCGAAACAGCAAGCACAGCATTGGTTTTCCATACTTCTGGTCTCCGATATACAATGGCGATTCGAAGTTTCAACGATGTTACCGGCACTATCAGCGGTGGAGAAGTAACTATCGTGCCCTGTGTACCCTTGAATATATCGGTAACGCTCCAGGGTAGACCCCCGGCACCCAACGCCCAGTGGATTATTCCGGTGGAAGTCTGGTTTCATGCTCCCGATGCACCCTGGACTGAGGAAGTGGGTAACGGCAGCCTCTTCTACTTCCAAACAACAACCACAAATGATGGTATTATTGAGTTATGCGTTGAACCGGGAACGTATGATATCAGGGTAAAAGGCCTGACTACCCTCAAGAATATTGCGTTCAATGTTGATATTTACCCTCCTGGCACGGTCGAGGTTGACCTGGGCACACTACTTGAAGGTGATGTTAACGGTGACAATATGGTCACTGGACTTGATTATTCGGCAGTGATTATGTGTTTCGGGTATGCTGTGGATGACCCGCAGGCTCCGGTACCTACGCCAAGATGCGACTTTAATAATGATGGTTACGTAACTGGCCTTGACTATTCGGCAGTTATCATGAACTTCGGTCTTGGTGGTGCCGATATATAATAAATGGAACCGGGGTTAAAAATGAGGAGGTTCTGAAATGAAAAGGAAAATAATCAGTACAATTGCCTGCATCAGTGTTTTAGTTCTGATGCTGGGTGGCCTGCCTGGTATAGCTCAGGCACAGCCAATTGTTGACATCAGCATTGAGCCACCTGCCCAGACGGTAGATGTCAACGAAATCTTTGAGGTAGAAATCTGGGTGGACGCCAGCATTCAGGAGGTAGATACCGTTCAAGCCTATGTTAACTTTGATCCCACCTGTATCCTGGTGGTAGATGAAAATGACAATGTAATTCCGGGCCCGGCCCCTAACGTTATCATACCGGGGCCTATAACCACCACCCACCTGACGACAAGGCTTGAGAACCATGTGGATAATATTATTGGTAATGCCGACATCGCCTACGGTATGCCACCCGGCGGTACCCCGGTTAATGCCGATTTTCTGTTCGGCACGGTCCGGTTCAAGGCTATGGCCGAGACAACAGGCACAGCATTGGTTTTCAATCTTTTTGGTCTCCGAGAAACAATGGCTATTCGCAGTTTTACGCCTGTTACCGGTTTCATCTTCGACGGGATGGTAACTATCGAAATAACTCCGCCGACGGTAGTCACACATGCAGCCACAGACCTTACCCAGACCTCAGCCACCCTGCGCGGCACCCTGGACAGCCTGGGTAGTTATGACAGCGCCGATGTTTCTTTCATGTGGGGCACCGAGTCCGGCGCACTTGACCAGGAGACTGACCCCCCTGTGAATCTAGATACAGAGGCCGACTTCTCCTATCCGCTGAACGGTCTGTCCTCCGGCACCACCTCTAAAGCAGTCGCCGATGGCGTAACAGTTTATGGCGGAGAAGAAGCTTTTACCACCCTGACTTCTTCCTACTATGAGATAGCCTACGACGACGGCTCGGGCGAAGATATTGGATATTTATATAAAGCCGAAGCCCAGCTAGCTGTCCTTTTCACCCCGCCTTCCTACCCGGTTACTCTTACCACAGCACGTATCCACCTGGGGCTCACAAACCAGCCCGATAACGACCATGAGCAGTTTGAAATGCGGGTCTATAAAAATGATGGGCCCGATGGCGCTCCCGGCACACTGCTGGGGAGTGTCCCCACTACGGCCACAACCTGGGGATGGTGGGACGTGGATATCTCCGGGTTGGGCATAACCATAGACAGCGGTAGCTTCTATGTAGCATATTTCCAGCTTACTGCTCAGCCTGACTGCGAAGCCACCTCCGCAGATAAGACACAACCCTATGCCGGTCGCTCTTGGCGGAAATATGGACCTACGAATGCCTGGGAACAGGATAGTTACGTTAACCGGATGATACGATGTGTCGTTAAACAGGTTCTACTGCCCACGGTAACGATGAAGCTACCCTGAACATGAGTTACAATTTCGAGGACTATGGCTCGGGGTCGGTCAGGTTTGCCTATAAGAGAAATATTGATACAACATGGACTTATACCGGATGGATAGCCAGGTCAGGTGCGGGCTCAGATGACGAAACTGTATATAATCTGGACTCCAATACCCTCTACGATTTCATGGCACAGCTTCAATATGACTCTACTATAATTGACGGCAATGTAGAGCAATTTACTACAGATAAGGTGCCACCCACGGTAACCACGATGACTGCCATCGGTGCTACCACAGATGAAGCCACCCTGAGAATGAGCTACAACTTCGGTGACTATGACCCGGGGGATTTGCGGTTTGCTTACAGGGTATCCGGTACTCCCGGCTGGGATACAACGAACTGGTATCACGTTGATGTGGTCTCAGGCAATTTAAACTGGACTATAGACAATCTGGACTCCAATACTCCTTATGATTTCAGGGCAGAGCTTCGATATGACTCTAACGAAATTCAGGGCAATATACTGCAATTCACTACGCTTCAGGCGCCGCCCGACGTATCCACCAGGCCTGTATCGTTTGTTGGCACGAATTCGGCTACCATCGAAGGTTATCTTGAAGACCCCGGTGATTACGGCACCGTTACCGTCTCCTTCGTCTGGGGCCCTGAATCCCAGACCGACCCAGAGAGTTATCCCGAAGAGATTGCTGGCGAACCTTCCACGTTGGATGACCAAGGAGAATTCTCCGCAGATCTGAGTAACCTGGACTCCCAGGAAGATTACTACTACCGTGCCAGGGCGGAAGCCGGCAGTATCACTGTTTACGGAGATGAAGAGAGCTTTATCACGGGTATGGTGCTACCCGAGGTAACCACAGAGAATCCCAGCTCCATTACCACAAGCGGGGCCACCGTAAACATGACTTATGACTTCCATGACTATGTGTCTGGGGACTTGAGATTCGCCTATACGATATCCGGGACAGAAGACGACTGGCTTTACACTGACTGGGTGCCTGCTTCCGGCTCGGGTTCTTATGACGTGGCATTAACCGGTCTGGATTCCTATACTCCCTATACCTACAAGGCACAGCTTAGATACGATACTGATAAAATTATCGAGGGACTGGAGAAACGCTTTGTTACTGCCATGGAGGACCCGACGGTAATCACGAATGAAGCCACCGATGTTACCACGTCTGAAGCCACCCTGCACATGTATTATGATTTCGCGGACTATGGCCAAGGCGAGGTGTGTTTTGAATACAGGAAACTGGGTGACACTGTCTGGGCTTACACCGCCTGGTCAGAACAGTCCGGCCATGGCAACTATCTGATAAACCTGGATGGTCGGGACTCCGATACTGTTTATGAATTCCGCGCAAAGCTGCGATGTGACTCCATTGAAAAAGAGGGAGCTATACTGCAGTTCACCACACTCAAAGTGCCACCGTTAATAGTTACCGATGACGCCTCTGATATTACCTCCTATTCAGCTACACTGCACGGCAGCCTGGAAGGCATGGGTGATTACACCTCGGTGGATGTATCTTTTGAGTGGGGGATTAATCCAGGCGAATATACTGCGAGTACTGACCCCGAGACTTTGTATGGAATGGATTCCTTCTCAGCGGATCTGAGCGACCTGAACTCCAGCACCACCTACTATTACCGGGCCATAGGGCAAGCTGACGGTGAGGTTTTCCCTGGTCTAGAAGAAGAATTTACCACCGAGATGGCAATTGTTGTAAACTTCCCGGATCCGAACCTTGAAGCCTTAATACGTGAGGCTATCGGCAAACCGACCGGAGACATCTACGATACAGACCTAATCGTTCTCACATCGCTTAGCGGTTACAATAGAGGTATCAGCGATCTCACCGGGATAGAATATTGCATTAACCTGTCATACCTAGGCCTTAGTGATAACCAGATAAGCAATATCTCGCCGCTCCAGAACCTCCACAGCCTGACTGGGCTTAATCTTAGTCATAATCAGATAAGCGATATCTCGCCGCTCCAGAACCTCCACAGCCTGACCATGCTTGTTCTTTCTTATAATTATCAGATAAGCAATATCTTTCCACTCCAGAACCTCACCAGCCTGACCTGGCTTTATCTTCACTATAATCAGATAAGCAATATCTCTCCGCTCCAGAACCTCACCAGCCTGACCGGGCTTTATCTTAACAGTAATCAGATAAGCGATATCTCTTGGCTCCAGAACCTCACCAGCCTGACCGTGCTTCATCTTGGTAGTAATCAGATAAGCAATATCTCTTGGCTGCAGAACCTCCACAGCCTGACCGTGCTTTATCTTAACAATAATCTGATAGAAAATATCTCGTGGCTGCAGAACCTCCACAGCCTGACCGTGCTTCATCTTGGTGGTAATCAGATAAGCAATATCTCTTGGCTCCAGAACCTCACCAGCCTGACCGAGCTTGGGCTTAGTGGTAATCAGATAAGCGATATCTCTTGGCTCCAGAACCTCACCAGCCTGACCGAGCTTTATCTTGATAGTAATCAGATAATCAATATCTCGCCGCTCCAGAACCTCCACAGCCTGTCCTGGCTTGATCTTACCGGTAATCAGATAAGCGATATCTCGCCGCTCCAGAACCTCACCAGCCTGATCGGGCTTTATCTCGCTGTTAATCAGATAAGCGATATCTCGCCGCTCCAGAACCTCACCAGCCTGAATGGGCTTTATCTCGCTATTAATCAGATAAGCGATATCTCGCCGCTCCAGAACCTCACCAGCCTGGTCTGGCTTGAGCTTGCCGGTAATCAGATAAGCGATATCTCGCCGCTTGTGGCCAATACCGGGCTTGACACGGGAGATGAGGTTTACCTTTACGCTAACCCATTAAGTCCCGAATCTCTGTATATACATATTCCAGACCTTCAGGACAGAGATGTAATAGTATATTATGACGAACAGCCTGTATCTGTAACCACCGACACGGTAGCTGATGTTACCGCCGATTCAGCCACTCTCCGCGGCGAACTGGTAAGTATGGGCGCTCATGACTCGATGGAAGTCTCCTTCGAGTGGGGGACTGAGTCAGGTGTCTATACTGAGAACACTACCCCTGAGACTCTGGATACCGAGAGTCCCTTCTCCTTTGCGCTGGGCGACCTGGACTCCAAAACCACCTACTACTACCGGGCCAAAGCCACCGGTGTCATCACCTTTTATGGAGATGAAGTAGAATTTACTACGGAGAAGATAAAACCTACGGTAACCACCAATCCCGCCACAGATATCACCGACATAACAGCCGTCCTGCATGGTGAGCTTAAAGGCCTTGGTGATTACAGCTCGGTGAATGTCTCCTTCGAGTATGCATGGACGGGAGACCCGGGAACCATATATGAGACTGATCCCAAGACAATGACCCACGAGGGTTCCTTTAGTGCTAACGTGAGTGGCTTAACACCCGCCAGTGAGTACGCGTTCGTAGCTAAGGCAGTCGCCAATGGTGTTACCGTTTATGGGGCTGAACGCGATTTTACCACGTACGCCCTTCCGCTTGAGGTCTGGGTAGATGATGACTATACCGCTGACACCCCTGGTTGGGGCCATCATGCCTTTGCCTCCATACATGAAGGCATAATCGGCGTGGAGGAAGGGGTCGGGACTGTCCATGTATATGACGGCGAATATGCTGAATATGTGGAAGTGAATAAGAGTATAAACCTTAAGTCAGTTGTTGGGCCCGGTGTTACCACGGTTGCAGCGCTCCCTTATGAGGACTTTGTTTTCTGGGTAGCCAGTAACTCCGTGAATATAACCGGATTTACCGTTACAGGGAATAATACCGCTATAGTTGGAATAATTCTTTATCAGGTATCTGACTGTAATATCTCCGATTGCATCGTTAACGACTCTGAGGCTGGTATCTACTTATATGAGGCTGATAACAATAGGCTTGAAAACAATACTATCCAGGATAATACGTGTGGTATCTACGTTCAAAACAGTCATAATAATGAGATACTGGGAAACAATATCCTTAATAGTATCTATACTGGAGCCCCGTGGTCTGGGACCGGCATTTACTTAGAGAGTGGATATGATACAGGCAATGTTATTCAATTCAATAATATTGTCGGTAATTCCTCTTACGGTGTATCCAATGTGAACCCTACGGAAAATGTCAGTGCTGAGAACAACTGGTGGGGTGATGCCAACGGTCCCGGTGGTGCTGGCCCCGGCAACGGCGATAACGTAACCTCTTGGGTTGATTACGACCCGTGGCTGGGGGCTGAGGTCGGAGCCTACAAGTCAGAGGCTATAACCGATGATGGCACACTTGATGCTGCTGAAGAAGCCGATGTCGAGGTCATCGTAACGGGCAGCGCTAACGTCACGGTGGCCAGATATGACAGCAACCCGGGCGCCGCTTTTAGTGGTGATATAGATAAATATGTTGATATCCACATCGACGATGCCGCCGGTGTTACTGAGATTGAGATAAGGCTCTACTACACTAATGCTGATATCACCGGGAAAGTGGAATCATCGCTCAAGCTCCATTGGTGGGACAGTTCAACTTTGACCTGGGTGCTGTGCTCGGATACCGGTGTGAACACGACCGACGTTGGTAGCTACAGCGGTTACATCTGGGCCAGGATTACGGGTACTTCTACCCCCAAGCTATCCGACCTGAGTGGGACTCCTTTCGGTGCTTCGGGGCGAACCCCACCTCCGTCTACCGGTGGGCCAGGTGCCCCAAGCGATGGAGGTGGCCCCAGGGAAGATGCCTATATCACCGTCCTTGTTAATGATATCGGGCAGCATGACGGTGTATTGTGGGATGATGTTGTGGCACCAAGCGTGGACGGATTGCTGAAATTATATCTTACGGAGGATACGGTCTGTTTGAATAGAAACGGCATCTACCTTTTCAGCATCAGAGTGACTACTCTGGCCGAGCCAGGGCCAACTCCGGAATATATGATGGAGATGGTCGGTCACGCCTACAAACTGGGGCCGTCCGGTGCTACTTTCGCGCCACCAGTTACTCTCGCTATTGAATATCTTGAGGCCTTGGTACCTGCGGGTGTTTTAGAAAAGAATCTGTTTATCGCTTACTGGGACGAGAACAAACTGGAATGGACAATAGCGGATAGCACCGCAGACCCGGCGGGGAATATAGTTACCACCCAGATTGACCACTTCTCCACCTACGCTGTAATGGCCAGTACACGCCCGGCTGAATTCTCGGTAACTGACCTATCCGTAGTCCCCGACGAGATTGATGTGGGTGAAGAAACGACCATAAGCGTTATGGTTGCCAATACCGGTGACCTTACAGCGAGTTATGGAGCTATCCTCAAGATAAACGACGCTGTCACCAAAACAATTGAGGTTACACTGGATGGAGGTGCCAGCCAGAGGGTAAGCTTCAGCATAACTCCGGATGCTGCCGGAAAATTCACGATAAGCATCGGTGGTCTGTCAGGCAGCCTTGAGGTTAAAGAGCCTGAGGGTGTGGTAGCTGAGGTGCCGGAACCGAAGCCGCCAGCACCTGCTCCAGAGCCAAAGCCGCCAGTTGAAGAGAAGCCGGTAACCCCGGCACCACCGCCGGAAGAAGAAGTAAAAGAAGTACCGGTTGAGCCGGAAGCCGACTACTGGTACTGGTGGCTTATTGGCGCTGTTGTCGTTATCGTGATTGTCGGGCTGTTGTACTACCAGTTCCGGTGGCGACGGCAGAAAGCTTGATAGACCGCGAGTAAAATGCTGCTAAGTTCCGGATAAAGAAAAATAGCGCTATGAAAGAGAGAAGGGAGCTCTCGAAGGGGCTCCCTTCTCTAGTGCTGGACTAATCTTGGTCTAATTGGTAATCGCAGCTCCCTGAATATATTTTTTCCGTTTTGTGGAACAGCGATTCTAAAAACTTGACAACTTATACTAAAGCAGAATATTATCTTGTGGGAAAACTTTGGTTCGGACTGAAGAACATCCAACTTTTTAGAAAAAACTGGACCGGTTGTATAAGTATGTCTTTTGGATAGAGCTATATTATTCGGTTAAAAAGAGAAAGGGGGTAAAAATGATTGAAAAGGAGAAGCTGGTAAAAATTGTCGGCGCTGGTAACATAAGCTATGAACAGGCGACGCTGGATGAATATTCAAGCGACATAAGCTTCGTTAATACAGTAAGGCCAATATGTGTGGTCAGGCCGGCCAACACTGATGCCATACGGAAGATAGTAAATCTGGCTAATGAGACCCTGACACCGCTGGTTCCGGTGAGTTCAGGGCCTCCGCATTTTCGGGGTGACACCGTTCCCGGTATTGGCGGGGCCGTTATCGTGGATTTAGGCCGTATGAAAAAGATCATCAATGTCGACCGGGCGCGCCGGGTTGCCATGGTCGAACCGGGCGTGACCTTTGGTGAACTCATACCGGCGGCAGAGAAGGAAGGGCTCAGGCTCAATATGCCGCTGCTGCCAAGAAGATCGAAGACTGTCCCATTGGCCTGTGTTGAGGTGATTTTTGGAAATGGTGATGAGTTTAGAACCGGGCAGGCGGCCGGGCCAGGTACGGTAGAGGAGCAGTGGGCAGTTGGGGGCGTGCAAAAAGCGCCGTATGGGCCGGGTACGGCTTCCTGGCACAGGCTTATCCAGGGGTCGCAGGGGACGATGGGCATCGTAACATGGGCATCAATGAGGTGTGAAATACTTCCCAGTCTTGAAGAACCCTTCGTGGTCAGCTCCTCCAACCTTGATACGTTACTCGAGCTAACTTCCTGGCTGATAAGACTGAGAATGGTCAACGAATGTTTTATCCTGAATAATACCAACCTGGCGGCTATCTTTGCCAGGAAATGGCCCAAGGACTATCAGAGTATTAAAGATGCCTTACCCACATGGACTCTTTTCTATGCTGTAGCCGGCTACGAGTATCTACCAGAGGAGAGGATCAGCTCTCATGTTAAAGGCATTACTGATATAACCCAGCGGTTGGGGGTGGAAGCGGTAAAAGCCGTTGGTCCGGTTTCAGCAAATGAAATACTAAAAGCGGTCCAGCAACCTTCCGGAGAACCCTACTGGAAGCTTCGCTATAAAGGGGCCTGCCAGGACATATTATTTTTAACCATCTATGATAAGCTCGAAGGTCAAATCGGGGTTATGAATGAATTAGCTGAAGAAGCTGGTTACCCCGTTTCGGACTTGGGTATTTACATCCAGCCAATAGTACAGGGCACCAGCTGTCACTGTGAATTTAATCTGTTTTATGATCCCGGAAACCCGAATGAGCTAACGCGAGTCAAGGAGTTATCTACTTCAGCCGTCAAGAGCTTAATGGCCAAGGATGCTTTCTTCTCAAGACCTTATGGTGATAGTGCCGGGATGGTGTTTAATAGAGATGCGGCCACCGTCGCTGTTTTAAACAAGCTTAAGAATATGTTTGACCCAAACAATGTTATGAATCCGGGGAAAGTGTGCTTCTAAAATACATTAGAAAAAACTTATCATTGAATGAATTCAGGAGGTAGTGAATATGGGACTTGAACAGTATCAGGGCGATATGGAGATGTGCTGCCGGTGTTCGGCCTGCAAATTTATACCCATGCAAAAGGTGAAGGGATTTCAATATGCAAATGTATGTCCCAGCATAGCGAGATATAATTACCACGCCTATTCGGGCGGCGGAAGATTAAATATCGCGGTATCGATGTTGAAAAATGGATTCAACTACACGGATAAACTCCTTGACATCGTTTATAACTGCCAGATGTGTGGCGCCTGTGGTGTCTCGTGCAATTATGCCATGGACATGGAAGTCCTCGAGCCTATCAGTGAATTCAGAATCAAGTGTGTCGAGGACGGTAAAACCAGCCCCACTCTCGATAAGGTAATCGATGGTCTCCGAAAGCAGGGCACGATGGTTCCGGGCGCCAAGGGAAAGCGTGCCGCCTGGGCCGAAGGACTGAACCTGAAGGACGTCACCAAAGAAAAGGCGAAGGTATATTATCATGCCGGCTGCCTGACGAGTTATGACAAAGATTACCAGAAGCTGGCCAAAGACACCGTTAAGATACTGCAGAAAGCCGGGGTTGACTTCGGAATCGGCTACGAAAACGAGACATGCTGCGGTGGCCGGGCTTTCCAGATGGGCTACAAAGAAGACTTCCTTAATCAGGCTAAAAAGAACATGGACATGCTTAAGAAAGCCGGCGTGGAAACGCTGGTAACAGGCTGTGCCGACGGCTATCAGGCCTTCAAGGTACTCTACGATAAATACAAACTCAAGGGTAACCTGGAGGTGCTGCATATCACCGAATATATTACCCGCCTGGTTAAAGAAGGCAAACTCAAGCTGAACAAGAAAGTGAATTTGAATGTCACCTATCATGACCCGTGCCGTCTCGGCAGGCTGGGTGAGCCGTGGGTACACTGGGAAGGGAAAAAGATTCCCGGAGACAGGTTTGTTTTCGACCCGCCGAAGGAATATCGGCGTGGCACCAAAGGCATCTACGAACCGCCCCGGGATGTTCTCAAAAGCATTCCCGGTGTAAAACTCACGGAAATGACCAGGATTAAGGAATACTCCTGGTGCTGTGGTGCCGGCGGCGGTGTCAATGAGTCAAATCCCGAATTTGCTAAATGGGCTGCCCGGGAGAGAATAGAGGAAGCCGGGTCTACCGGTGCCGAGGCGATTGTTACCGCCTGCCCCTGGTGTGAGAAGACCTTTAATGAAGTGATCAGGGAAAGTGGTAGCAACCTGAAGGTGTACGATATCGTCGAGCTCGTGGAAAAGGCAATCTAAGAAGGGGGTAATGAATCATGCCGTTAAGTAAAGAAGCATATAAGGAATTCGAGGATGTGGTGGGAGAAGAGAATATCTGTAATGACCCGGCAATAATGCCTGCGTATTTCTCGACTGATTTCGCGGCTGTGATTCTTCCGAAGGACACAGCGGAAGTTCAGGCTGTAATTAAGCTATGTAACAAACATAAAGTGCAGTTCAGGCCCATATGTACAGGCTGGACGGGGGGTTTCCCCAAGGGTATTATCCTGCTAGACCTGAGAAGGATGAACCGCATCATAGAAATCAACTTATCTCGGCACAGCTACAGGCCGAGTTGTTCAAAAGGGGCTTGAATTTCTGCATAAAAGGCGCCGGGACTAACTGCTCGGCGCTCCTCAGGGGCCACGGACATATGGACCAGACCACAAGCGGTGATGACCGGAACCATCTGGCTATAGAGTGGGTAACTCCAGCAGGGGACATAGTCAGGTCAGGTTCTCTGGGTTCTTCGGATGATTGGTACTCCGGTGACGGGCCGGGTCCGTCTATAAGGAGCATACTTACCAGTGCTGTACCGCCAGGCGTCACACCAGGTGTATTTACCAAGGCCGCCATGAAGCTCTATCACTGGCCGGGGCCTTCCGTCTATCCGATCGAGGGGATATCACCACATTACTCCCTGAGCG
>SMTZ1_10006146_pt1 | contig 12675 bp, 12 predicted proteins | sample DeeMarSWOR136_30_FD_25667 | JGI IMG/M metagenome (IMG submission 25667) | reverse complement strand
CTGCCTTATTCCACGGGGCGAGTTTGCTCCTCGCAATGACATTTTTATAGACTTGAGAAATTCGGGATAAAACTATCTCATATTTTCTACTTTTTATGAACTGAAAAATTTTCTTACCTTTGAAGCTATGCATCATAAGAAATGCTGATCCGAATAACAGGCCGAAGAGACCGCCACAGAATGCATCTTACTCCCTCCAAAACTTGACGCGGTCACCCACAGTAATCACACCAACCACTTGCCCTTTAGTCTGATAGTCCTTGCTTACTATAGAGAGCATCCTCATGTCTAACCCTGACTTTTGAACTTTCTTAATGGCATTTTCTGCATCTTTCCCCTCACCCCTCCCTCTCCCCTGGCCGGGCAGGCCCGTTGGGGAGAGGGAGGGGTGAGGGGCCAAAAATTGTGAGAGATAAATTCTCAGCGTGTAAGAGCTTAAAAGCCCGCCAGGGATTTATATGTGTAAGAATCTATTAGAGCTATATACCCTTAAAACCAAGTCCAGGGTTATTGGTTGGAAAAAGTATTCCCTTATTAAGAATAACCGCACCTCTTGAAGGATCATCCAAGAGCGCCACCTCTTGAAGGATCATCCAAGAGCGCCAAATGGCCATCTAGATCTGCATACACTACATTGGGACGCGCCAATGCAAAATGAAGACCAGCAGCAATTGCCAAACTCGATTCATCCATACAACCTACCATGACTTCCAGACCCGCAGCTCTGGCTACTGCATTTATTTGCAGTGCCTCAGCAATACCTCCCACTTTCATAAGCTTGACATTCACCATGTCAACCAAGTCTTGTCGAGCCAGACGAAACGCATCCCGAAGACTTATCAGACTTTCATCTGCCATCACGGGTATAGAAACTCCAGAGGTAACCCGTCCCAATAAATTAGGTTGCCCTTTAGGGGTTGGTTGCTCTATCAGTTCAAGGACAGCGCTTTTGGTCTTTTTAACAAATTGAATCGATTCCTCTACGGTATAACCCTGATTGGCATCGAAGCGTAATTCGATCCCCCCTCCTACTGTTTCTCGAACCTTCAATACCTTTTCAACATCAGTGTGTAAATCAAGCCCACCTTTAATCTTCAAACATTTAAATCCCCTCGCAATCCATTCTCGAGCCCTTTTAACCGTCTCCTCTACCGGTAAAATACCAATAGTTATACTGGTTTTGATACAATCCCGATAGCCACCTAATATCTTCCACAAGGGCAGATGTGCTGTTTTCCCTAAAATATCATGAAGCGCCATATCGATTGCTGCCAATACTGAAGGATTCGACTTCAATGATTCCTTGAGAGATTCAAGTCCTTTCGCTAGTCGCAGTGGGTCAGTTCCCTTGAGTTCAGGGGCTGCAATCTCATTAATGGCACCTAAAACTGTTGCAGCCGTTTCACCGGTAATGACCTCATCAGGAGCAGCACATCCATACCCCACAATTCCCCGATTGGTTTCAAGAGATAAGAAAATATTGGTAGCACTATCTATTGTCTCATAGGCAATAGTATAGGGTTCGCTCAGCTTCATGGTTACAGCCCAAGCCTCAACGTGGGTGATCTTCATTGATTCACTCGATGTTAGTAACGTTTTTCATAGATTTCATCCAGAGTCAAACGTTTGAGATCCTCTATCAGTTCTACCAGATTCTTGACCATAATTGCCCAGATCTTTTCTCCCTTGTCTTTACTGGCTTTGGTAGGATCACCCAGAACTCCGTTTCGTGATATCTTGGCTGTCCGTGCATACCATTCCACACTTCGTTTAGTACTAAAGTTGAGATAGCGGCTCGAAAATTTCGGCACATACTTTTTTGCCCTATCCAGCTTGACTAGGTGTGGCCGAATGACCAAGCCGATACTTGTTTCTATTTCACCAGCATGAACATCATTAGGCGTTTCAACTAAATCCACTAAATCTGCATCACTGGTTTCTCCGGTATCCACACACACAAAAATATGAGCATCACGATTGATCATCTGAGCGGCAAACTTTAATGCCGGAGCATTTCCACCATGTCCATTGATGATTATTAGCTTAGTTATTCCGTTGCGAGCTGCACCCATGCCGATTTCATACACCACTCGGGAGAGAGTCTCATTACTGACGCTTATGGTTCCGATAAAGTCTTCGTGATGGTAGGATATTCCATAGGGAATTAAGGGAAGCACCAGAGGTTTAGGATTACTACATTTGGCAGCCACCTGTTGTGCAAGGTATTCAGCATCAAAGGAATCCGTATCAAGTGGAAGGTGAGATCCGTGTTGCTCGAGAGACCCGACCGGTAGTAGAGCTACATCCACTTCCTTTAAGCGTTCTCGTGCTTCAGGCCAGGTTAATTCACCCATTAAATAATCTCTCTTCTCTGAAGCTAAGGATGACATGGTAGTACCTCCATATTTGATTGTAATTGCTGGTGATTCAAGCGTAAACGGTGCTGAAAGTGCACTATCGGAGAAAAGATTATAATCAATCCAAACTTGTCCATGTCGACGAACTGCTCCAGTAGCATACTCCAAAAAAATACCACACAGGGGATTACGAAGATCCATCGGGATTTCTTCAATAGGAGAACGTTCAGTATCGATGCGCACTTTCATAATCTCCGTCCTCTCTTGTCCACCTATTGACCCCTTTGGTGAAGGCTGGACTAGTCCTCTTTTCATCAGGAGAAATGTCACCTGCTGAATGTCTGCCCGTTCCTGGTGGATACCTTCAGGTATTAAACTCTCCAAACAGTGTTTGATCATCTTCGGGTTATAACCGCAGGTGTGAGGATCAGCCCCGATAGCAGTGAGCATTGCCACAATACGCCGACACTTCTCACATTTACCGCATGGTCGTACTCGACCATTCTCTAAAGTTGCCGCATGACAGGAAACTTGATGTCTCTGCAGGTGGGGATAGCGCTCAACCAGTATCTTCTCAATCAGAAGTTCAGACAATGGTCTTAGAATGGAGAATTGATTGATACCCCAGCCCTTTCGTAGAAAATAACCTGTAAGGGTATTATCAAAATAACGGCTTTGATCATAAAGGCCATCATAATGACAGATACCTTTGGAGATTAACCTCCGTGTAGTATCATACTCATTGCCAATCACCAGTCGACCGATACCTCTCTTGCGCAGCAGCGGAAGTGCTCCAAAGAGAAACACGGCAACCGTCCACAGACGGATGGGATAATCGTCTGATCTCACCGTAGAAAAATCCTGACGGATAAAGGGTAAGTGGCGCACCATCCAGGCAAAAACCCGATCGCTATTGGTCCATACCCGGGCGTTACGGGGATAGGTAGTACGAAAGTAACGATAGGCATTAAGTGCAGTAAACCAGTGCCTCCCTGACTCGTTGATAAAAATAGGATGGGTCTCATAGCCCAGTTCATTCAACAGACCAAAACTAAGCAGGCTATCCTTGCCACCACTAGAGAGGACAGCATGACATTGAGGATCTATTTGCCAAATGGTTCGCTCAGGGTTATCAGGCTCACGAGAATCAGAAAAGACAATGTTTGACTGGAGGTAACTCTTAAGCCTTACTGATGGCACCCCGAGAGCAACACCACGCAGAAAAGGATTTGGTTTTAAGAACTTGTTTACAAAAATCTCACGAGCAGTGTTCTGTGCCATCTCCCTCAAGAACAGTTGATCATATTTATCAAACAATCCGTGAAAAACTATTTCCTTACAAAAGAGCCCATAGTTGAGCGCGACTTGTGCGGAAATCATATTTGCTAAATTTTTTGAAGTTGGCTCATCTGGATCAAAGACATCTTCCCCAAAATGGTAGCTCAGATCAATAGTGTCCTCCTTACCTGCCTGAATAACTTTATAGGGAGCACTCAATCGTTGAGATTCCAAACGGATTGGGCCAATTTCCAATCGTTCAATCACTAGAAGAGATTTTAAAAAATTGCTCTCACTTTTCATCTCTGTTATCATCGTGGTTATGATTGTGGTTCACTACTGTAGACACCCTTTTGGAATCTCTATTAAAACCTCAACTGTACGTTCTTTCATACTTGAAGTTTCCTCATATAAGGTGTGAGGGTTTTGACAACTTCATCTGCTCCATCTACCAGTACATCACAAGCTGGCAGGTTGGTTTCTCGAGTGATAGATTGACAAACAGCTGCAATCTCCCCTTGTGCTATCCCTTCATGATTGACTGTAATAGCTATTACAGGTCTACCCGATATCATTTCTATTGCCTGAATTTGCCTATCCAATGGGTGAATAAGGTATCCGGGAAATCCATCGTATTCTTTTCTGGCCGGAGCGTGTTGAAGGACCACCACATCAGGCCTAGCGGCGGCAAGAATCTCAAATCCCCCCGGATAGGCAGGGTTCAATAAGCTCCCCTGCCCTTCAATGACGAGTACATCAGGTTCTGATTCCTTCCAGGCACTCCGCACAACGTGCTCAATCTCACCAGCCACAAAATCATTAACCAGCGAGTCTAAAATAATACAATACTTTGCACCCTGTAACCACGCTGTTTGACCAGTACCAATCATTTGTGCCTTATAACCGGCAGAGTGTAGTGCCTGAACCAGAATCCAGGCAGTAGTTCGTTTTCCCACTGCTGAATCAGTACCAAGGAGAGCAACCTTGAGGCAGGTCACCTCTTCAATTTTTCCACTAAAAAAGTGGAGTTGATCTCGAGGAGAAGGTTTTCGAACATCTCGAATGACTACGCCGTGACGTGCTGCCAGTTCAGAAATTTCTGGATCTTCAGACAAGAAATCATGTAATCCTGAGTCAACGTGCAATCCCAGGGCAATGGCTCTCTTCACATTCCCCCTTGCTTCTTGACTCAAACGACCACCATCAGGTGCCAGACCGATTACTAGATGAGTAGCAGATGCATCCATTTTTCTCGATTCTGTAAGAGCACTGTCTACATCGGCATAAATTGAAATTCCACACCTCTTACCATCAAGAACTATCCCGGCATCTTCTCCCACATAGCGAGAATCAATAATTGAAACTACCCGATATCGCTGTGTATGACGCACCAAACCATGGGCAGTTTTCCCCTGTGTTGTAGCAAAGGCTCCTTCACAGTACACAAGTGCATTACCTTCTGGAAACTTATTCACTATTTCCTCCCAGTTAAAATGACCACATAACGATCACTGGGGAGTGGATCTTTTTTGTGCCGCTCAAGGAAGGCACACAATCCAGCAGTAGAAGCAGGAAGCACATTTAATCCCTCCCGCTCTCGTACCAATTTGGAATAGAACAACATGAGTTTATCGCTGGCGTATGAAGCCCATCCCCCACTGGAACGAATGGCATGAAGGGCATGGTCACCATCAATGGAATGCCAGTTAATCAGTGGTTCATTGACCGCGGTTTCACGGATTTGTTGTGGATCAAGATCTTGACAGTTATCAGCATTTTTAATAAAAGAGTGAATGATGGGATTTTTCCCATATGAAGAACCTGCCACAAAACTAGGCATGCGTGAGATCTTTCCTCTCCGATCGAGACCTACAAATCCCTTGTAGATACCAGCCAAGGTGGTTCCATTTGAAACCGGTACCGCAACCACGGCAGGTGCATCTCGTAATTCATCATAAATTTCATATGCAATTTCCCCGTAAGTTTTCAATTGTAGGGCGGTATTTGCACCACCTGGATTGGCATCATAGATTCCCCTATTTTCAGCGTACTCACACGACGACGCTACTGCATGCTCATAGTCCCCCGGCACCTTGATGATTTCAGCACCAAAGTCTATCATCTCCTGAAAGCGCTTGGTATGGTAATCACCCGGAACATGAATGATACACTTAATACCAGCAAAAGAGGCAGCAAGTGCCAGGGCCACCCCGTAGTTACCGCAGGTTGCAGTTGTGATTGCATCGAAGCCACGCCGCATAGCATCCATAGCTTGGGCAAAGGCAATGCGGTCCTTCTGTGTGCCGGTAGGATTGCCACCATCAAACTTCAAAAAGAGTTGACGCAACCCGACTTCCCGTTCAATATTTCGTGCACGAGTCATATTAGTATCACCGATTTCGGAATCAATAATATTCTCATAAGCCTCTAATCGCTCTTCAAGGTCGCGAGTGAGATCTGATGCTATTTTCTTTTCAGTCTCCCACTCCGGAATAATGATTTCGGGAGAAGGGGTTGCTCCATCAAGTATTGGAATGGAAATACTGTTACTTAAATTCCGGTAGTTATTATTACGCTCTTTTGTATCAAGCATTCTCCCTCCTCCTCTTTTTATTGTTCAAATATCTTACTTAGATTTTCGATGTGGTTTAAACATTTCCCAATAGTTCCATCTTAAATTAGATTTGCGTTCTGGGAACACACCTTCACTTACAAATCTGATATCCTGGACAGAATAGAAAGCCTGACGATCAAACCTCTTAATGATACCAACCGCATGTTCAAGATTCCGCCGATTAACAATTGAGAATACAATAGTAACAGGTCCCTCAGCGCCTTGAGCATCGAGCATGGTCACACCGTAATGTTCAGTCTTTAGACATTCGATGAGTCCGGTGGCATCCTTTGCAGTAATAGTGCGGATAATAACTTTACCGATTGACAGTCTTTCTGCAATGCAGATGCCAAGGTAACTTCCACTAGCAAATCCTCCCGCATACGCAAAATAACATGCGATGTTACTAAGGTTTTTAAAAATCTGTCCTATAGCTAAAAGCCATATCAGGATTTCTAAAAACCCCACCACCGCTGAAAGATATTTCATGCCTCGTGTAATAAAGATTACCCTAATTGTCCCCAGAGTAACATCAAAGATTCGTGCTGAAAAAATAAACAAAGGTAACAATACCCACGTAAATAGAGGTGAGTTTAACAATGATAAATTGTCCATAGTCGTCTCTCATCTTTTAGCTTCTACGCAGTCAGTCTCTTTATGCTTAAACAGCATGCTTCCCTGTGGATCTATCTCTGGAATCAATCCGTACTGTTTATTCAGCCTGTTTTCAATTTTAGACACAAAGATTTTCTGCAAGGAGTATTTTTCTGAAGCACTCAATCGTGCCTTTTTTCTCCTTTCGAAGAATTCACGATGCTTTTCTTCTTCTACTTGTTTTAATGCGGGATTATCAGCAGGCAGTTCAATATCTTTCAGTAATTCAATACCTGCGTCACAAAGAGCTTTTTCTATCTCTTTAGATTCTAATTCTTCGAGTTTTTTTTTCTCCTGCCTGTACAGTTCCTTGAGTCCCTCTAACGCAAAATCTTCCATTGTGCTATGCCTCTTTCTTTGCTCACTACCGACGTTTTAAACACTTTTACTGTTTTCACCTGACTTATACCGGGAAAAGCAATCAGGACAGAGATAGATCGTTTCTACACAATCATCGCTTTCTTTTGTTATTGATTTCCATCCACTTAAATGCAAATTGCTTTCGTCTACTACTGTATCGATAGTTTTTGCACAATACTTACAGTGCACCTCAATAAATTTTGTTTTTTGCTTTCCTGTTTCTCTTCTTTTCATAGTCGTATAACTCTAGTTTTATTTATATTAAAAGAATAGCCGTAATTTCTCAGTGGAGTAACTACGGCCATCTGAAAAACTCGTTGACAAGATAGAAATCATAGTAACCTTTCTTAATCCTAGCTATCTACCTCATCTAGATTTCCCTGCCAACTTGTAGCAATGGTAACTAGTTAATATCCCCCTTCTTCTTTACTATTTAAAAAATACTTTGGCTCCTCTCAGCACAAGCTTGATTTAGTACATTCCACCACCAGGAGGCATAGCGGGTATTGTCGGTTTTTCCTTGGGCTTCTCTGCAACTAGGGCTTCAGTAGTCACTAGGAGTGATGCAACACTCGCGGCGTTTTGAATAGCACACCTCACTACCTTGGTGGGATCGATGATACCTGCTGCAACGAGATCTTCATACTGTTCAGTTTGAGCATTGAACCCAAAACCACCCTTTTCATTTTTTACCTTTTCCACAACGATAGAACCATCAAAGCCTGTATTCTGGGCGATCCATCTTAATGGTTCCTCTAGAGCCTTTTTAACAATATCTACTCCCAACTGCTGTTCGCCATCTAATGTGAGTTTCTTCAAAGCAGGAATAGTTCTTAGCAGGGCAACTCCTCCTCCCGCAACAATCCCCTCCTCAACTGCGGCTCTGGTAGCATGGAGTGCATCTTCAACCCGAGCCTTCTTCTCCTTCATTTCAGTCTCAGTTGCAGCACCTACGTTGATTACTGCCACACCACCCACAATCTTTGCTAACCGCTCTTGTAGCTTTTCTCGATCATAGTCTGAAGTGGTTTCTTCAATCTGAGCCCTGATCTGTTTGACCCTACCCTCGATCTCAGCTTTCTTCCCAACCCCTTCAATAATAGTAGTGTTATCCTTGTCAATGGTGACACGCTTTGCCTGACCCAGATCCTCCATCTTGATATTCTCCAATTTGATTCCCAAGTCCTCGGCAATCATCTTAGCACCGGTCAAGGTAGCGATATCTTCCAACATCGCTTTGCGCCGGTCACCAAAACCAGGTGCTTTCACTGCAGCACATTTGAGGGTTCCCCTCAGTTTATTAACCACCAGAGTTGCTAAAGCCTCACCCTCTACGTCTTCAGCAATAATGATGAAGGGTTTTCCACTGCGAGCAATTTGCTCCAGAATGGGAAGCAGATCTTTCATGTTGCTGATCTTTTTCTCATGGAGAAGAATGTAGGGATCTTCCAGAACACACTCCATCCTCTCAGCATCGGTTACGAAATAGGGTGAGAGGTAACCACGATCAAACTGCATACCTTCTACAATGTCAAGGTTAGTTTCCATCCCTTTTGCCTCTTCCACCGTGATAACCCCTTCTTTTCCTACCTTATCCATAGCTTCAGCTATGATTTTGCCAATGGTATCATCGTTGTTGGCAGAGATGGTTCCTACCTGGGAGATTTCCTTTTGATCTTTAGTTTCCTTGCTCATTTTTTTCAGCTCATCTACCACCACATTAACCGCTTTGTCAATCCCCCTCTTGATTTCCATGGGGTTATTACCGGCGGTGACCAGTTTCATACCCTCACGATAGAGTGACTGGGCTAAAACAGTTGCAGTGGTTGTGCCATCACCAGCCACATCACTGGTTTTGCTCGCTACTTCTTTTACCATCTGGGCACCCATGTTTTCAAATTTGTCTTCCAGCTCTATTTCCTTGGCAACGGTGACCCCGTCCTTGGTAATAGTAGGGGAGCCAAAGCTTTTCTCTAGAATTACATTTCTTCCCTTGGGACCGAGGGTAATCCTCACCGCATTCGCTAGGGTGTTTATGCCTTTCAAAATAGCGGAACGACCCGCTTGATCGAATTTAATTTCCTTAGCCATGTCTTACTCCTCCCTCAACTAATAGTCACTTTTCAATAACCCCCAGAATATCGTCTTCTTTCATGATGAGATGCTCAATACCATCGATTTTAACCTCTGTACCAGCATACTTACCGAAAAGAACTCTGTCACCTGCTTTAACTTCCAGGGGCAGCTTTTTACCATTTTCTAGAATTTTCCCTGTTCCTACTGCTCTCACCTCACCTTCCATTGGTTTCTCTTTTGCAGTATCAGGGATGATGATCCCTCCTTTGGTCTTCTCCTCTTCTTCTATACGCTTCACAATTATTCGATCTTGTAGTGGTCTTATTTTCATCTCTTTTTACCTCCTTTATTATTTGTTGATTAGGTTTTCATCTCCATACGAGCCATGTGGAATATAAAATTTCTTCACTGTCTAAATAATGAGCATCGCTACTGAATTTTAAAGTTAGTAATCATATTTAGTGTAGTACAAATTCTTCTTGAAACCTTTTTGCCATTTCTTGTTTCATGAAATTCTCTATGTCTTTGCCTATAGTGAATTGATTAATATCTTTCACTAACTCCTGAGACTCATGGTATGTTATTGATCTTAATACTTTTTTTACCTTTAAGATACATAAAGGGTTCATGCTGAGCTGATCAATACCTAAGCCCAAAAGGAGCGGTAGATACAGGGGGTCTCCTGCCATCTCTCCACACATCACTACTTCAATGCCATTGTCGTGAGCTGCCTCAACTATACTCTTTATGAGTCTAATTACTGATGGGTGAAGTGGATTATAAAGATAGGAAACCTGTTCGTTCACCCGATCAATAGCAAGTGTATACTGAATGAGGTCATTAGTGCCTATGCTGAAGAAATCAACTTCCTTTGCAAGCAGGTCTGCAATAGCTGCAGCAGAGGGAATTTCAATCATGATCCCTATTTTTATGTCAGGATTAAAGGGAATTTTATTCTTTTTAAACTCATCCTTTAATTCTTCTAAAATTTCCTTTATTTGAAGAATCTCCTGCATCCCTGAAATCATAGGAAAGAGTACTTTTACTTCTCCCAGGGCACTTGCCCTCAGTATCGCTCTGAGTTGTGTTTTAAATATATCTACCTCTTTTAAACAAAATCTGATTGCCCTTAACCCCATAATAGGATTCATTTCCTTGACTAAATCAATGCGAGAGAGAAATTTATCACCACCTAGGTCCAGGGTTCTTATAGTGACGGGGTAAGGGGCTATCTTTTTAACCAATTCTTGGTAAATCTTAAAGTGTTCCTCTTCGTTGGGCAGCACTTTTCGATTGAGATAGAGAAACTCAGTGCGATAGAGACCGATGCCTTCAGCTCCATACTCTAAAACAGAAGGAAGTTCTTCAACGAGCTCAATATTTGCTAATAACTTAATGTGAAAACCATCTAGAGTTTGAGAAGGTAAACATTTATACTCGAATAGATTTTTTTCTATCTGCTCGTATTTTTGCTTTTTTTCATAATATTTTTGGAGAGTCTCTGCAGTTGGTCTTACTATCACCACCCCTATGGTTCCATCCACGATAATAGTATCCCCACTTTTCACCACTTGGGTTACCTTTTTTAAACCAACTACTGAGGGAATTGCCAGCGCCCGGGCCATAATGGCAGTATGAGAGGTCTTTCCACCTACATTGGTCACAAATCCCATCACAACACCCACATCAAGAGTAGCAGTATCAGCAGGAGAGAGATCATGCGCGATAATGATTGATTTTCCCTTTATTATTGAAAGATCTTGTCCTTTCTTACCTAAAATGTTTGTTATGATACGCTCACCAATGTAGTCGATATCAGTTTTCCTCTCCTTTAGGTACTCATCTGCCACATCATCAAAGATTTTACTTAATCCATGAACAGTGTCTTTGACTGCTGAAACTGAATCGATCTTTTTCTCCCTAATGGTATTAATGGTTTTTTCAATGATCAGCTTATCTTCTAAGATGAGTATTTGGGCATCAATAATGTAACGTGCCTCCTTGGAGTTTTTTTGTTCAAGCTCCTGTTTTAGCTTTAGTAACTGTTGCTTTGACTCATCTAGTGCTTGTTCAAATTTATTAATTTCACGATTAATTTCTGCCTCAGTACTAAGGGGAATGGGTAATGCTTCGATTTCATTGGATTCAACTAGCGAAGCTTTCCCGATAATAATCCCGGGTGAAACACCTATGCCCTTTAGCAGCAGATCATTTTTTCTTAATTTCAAGATTTACGCTCACACTCATTAAGATTTGCCAATTTCTCTAAGCCTATATCGAGCATCATGATTACATGTTCTCATGGTGAGTTTAGAGTTTTTAACCACATCTAATGTAGTATTTTCAACAAATTATCATCATAATGTGTGTGATGAAGAACCCTTTTAATTCTGTTTTTGAGATCACCAAGATTGGAGGATTTGCTAAGATATTCTACATCACCGTTCCACACATAATCTATTATAAAATCATATGGATAACCTGTATAAATGATTACAGGAATATGTCTCACCTTACTTGCAAGATATAGAAAAGTCGTATAGGACTCTGTCGTCTCTATCTGATATTCCGTGATTACCAGATCAGGAAACCTTTCCTTCAGAATATCCAGGGCTTCTCCCTCATCCTTTGCCAAGAGAACACAGTATCCTTCATCTTCGAGCTCTTCTTTATAAAGAGTTCTTAAAATGTTTTCATTTTCGACAATTAAAACTGTTTCCATACGATTAGGCACAACTTACATTTCTTTGGTTATCACTCTTGCCGCGAATAAATAGGCTTTCCCCTCAAGCAATCATCTTCACAAAGGGAAGGGAGTTATACCCTGTTTTTAATATTTTTGGTCATCACTCGATACTCACTTTTATCGCTTTGCTTTTGGTTTTCTCAGTCTTTGGTAAGGTAATCTTCAATACTCCATTCTTGTAACTGGCTTTCACCTTGTCCTGATCTACTTCTACAGGGAGTCTCATTGATCGGGAGAAAGAACCATAGCTTCTCTCCATCAAATGGTAGTTCTCTTCCTTCTCTTCTTTCTCATCTTTCTTTTCACCTTTAATGGTAAGCACTTCACCGGTCAGTGAAATATCTACATCCTTAGGATCAACCCCTGCCAGTTCTGTTTTGACAATGAGATTGTCTTTGGTCTCAGAAACATCAAGTGTTGGACTCCACCCTTCTCTCCAACGGGTTAATCCCCAGTCTTCACCAAAGAAACTGTCCCAGAGACGATCCATATCTCTTTTCAGTGAAGAGAGACCCTCAAGAGGTCTCCAGGGTGTTAATTCTCTTGCCATATCAAATCACCTCCTAATTTATTTTTAATAGCTCTCTTCC
>SMTZ1_10005557_pt1 | contig 12675 bp, 12 predicted proteins | sample DeeMarSWOR136_30_FD_25667 | JGI IMG/M metagenome (IMG submission 25667) | reverse complement strand
TGGGGAGCCCACCACTTCGATATCGTCCAGTGGGCGCTCGATAAGGACGATTCGGGGCCCGTGGAGATCATTCCGCCCAATGGGAAAGACGTACAGCACCTGACGTATATCTACGACAACGGCATCGAAGTGTATCATCGGTCGCACAAGTTCGGCGGCATTGTCTTCGAGGGCACTGAGGGTGAGATTCGGGTCAGCAGAGGGGTCTTGGAGACCGAGCCAGCGAGCATCATGAACAAGCCCATCGGGCCCAACGAGATCCACGTCTACGACAGTACGCGGGAAGGCCACTTCGGCAACTTCGTCCGCTGCGTTCGTACGCGGCAGCGACCTGTCTGCGACGTGGAGATCGGCTGCCGGTCCGTCACTGTCTGCCACCTTGGTAACATCGCTTACTGGCTGGGACGCCCGCTGAAGTGGGACCCCGCTGCCGAGCAGTTCGTTGGCGACGAGCATGCCAACCGGTGGCTTTCCCGGACGAGGCGTGCACCGTGGAGGACTTAGGCTGTTGGCTTGGGACGGCGCACCCATATGTTCGGCCGTCACCGTAATTTTAGATGACCACTGCGGCAAGAAGCACCCTAAGATATGGTGACATATGGCGGGAAGGGATGGGCCCATTTTCTTGACTTGAAGACTAAACTGGACTACAACCAGAAGACCCTTTATCTGCCATGTCGGAAGAAATATTGCATTCGTAAGCTTCCCGCATCAAGGCTTTATAAGAATCACAAAAATTGGGACGATTGCACTCGGCCCTCGTGTCCCACGATAATTGAGCGATTGGCAAGCTTAAAAGCTGTCCTGAGACTGTTGTATAGCTGGTTTTGCTCTCGAAGCGGAAAATGCTGAGGTTTGTAGTACCGTGTTTGGTCATACGCGTGGTAGTTTTTATTCCAAAAGCTCATTTTGAAAGAGGTTGCATCACCTTGCATCTTTCACCTTAAGTGATTGTAATAAAGAAGCGTATGTTCAGTTCTTGTGGTTCCGAACAGTTGCGCATGCTTGTTCAACTAACATAAAACACCAGTCACCCGGCGGGACAACAAGATTCCTGTCCCCCGGGGGAACAGCCGCCAGCAAGCTCATGGCTCCTGGTGCGGGTCTTCCAGACAAACCGAGCACCGGCCGTCGGGGACCGTGGTTGCGGTGGTTATGGTTTGGTGGCGTGGGCGGGGATAGTTGGGTCCAGTGAGTCAAGTCTTCTGGTATAATAAACGTCTCACTGTGCATCCCAGTCCTCAAGATACCATTTGAAACTTAGGGACTCAGAGAATAACATAGTCGGCTGACTCTACGATGATTTTGATCGCAAATTGAAGCTCGAACTTTATGGAACCGGACCCCGCTGTGAAGGAAGGAAAGGAACCGTCATGAGAGGAAAGGCAAAGATTATTGTCACTGTTTTCGCCGTGGCCATGCTCATACCGAGCGTAGCTCTCGCGACTCTCCGCAAGGTCGAGAAAGAAGTTTTTGTGGAGGACTTCGAGGAGGGGACTCTCAACCAGTTGGCAGTCGATGAGAAGGAGGAGAATCAGGAATTGCGTGTGCCGGAGACACTGGAGACCGTGAAGGACGGCGGTAAGGCAGCACTTCATCTGATAGGGCGAGCGTTGCACAACAGGGTCTATTATCGGGACAGGAAGTTCGAGGATTTCTCGCTCGAAGTGCGCCTGAAGAAGACCTCCGGGAACTACGCTGGAGTGGTTGTTCGTGACCACTGGCGGGTGTATCTCCAGATGCGCAACTACCTCAGTCTCAACTGCGACCTTAAAGGATTCGAAGGCGAACTGTTCAAGTCCCGCGAGACCTTCGACGGATATCACACTCTCAGGGTGGTGTGTGCCGGGCCGCTCCTTCACGTCTATGTCGACGGCCAGCACATGTTCGACTATGACATAGGTGCCGGCCAAGGCCGCGTTGGCTTCTACTCGCATGGCCGAGGGGAGGCCTACTACGACGATCTGCGTATCGACACCCATGTTGATCCCGTGGAGTATCTGGCTGTCGAGCCCCGGCCAGCAGGCAATTGCCTTGTCTTTCCGCCGGACAAGGATGTGAACCTCCAGTTCAAGCTTAGTAACTACTCTGGTTTAGAGCAGCGGGTGAGCATCGCCGTTTCAGTCAAGACCTGGGACGGTGCGGTGGTAAAGCAACAGATGAGTCAGCAAGTGAGCGCAGCAGCCAACGAAGGCGGCGCCACGGAGTTCGACATCGGCCGGATTCCCGCCGGCTTCTACAGGACCGACCTTCAGGCGTCGTGCGCCGCAAAGCAATTCTGCAAGATAGACGATCTTCCCATGGCCGTCCAGGAATTAGGTTCGGGCGAATTCAAGGCCCCGGTGATTCCTGTGGCCGCGTACTACAAGTACTTCAACAAGAAGACCCCCCTCTACCAAAACACCTATGCGCACGCGGCCGCCCGCAGCCTCAAGGACCATCATTTCAATGCCGTCGTGGCGGATCCATCTTTCAGTCGGGAAGCAGTGGACATTTTCAAGAGCTATGGGATTGCAACCATTTCGCGATCGGGGGCTTTGGTCGATCATCCGGCGGTGATCGCCACTCTTGTCAGTGACGAGCCGAAGCCGGAAGAGATCGAGAAGCTCAAGCAGGATTACCAGAAACTCTACGAGACAACGGACAAACCCATAACGACCTGTCTGGTGGGCGAGGGCATGGGGCTAGGGGCCGAAGGTGATCCCCTGTGGATATGGAGACAACTGGATCCTGAGCTCCGGTGTTTCCGATGGTACGGCGTCAAGAAGAGCTTCTACGGACTCCTCCACGACCCCAAATACAAGGGCTGGCTGCCACTGTCGTCTGTGTTGAGAATAGCAGAGGCTTCAAGCACGACGCCCTATTGGTTCGTTGCGCCGGCTCTGGGCAAGACGGATCACGAGGCGTATTACCACAAGCCCACCCCCGCCGAGACAAGAGGCATAATGCACCTGGCGATGGCCTATGGCGCTGACGGCATTCTCTTCTGGGCGTTTCAAAGCCATCGCGGTTGGCCGTGTTTTGTGGATCAGCAATCGCTGCAGCCCATCGATGGCAACTATGCGGCGGCGGCGAAAGTGGCGGCGCAGATCAAGGCGCACGCTGATCTGCTCGCGGCGCTGAGGCTTGGTGGAATGGATGTCCGCTGCCCGAATCCCGTCGTTGATGCGCGTCCGCTTCACGACAGTCGGGTGGCGGACCGACGCAGGAAGTTCGTCTACGTCGTCAACAAAGACGCCAGGAATCCCGTGTCGACCCGGCTGCTGCTGTGGGCTGAGAGGTGGGCCGTGAGCAGCGTCCGGGACGTGTACAGCGGCAGGAAACTGGACGTGAATCGCGACAATGAAGGCTACACGGCTGTGCCTCTGGCCCTGGCGCCGGGAGAAGGCCAACTGCTCGCCACGGACGTTGCGGATTTGAATGAGAAAAAGTGAACCCTAAGCAAATCAGAGATACGGCTGTGGCTCCCCTACGCAAACCGAGCCCCAGCAACCAGGGGTGGGGGATGGAGTCTTTGGGGGTGTGGGAGAAGGCCGGTTCACAGATCTTTGTCGGCAGTGTTCTCTACCAAGAGCGGAGACTGTGCGGCTGTAATACGGCCTCTTGCCCGTTCGAGACCGCCGTTCGGCCCATCGTAGTGGACAACACGAGTCATACTCAAGAAGTTTGAACTGCCACCATCTGTATTAGGCAGTCCACCGGTGGCCGGTCCGCTCGCAGCATACGCAAACGGGTCACCTGTGCACTGGCTCCACGATGGTTTAACATCGTCAAAGTAGTATGAGTCGTGCTGAATGTCCGGGATGTTTGTATCGATGAGCCAGGTCATGGTCAAGGAGCCTTGGGATCCTGTGATAAACTGCCACTGTAAGCGTCCCGTCTGGGCCTGATCGGGCTGGCCGTCAACAGTCTTGCCCTCTGGATTGAGGTTATCGTAGTAAACCATGCCACGCGCCGCCGGACTGAAGTCATAGAACCACCAGGTCCCGCGGATAGGATGCACGCGCAGATACGTACGCACTGCCATCCGGCCCTCATAGCAAATCCAGTCCCGCTGGGTCAGGGCGCCACTATTGGCCCCAATAACCGAACGGATTGCCCGCACCGGCCCGTCGATATTCGCGATAAAGGCCCCGGCGCCACGACTAAAGGTATCGGTTGTGCGGCTGCAAATACCCGGCCGGAACTGAAATTTATCGCGATCCAAGATATTGACGCCCGGGGCTCCATCCACAAGGATCTCCGTGCCGTCGTGAACCCATCGATCTGAGAAGTGGTTCCGGTATCGGCTTGTTGTGACAAAGGAATTCTCAGGATTCGGTCCTTTGCCGCAGACATCTCCTGAGAGAAGATGAAAGTTGTAGTGCACGTAATCCTGTCCAGCGTCTGAGCTGAGGGTCCTATCTGAGATGAAAAGATAGACATAGCGATGCTGACCTGTCACGGCGTCGGATATCCTTAGTTCGAGGCGTGAACCGGGCTGGACCCCATCAGGATCGCCCTTTGGCGCGCGGTTGCCTGCGTCCCGAAACATGAAGACCAACTCATCATCCGCATCAAATGCCGTATCGAGATCGGGCCCGGTCACTGTGCCAGGGTCGGCATAGACGAGGGCTGTCACGTCTCTGCCGCGTCCGGTCCTTCCTCGTATTCTGGCAAGGCTATCCTTTTTGCGCTCGTCGATCTGGACAGGAATCTGCCGCCAGGCAGCATCAAAGCGAAACGCAACAATACCGGAAGGTGGCTTCCCAATCAGTTCAGGCAGATCTGCTCCGAGCAATTCAACTGGATCCAAATCCCGCAGCGGCATTTCCAGGGGTTTGAGCGCCGCCGGCGAAACATCCCCATCTCCAGCAAAGGCTGACTCCAAGGGGGCCGGTCTTGGCGTATTGGTTCTCGCGATCAAAGTTGTTGCCTGATCCAGCATGGTACAAAGAAAAAATGCGAGCAACGTCGTTTTGGCAACCATCGTTTTGGTCCGCATGCTTTCTATTCTCCACTGCATTATACATCTAATTGAGAACGACAGCTTACGATGATGGCTCCCGCAGGAAATCTTCGACCGTGGCTGGCCCTTTTAGATAACCGAGCGAGACCAGGAATGCATCCATCTTCTTGACCGTGTCGACAAAGTACTTATTGTCTGACCGCCCATAATTAAAGAACCCGTGCGGCTGACCGTCATATCCGATGAGTTCACAACGGTTTTGTTTCTTCTGCGCCTCTTGGGCGAACAATTCTGACGTGAAATAGGGTACCGTTGTGTCTGCCTTGCCGTGGAAGATGATAGCCGGCGGCTGTCCCTTGCGCAGATGATGATAAGGGGAAAGCCGTTCCGGCTTGACACCCAACCGCTCTTCTATGTCGGCGAGCTTCTCCAAATCCCTGGCCTCATGACCTTCGACCGGGGCCAGAACCAGTGCCGGGTTGAAGAGAACCAGGGCGTTTGGCACCGAGCTGATCGATGCATCCTCATCTTCCTCGTCAAACTCGCGAATCGTGCCCAAGGCCCCCGCCAGATGACCGCCCGCCGAACCGCCGCCGGCAGCTATGCGGTCAGGGTCGATCCCCAGCCGCTCTGCGTTCTTCCTGACCCAACGAACGGCGGATTTTGCATCGCGAAAACACGATACGGCTTTCACGCCGTGACGGCTCAGAACACGATACTCGGCCGTCATGGCCACCATGCCGCGCGATGCCAAATACTGGCAGTGATTCTGGAACTGCTGCGGCGAGCCACCTCGCCAGCCGCCTCCAAAGAAGAAAACAATCGCCGGACGCTTGTCTTGGGGCTGGTGATTCCTGGGTTCAAAGATATGTATTGGCAATTCCACATCGCCAATCTTCTTGTAAACCTCGGGGCGGGAACCCGGCAGTGATTTAGGTGCAGGTTTGGCACGTTTCTCATTCGCGGCTGATAAGTCGAGGCTGGCCGACAGGATGGTAGCGGCGAGTAAGAGAGTTCCGAATTGGATGGCGCGTGTTCTCATATTCTGATTCCTCAATTTTGTATGTTTCTATTACGCATATTATACCGTCCCACCGAAGTTCCTGCAAATGGGGTGAGAATCCGCCGTCGGCAATTCAGGAGCTGCGTGTGTGGGGCTCCTCTACAAGCCGCCTCCCGGCTCTTGCAGGTCGGGGTGGCGTGTTTGGCGTGGTTATTCCTTTGTGCCGTGGTTCGGGAGGAGGTCGACCGTCTGGTTGGCCATAACTCTCTTGAAACATAATGTAGCAGAATCTCCTCTGTCTCGTGCAGCCTTCTACAGGGTTCTGTAGCAATGTTGAGGATGAGGACGCTAAACAGTTCGAGGTCAGATTTGAGTAACGACAACAGGGTATTGCGCGACAACACGATAAGTTCGGTATCTTCAACGGCAACGGCCGTGGCGGCATGTGGCTGAACCCTGATCACCGCGGTCTCACCGAAGCATTGGCCTTCCTCGAAGACAATGAGTTCAAGAGGCCTTTGGCTGCGCTGACCACCCACTTCACGCCGCCACGCCACACAATGTGGATGTGGCTCGGCCGCTCACCCTGTTCAAAGACCTTTTTTCCAGCGCTGTAACGAGCTTTCTTGAGGAGTCGAAAAAGTGTGTACAACTGTTTATCTGAAAGCCCGGCAAAGATGAAAATCTCATTCAGGATCGGCAGGATATCTTCGATATCCAGGAGCGGAAACAATGGTCTCTCACTATGCAATCTGTTCGCTTCGTTGGACATGATTAATCCTGCCTGTGCGTATCTGTCTTCCAAATATTATGCTTAGAGGTGGACATCGCGTCCACGAAAAATCTGGTCTTCCTTATCTGAGAAAATGGTCAGGGTGACAGAACAACATTTATATCCCGCAACGGCTCTCTTCTTCAAAGTCGAGAAGAGAGCCTCTCACATCAGATGATTGGCTCTGAGGTGAAGGAAAGTGGCAAAGCCCGTAGCGAAATTCAAAGCCGGGCAAGTCAGTTCGGCGCTTTGGGAGAACGAGATAACAGTGAATGGTAGGAAGGTGACAGTATTGAAAGCAGGTGTTCAGATGAATGAACTATCACACGTTATCAGATACGACAAATGGCTTGCGGTACTCTCGTGAGATCAGCCTGTTCGCTTCTTTGCCCATTGGGCCGATGAATCTCTCTTTTTCTGGGTCCATCGTCAACATTGAACCCAGAATTAGCACGTTTCTATGGATGCCAAGCTGATTGTCGGAGAGGTGCTCAATCAAGCGTCCAAACGACTCGGAGAGTTCTGTTTCGCTGCGAATGGCTTGGCGGATCTCGTCGTTGGGCTTGTACTTCCCCACCTGATATGAGATGTTCGCCATGTGGACCAGGGCACAGGAGAGATGTCCTTCCAGGGCGTCTGTCAGAAGTTTGTCTGTTTTACGGTTACGCACGACACTGATAAAGTTCTCTTTGCAATCAGGCCGTTGGCGAGAGAATTCCTTGATTGGCTTTCCTCGATTGTCGAAAGCGGCGCCATCCTTTACGTAACCGCCTTCGCACTGCACCAAAAATCCTGTCTGCACCCCGCGGAAATCATCCATACTAAGTCGTCGGTTCTTGACCCAATCCGATTTTCGGAACGATTCATTACGAGGCAAGCCCCGGACTTCGAAAATGATAGGGGCCGGCTCGTAGTCCAACAGGGAGATCATCGTATTGGGGGTCTCGCCATCGTCATCATAGCCCAGACGTGCCCCGATGCTGATCACTCGCTTCGGCAGCGTATTCTTCCGTAAGGCCCAGCGACACCCATCCATCGCATGGATGCCCATATTCCCAAGATCACCGTTACCGGTGTCCCAGTCCCAATGCCAGTCATAGTGCAGGTATTTGCGCATGAGTGGTTTTTTGGGGGCTGGGCCGCACCAGAGATCGTAATCGCATGACTTGGGGATGGGTTGGGGCCCATTGACCTTGCCAATGCTCATGCGTGGCTTGTAGTTAATGCCGTACACGCAGGTGATTCTTCCCAGATTGCCGGCCCCGATGTACTCGAGTGATTCCTCGACCACACCGCTGTTTCGAGGCCCGTGAACCGCTTGTACCACGCGATTGTATTTGTGCATGGCCTCGACCATCTTGCGGCCCTCGAAGATATTGTGTGAAGCGGGCTTCTGCACAAACACATCTTTGCCGGCTTGACAGGCCATGATCGTCATCAGCGAATGCCAATGATTCGGTGTCGTGATCGAGACAGCATCAATTTCCTTGTCATCCAACAACTCGCGGAAATCCTTGCAGGCCCTGACTTTCTCCCCACGCTTACTGAACTGGTTCAGTTCATAGTTGAGGTGGTTTTCATCACAGTCACACAGAGCCACCACGCGGACGCCCGGGATCTTTCGGAAATCCCGGATGTCTCCGCGCCCTTTGCCGCCGATCTTGATGAATGAGCCGATTCCGATCACGCCAATGCGAATATCATCATTGGCTCCCAATGCCCGTGAACCCGGCAGGGATAATGCCGAGCCGACTGCAATCGATGCCTTCAAGAAATCTCTGCGTTTCATAGACTACCTCCCGTAACATGTGGCTCTGTCCAAACACTCATACCTGTCACCTCATGTATAATACTATAGCAGTATTTCTCGTAAGATCAAGTCCTTGTGCTTGACTGCCCCGATAGAGAACAAGAGAAATAGAGCCCCTGCCTAGCGGAGGGAGAGGAAAAAGCGAGATTCAGCAGGGGCTTGCGGACTAAATTGATAAATCCATTTTAGCTTCTTTGGTGCGGTGGATCAAATCTTTTGTTGGGACGTCGTGCTAAATTGTGAAATCGTCCTAAACCTTCTTCCTATTCCATAAACCGCCTGAGAATGCCCCAGAGCCGACCGACAATGATATGGACATGGTTTGTGGCCTCGCCGATGTCCCTTCGTTCCGCCCTGGTTCAGTCCAGGCTCGTTTTCGGTGGCAAGAGCCTCATAAAAGTCTTAAACGTTGATTTCCACTTCGCCGAGGGCGATTCAATGATTATCTCTATGGTGATCGGCTTGGTCTTCGCCTCGAGCATCTGCAAAGCTTGGGCCTTCAATTGAAACTTGATTTCCTTTGTGGTGGCGCCTTGTCTGATGAAGAATGTCTGCTTGGCGTCAAACAGACCGGGGAACTGTTTGTTCCACATGGCTGTGACCGTAGAATTGTCAGTGCCGAACGTGATTGTAGTGGAGACCGGAAACTTCCGTTTGAGGCCGAGATACTCCAACGGGATTTGGAACTCAACGTCCAGGTCTTGTTCCCACGGGAGCTCAAAGTCGGTCTGGAGGTTAGGACTCATTCGTTTGAAGCGGTTCTTGGGTTTGATTCGGGTAGCCTTAGTGACGGCAACCTCTATGTTCTGCGGGTTGATGCGCACGGACGGGGTATACCAGTTGGGTGGCACGTAGCCGACGAGCGGAGCAACATTATCGCTACTGTCGAAGATGGTTCTGTCATCCATACTGCTGATGCGGATCCTGTAGTAACCGGCGGGCCACGTCTCTCCTCCGGTGGGGATTTTCCAGATGAAGCGGCCGCTGTTGGGCGCGTTCTCGCAAATGGAGCGGCCCTTGTTCAAATACGTGCCCAATATGCTGTGCTCCTCTGCGAAGATGTTAACGTTTCCGGCAACCTGCCAGCTCGTCCAACGGATGGTGCAGCTTTTGCCCGGTTCGAGAATCTCTCCACCATTCGGGTACCGGACGTTGATGTGCGGCCATCGTATGACTTTGGTGAATGTGTTGTTTTTCTCATTTCGCTCGCGTATCTTGTTTGCGGGGTCGATGCCGAGCGTAAAACTCAAAGTCGGGTGTTCGTTCCACGGCTCCGGCCACTTGAAACCCGGGGCTTGGTACAGTCCGACCTCGGCTTGTCCGCCTTGAGAGACCGCGACCTTGGACTTTGAAAAAGTCTTGTCAAACGAGTAGCTGGTCTTTGGCTCTTCCCGTGCGACCAGCTTGAACTCCAAGGGGCCATCATACGCCGCCCCGTCGTTTTTCAGAATGGCCTTGAGTCTTCTTACGATCTGATTCGGGTAGTAAAATCCACCTTGGGGTTCTTGCAAGCAGATGATATCTGCCACGCTGAAATCGGGCAAATTGATGATTGTGGGGGAGGGTCTGACCGGGCGAAGCTTGGGTTTGACAGGCGTGGTGCTTCTTTTGACAGGGCTTTTGGTGCGCTCGGCAGCTACTTGCGGTTCCGGTAGAGCTTCATTCTGAGCGAGAGCCGTCCGGGCCGGACATGCGATGACCATCGCCACAAGAGCCCAAATGAGGGGAAATGCTATACGTTTCATTTTCTGTCCTTTCCAATAATCCCGCGTCTGCGTAACGAGATTATCGCGCACGTGGCTGGCTGTAAAGGGAATTTCGGGCCCCTGGTGGCAGGCCCGAGAGGATTCGGTGATGTGCCGTCATTGACCGTTGCTGCCTTTGAAAAACGGCTCGCTATCTGCGGAGAGTCGCTCTTGGATTGGGTGATTGAAATGTCTGAGAGAGACCCGGCAAAGAATGATATTGGCAAGGATCTTTCGTTTGGGCTGTTGATATGGGAAGGTACTGGTTGAATAGGGAATTGAAGAGGTGTTTCGTTGACGATGGCGAGGTTGTTGTGATAGACTGACTTTGGCTGATACATATGTGTTGTGGATGCACCGACATGGCCGATAGCGTGAACGAATCTCTTGAGGGCTACCCGCGATACTTAGAGCCTGGGTTTACGCCTTTCGATCCGCTTGAGTTGGCAAAGCTGACGGAGCAGATTGTCTGTGACGGGAATCGCCGCAAGTACACAAAGTTCTCCTGCCCACGTATGTACGGCGGCATCGCGACAGGATACGCTTGCGGATGCTGCCTGCGCTGCATCTTCTGCTGGGTCCATTGGAGTCGAGATTTCCCCCAGAAGCATGGTCGCTTCAAGTCCCCGGATGAGGTCTTCGATGAACTGAGTCAGATGGCACGCGGGAAACGGGTAGACCAGCTCCGCATCTCCGGAGCAGAGCCCACGCTGGGCAAGTCACATCTTCTCAGTTTGCTGGAGCTTGTGGAAAGGTCGCGGTTCCGTCTCTTCATCCTTGAAACCAACGGCATTCTGATCGGCGCTGATTCAGGATATGCCCGCAAGATAGCTCGATTCGAGAAGGTTCACACTCGCGTGGCTCTAAAGGCCGGAACGCCCGAGGCCTTTACCAGAAAGACAGGGGCCAAACCTGAGTTTTTCGAATTGCCTTTTCAAGGCATTGAGAATTTGTTGAATGCAGGGGTGAGTTGTCACGTTGCGGCTATGAGCGCCGATTCACGGTTTATGACAGAACAAGAGCGGAAGAGCTTGTTTGAGCGGCTTGAGGCGATCCATCCGGCCTTGGTGAGGAATCTGGAGGAGGAGATCGTCGCTCCGTATCCCGCGGCACGTGATAGACTGCGCCATGCAGGTGTTGAGGTGGATTGGGAGTAGTCGAGAGGCATTATTGAACACTAAGACTGGTCGTGACGTTATGCACATTTTGTGAGATAGTGAGATAAGGGAAAGGACAGAATCATGGTTAAGTTCAGTAAATCATCAAGTATCTTGTTGGCGATCCTATGTGTTTTTGTTGGATTTGGTAGCGCACTGGCAGTAGAGAAGTCGCGCGTAGTCGTCATGACTGACATCGGTGGCGACCCGGATGATATACAATCCATGGTGCGTTTCATGCTGTACACGTGTGACTTTGAAGTCGAGGGCTTCTGCACAGGATTCGGCCATGGCCACTATGAGAACACACGTCCGGAGCTGATTCGGAATGTCGTCGAGGCTTACGGTAAAGTCCTTCCTAACCTGAAGAAACACCGGGCGGACTACCCTTCAAAAGAGCGCCTGATGAGCCTGATTAAGGACGGGCATAACGGTGACCCGCACAAGGTGGGCCCGGGCATGGACTCGGAGGCTTCCGAGTGGATTATCAGCGTCTTGGAGAAGAGCGATCCTCGACCGGTGTGGTTTTCAATCTGGGGCGGACCGCGAGAACTGGCCCAGGCTATCTGGAAGATGCAACGGACCCGTTCGCCGAAAGAATTTGCCGCGTTGAAGCGCAAGATCCGAGTGCACTCAATTGCCGATCAGGATCGTACAGCCGGATGGGTCAAGGAGAACCACCCGGATGTGTTCTGGATCTACTCACGTGTCCTGTTTCGCGGCATCTGGAAAGAGGGCGATCAGTCCATCGTCTCGCCCGAACGGCTGGAAAGGCACGTCCGAACGGGGCACGGTCCTCTTGGACCGGCCTATCCGGCAAAGGCCTCTGGGAAGGCTGGTGTGAAGGAAGGCGATACACCGTCTTTTTTCTATGTGCTGCCGGATGGGCTGAGCGACCCGGAGCATCCGGAGTGGGGCAACTGGGGCGGGCGGTTTCAACCGAGTGGTCGAGGCAATGAGTACATTCCTGCCGAGGACTCGATGAACGGGCGGCCCGACATGCTCTACACAATTCACCGCTGGCGCCGGGCATATCAGAATGCCTTTGAGGCGCGGATGGCCTCGTGCGTGAACTCTTATGAGCAGTGCAACCACGAGCCGGTTGCGGTGTGCAATGGTGATAAGAGCCGGCGTGTCTTAGAGATCGCTACTGACCCTGGAGCCGATGTCAAGCTAAGTGCCGCGGGATCGTCTGATACAGACGGTGATAAACTCTCATACAGATGGTGGGTCTACGAAG
>SMTZ1_10005556_pt1 | contig 12676 bp, 17 predicted proteins | sample DeeMarSWOR136_30_FD_25667 | JGI IMG/M metagenome (IMG submission 25667) | reverse complement strand
ATTGAAAAATTTATGGGTTGACATTTTATTTCATATGATCTATCTGCCTTTAAGGTCCTTTTAAAGAAACTTTTCCCTCCAAAAGAATGTGTTTTTACAGTAGATACTAATGGAGATGGAAAAACAGACTCACTTCAAATAAGAGTGTTAAATTTAATTATACCATTTGTTATTCCTGAAGAAATTGAAATTGGAGATTTTAGTTCAAAAGATTTTGATCCAAATACTCTTAATTTATCAAATTATGGTAGATTCATTTTAGATGATAAACCACTAACTTTTTCAAAGGAAAGTTTTAACTTGGATAATATTGTGGATCGGCTGCTAATTTATCATAAAGGAAAATCATTTAATATAAATGAGATTTTAGAAGGTAGCCTAAGTGGAAGAACTATTGCTTTAGGTGATAGCATTAGTGTATTAATTAAATTAGACGAGAATTCTTTAGAAATGTTCACTGAAGGTGAACACACTTTCAAAATTGAAAGTGACTTTGTATCAAATCTGGAAATTATTTTTGTATTAAACGAAAGTAATATGAATATTAAATTTGATCCTGATAATGCGTAATTTAGCCTATTAATAAATTACTTAATACTTTACCTCTCTTTTCTTAAATTCTATCTTTATTTTTCGCTAATAAAAGGGGTTTTTATTATTAGTTTTAGATAATCTTTAGAAGGTGTTAAAATGGCAATTACAGAAGTAAAGAAAAATATAAAATTTGACACATCAAAGATTGAATTTATTTGTCCAGTTTGTAAAGCCAAGAAATTTCTGGATGTTCCTAAATCTGTTATTGCTGAAGCTAAACAATTAACAACTATGTCAATAGCTAATGGCTTAGTGTGTAAACACCAATTTCAAGCATTTGTGGATAAAAATTTTCAAGTTAGAGGATATCAGAAAGTAGATTTTGAAATTTATAATGATGTAAATCACTCAAAACTACGTGATTCTGATTTCGATGATAATGAATTATTTAAAAATTTAATATTAGAAGGGAATTATGTTGAATATAATCTTCAACAAATTCAACAAAATAGCAATATTTCTCTAAAAAATCAAGAAAATGATTCTCAGAAAAAAAATGTGTCTCTTCAAGATATTTATAATGAATTTTGGGAATTTATCGATGAAAATAATGAAAAATTTAAGATTTTTATTGATAATGACTTAAGAAGAAGTCAAAATCCTTTATATTATTAAATTAAATAAAAGTGGCTAAGAAAGAAATTAAGTTTCATTTAATGCATTGACTATTCGATTCATACATTCTCTTAAAATCGATTGAGGGCATCCTACATTTATTCTTTCAAAGCCTTCTCCACCTGGACCGAATATTTTACCATCATCCAATGCAACTTTTGCTTTTTTGAGCATAAAATTGCTAAGTTTTTCATCATCCATGCCCAGTCTGCTGCAATCCAACCAAGCAAGATAAGTTCCTTCAGGATCGATAAAATCAATATTGGGAAGTTTTTCATTAACAAATTCTTTTAAGAATTTAAAATTAGCTTCAATATACTTCAAAACTTGATCCAACCATTCCTCTCCTTCATTGTAAGCTGCTATTAATGCAACTATGCCAAAAACATTAGGACTCATTACACTATGCCTCTTGGAAATTGTATTTAAGAATGATTCTCTCTTCTTTTCGTCTGGAATAATTATATTTGAAGTATTTAAACCGGCAATATTAAACGTTTTACTTGGTGCAGTACACATTATAGTAGTATTTTCAATTTCTTTTGATATTGTAGAAAAAAGAGTATGGTTGTATCCCGAGAGGATAAGATCATGATGTATTTCATCTGAAATTATTAATACATCATTTTCTAAACAAATATCTCCTAATTTTTTAAGTTCTTTTTTAGTCCATACGCGACCAACAGGGTTATGAGGTGTACATAAAATAAACATCTTTGTTAATGGATCCTTAGCTTTCGCTTCAAAATCATCATAATCAAAAGTATATCTCTCATTCTCATAATGTAATTGATTTATTAATAGAGTACGTCCGTTGTGTTCTATAGCACTAAAAAAAGGATAATACACAGGAGGTTGGATCATTACTTTCTCTCCTATATTTGTAAAAGTCTGAATCAGCATATTAATAGCTGGAACAATTCCAGGACTGAATATTATCCAATTATTATCTATTTTCCATTTATGTTTTCGTTTCATCCAATTTGATACAGCATCTAAATATGTAGGTGTTTTATACCAACTGTATCCATAGATTTCTTTATCAGCTCTTTCTTTTAAAGCATCGATAACCGGTTGAGGACATTGGAAATCCATATCAGCTACCCATAGAGGTATAACATCATCAGTTTTAAACTGTTCTTTAAGAAAATATTTATCCCATTTAACTGAGTAAGTACCAGAACGTTCGATAATTCTATCAAAATTATATTTCATTTTGAATCTAAGCATCTAAATTAAAAATCTTTTTTAAATATTTATCAGAAAGAAGCCATCAATACAATTATACAAGAAAATAATATATAAATTTGAACATCTAAAAGAAAAGTAATAATAGATGGCCAGCTATTTATATCTCTGTTGAATCTGAAAGCTATATAAAGTTAGGTTATGCCAAGGGAGAGAGATTCTAAAAAGCTCGAAAGGGGCTTTCTTTTTGAACTCTCGATACCTAGATCTTCAGTCTAGTGCGTTCCCGGGTTTCGCGAATCTTCAGAAAACGAAAATCCACTACGCCACCTTGGCAATATTGAATTTTATTTTTTACAATATCAAAATTCGTAATTTAAAAAGGAAAAAATATCATTTAAAGTTTTTTCATGAGATTATTTAATTCCTAATTAGGAATTCTTCACTATTTACTATCTACTCAAATATTATCGATATGTTAAGATAAAATAACTAAGCCAAAATTTTTGTTCTTTGTTCTCTTGATAGTTTTTCACTTGCATATCTAAGGATTAGACGAGAGAATCTTCCTTTGTTATTCATTAAATAATTAAAAATTGAATCGGGGTCATAATTTGAGCAAGTTTTTAGAAGCCAGCCAATTCCTTTTTCAATATAATTTTCATGAGATAATTTCAGCATATCTTCTACTTTTTGAAATACATAACTCTTATTGAATTCTTTGTGAACCATGGTGATTTTAAGGAGTAGTACCATGGAAGCTCTCTTTATCCATAAAGACTCATTTTGAGCCCAGTTATCGATCGTAGTTTCTGCTAATTGATGATTGGCTTTTTTTGCTAGAAATGATCCAAGTACCCTAATACAACAGCTATCACATGTGCTCCAAGTATAACAATAAGGGAAGTATTCCTTCTTAAAAAGTTCAGGGATCTCATCATTAAATAGTTTTTTATACCTATTGAGAAAGAAAAATGAAGCAAATTTGTATTCTTCTACATTAGACTTTGCTAAGCGTTTAAATACTTCTTTCGCATCATCAAATAAAGGATTATATTGATTTTGAATATTTCTTACTATTTTTTCTATATCAGCAGTTCTCACACCTAAGATAACATAGTCTTTAATATCTGGATTTATAATTTTATACATCCTACTCTTTTGATCTTCAGATAAGAAGGGTTTTTGCTTATCTAATGCTGTTTTAATTTCTGAAATGACTTTATTTATATCTTCCATTTTATAACAATCTAATTTGAGCCTTTATGTTTTATAAATTCTATAGAAATTTATTCATATTATTTTTTTTTTCAATCTTTTCTAAATATGGTTCGATAAACTCAATCTCTTTTTTATAAAAACCTTCTAATTGGTTAATTTTACCATTCCTATATGTGTTAAGTATTGACTCGGTGAGATTATTCAATTTTAGTCCAGCCCACTTTAAAGTTTTATTTGATTTACCAGTTTTTATAGTATTTAAGTATTCCTTATTTAACAATATCTCTGAGATTTTATAATTCCATTGTCTAAAATCATTAGGAATCCACCTTTTTATACGAATAGGTAAATTAAATTTCTGTGACAACTGATACACTTTCAAATGGATTTTTTGGACATAATCTCCAGGAGGATGCATTTGACCTTTATATAGATTTAATAGGGGTTTTACTACATGGTGATATCGACTATTCTTGAGCTTTTTAATAAAAAAATTTGCTTGTTGATCTCTCATAGTTAATCCTGGACTGCATAATACAAAATCAGCACCAGCTTCTTTAGATTGTTTTATTACATCTTCTAAGTTTTCATCATTATCCTCTAAAAATGGAATAATAGGGATAAAGTATACTCCCACTTGGATTTCTGGGGCTTCTTTCTTTATCAATTTTAATGCTTCAAGTCGCTCTGAAGGTAAAGAAGAATATGGCTCTAAAAATTTCGCTATATCTTGATTTGTAGTCGATATAGAGAATCCAATGGTGCACCAAGTATCAATAGCGATTTTTTTAAGTATGTCAATATCTCGTGTAACTAATTTTGATTTGGTGGCTATATTAATAGGAAATTTATGCTTAGCAATAACATGAAAGACTTTTCTAGTGAGTTCAATTTTCTTTTCAATTGGTTGATAAGCATCATTAACGCCACCAGGAGCGATTATATCAGGTAGTAATGTGCGAGCTCTTTTAAGTCTCTCATCTAGTTTTTTCTCAAAATTAGTCTTTATAATCACCTCATTTTCGAAGTCTTCTATGTAATATCGTTCACTTCGGGCATCACAATAAATACAGGCATGAACACATCCAGAATATGTATTTAAGGTATAACGCGACCAAAACCATGAATCTGGATATTTTAACTTATTTATGACCGACTTAAACTCTTTATAGGTATATTTAACCATTATAATAATTTAAGCAATAGTATTGGTCAATAATATAAGAAAAAATTTAAGATTAATGAAAGAAAAGAATTTTTTATTCAAAAGATGTGAAAAAACGCCTTTTAAACACAATTTTTGAAGTGATCTAATATGGAAATGGAATGTATTTAGTGAGCGTTTTTTCAACAGTAACATACAAATATGTACATTTAACTTTATTGTTTTTAAAATATTAAAAAAAATCATTTCTTTTCTATTATTCAATACTTCGTGAAACCATCCTTTCACGAACTAATTTCCAATATAAGAAGATGATATTCAGATTTTAAAGATGCGCCCGCCGGGAATTGAACCCGGGTCCCAGAATTGGAAGTCCTGGATGATTACCACTACACAACGAGCGCATTACATTCATTTGAATAAATTTAGTATTAAATAAAGTGTTTAATTTCTTTTAACTTTTCTGTTTTAGTAAATTTAGATTATTTTGTGATATAATTCATAGAAATTAATAATTTTACTTATAACCACCCAAGCGTCTAATGCATATTTTGATATAGAAATTAAATTATCTGATAACTTTAAAATTTCTTCTGAGAAATTACTTTTCTGAAAGCCACCGATAATTGCTACGACTTGGTTTGAGGAATCACCAATAAATAATTCATTATAATCATTAATTCGTTTACCTTTACTTGAGAATAGATAAATATCTGGATTTTTATACTCATCAATAAGATTCTTTAAATTTCCTTTATATTGAGAAATTAATTGAATTCCATTTGCATTTATATTACCATCAATCAAAAGTTTACCAATTAATCCTTTAAATCTATTATAATTTCTTGTAATTCTAATTTCGGGATTAATTTTATAAATCTTATTATTTGTAGTATGAATGAAGAGTGTTAAATTACCTGATTTATTCAAGGGTGAACCTAAGGCATTAAGTAAACAAAGATGAGCGATGTCTGGGCGTCCTCTTTTTTCTGAACCTTCCAAATTCTTCATTGCTGTATGATGTAGGGCATTATCTAATATTTGTGAAGAATATATACGTGAAGAATAATTTTTTCTAACAGCAGAATGATGTCTTATCTCCCTTGGTATTAACTCTATTCCACAATCTACTAAGATAATAATTAGTGGCATCTTTATCTTTTCTATTTGTCTTTTTTAGATTTAATATAATATCGGGTTATTTTAGTGCAATTCAAACAAGTTAAAGAGATATGAGAGCCCCTTCCTTTCTGTGAATGCATTCTGACCCTGTAATTTACACCAGGGTATAAAAATTTTTTACACTTATGGCATATACGTTTTTTCCACTCAAAAGGAATTTTTATTTTAGCTCTTTGGGCGTACCGTCTTGCTAAAAATACATATGTATTTGCTAAAGGTTTATTTTCAAGAAAAATCTCATGTGCTTTCTGGAATAAATAAAGCATTCGAAATTTTGCAATCTTTTTTATTATATAGTATTTATTTTTATTACGTTTAGGCATTTAAATTATCTTGAATTTTATTTAAATTTTGTAAAGTTATATAAAGAAAGTATGAAAATTTTACCCCTAATATCTATTAAATAAGAATTAGTTAATTTCGAAGTTTTTTGAGCTAATTCTTTTATATTTGATTTAGTAGCAACAGACTTTAATGCTTTTACTTTTATGATTTTGAATCTCCTTAGTTGCTCTGTAACATGGCTGATAAACTCATCTGATACTCCTTGTTTGCCTAAAATGCAATGTGGATGTGAAAGCATAGTTTTTTTAAATTCTTTTTGATAACTCATGGACCAAGAACATAGAAAATACGAAAAATTTTTAATTTATTTTGACTTTTAAAACGTATCATATTTAATAAAGAAGGATAAAATTAAAGATTAACATGTCGATTTTTCTAGTAAACGCTGAAATTCTCATTGAAGCAATTGCAGAAAAACTTAAGGAGTATCCTGAAGTCTCACCACCTGAAGGCTCACAATTTTGGAAAACTGCATTTTATAAAGAATTAGCCCCACATGATTCAGAAAATTTTTGGTATATTAGATGTGCTTCAATTCTTAGAAAAGTAAAGAAATATGGACCAATAGGAGTAAATAAACTCAGAAAATTTTATGGAGGACGAAATAGAAAAGGCCCAGGACTTAATCATTCTGCTAAAGGGAGTGGTAAAATTGTACGTTTGGCTTTACAACAACTAGAAAATGCAAAATTACTCGAGAATGTGGAAAAAGAAGGAAGAGTTGTTTCAACTGAAGGTATTAGTTTGTTAGAAAGAACGGCATATACAATTTCAAGACAAAAAACATAAAATTCTTAATGTTTAGGGATCTATAGTGAGTAATGACGAAGAATTAGACGAGATTAGAAGGAGAAAATTAGAGGAATTACAACATCAAGCAGCACAACAACAAATAGCAGAAGCTCAACAAAAAGATTTTGAAACAAAGAAATACCAAATTATGCGCAAAATTTTATCAACTGAAGGTAGACAGAGACTAGAAAATATTCGAATGGTTAAGCCTCAATTCGCTGAACAGATAGAACTGCAATTGATTCAATTATTTCAAGCAGGAAAACTAAGAGGTGCTACACCCTTACCAGATAAAGCATTTAAAAAACTTTTAGAACAAATTTCTTCTTTTGATAAAAAAAAAGAATATAATATTAAAAGATAATCATAAAAGAGAAAAAAAAATGGCTCGTAATAAAAATCTAGGATCAAAATTACGAAGAGCAAAAAAAAAGAAACAAAGCCAATCGATTCCAAGCTGGGTTATGATAAAAACAGCTCGGAAAGTTAGAAGTAGCCCATACTCAAGAAGAACATGGAGAAATACAAAGTTAAAAAGGGATTAAATTCTAAAAAACTATATGTTGAGATAAAATGGCAAAAAAAGAAAAGGAAATAAATTTAGAGGATTTAGAGGAAGAATTAGTAGAAACAGAAGAAGAAATTGAAGAAATTGAAGAGTTTAGTTTAGATGAGATTTCTGAAGAAGAAGAAATTAGTGAAATTTTTGAAGAAGAAATTGAAGAAAGAGAAGAAATTGAAGAAGAAGCTCCAAAAGAAGAGATCATTGATGAAAGAATCTATGTCGTCCCTCTTGCTAAAGCTCGTAAAGGTCCTCGGAATAAACGAGCTAAAAAAGCTATCAGATATCTAAGAGAATATATGGCACGTCATTTTAAGCCAGAATCCTTAGTGATTACTCAAGAAGTAAACGAGCGCATCTGGGAACATGGAATACAGAAACCACCAAGAAAATTAAAAGTAAGGGCAACTAAGAATATAGATGGATTAGTTGTGGTCTATTTGGGTTAAGATTTAAAAATGGCAATAATTAAGACTCAAATTTTTGGTAGGAGTTTAATTGGAGTTTATTTAGTCGCCAATAATTCCTATATTCTTTATCCTCCAACGCTAATAAAACCAGCCCTTAATAAATTCAAATCTGTTTTTGAAGAGCCTTTTTATCCATTGACAGTTAACAATTCTAATTTATTAGGGATATATACTGCCTCAAATAAGTATGGTATAATAGTACCACATATTATAAGAGAAGATGAGCTTAATACTTTAAAAGTATACATGAATAAATCCTATAATATTGGAGTTCTGAAATCAATTGATAATGCTTTTGGAAATTTAATTTTATGTAATGACAAGGGTGCAATAATTAGCTCTTTTTTGAAAGATTATAGAACAATAATTGAAGATACTTTAAACGTTGAGACCGTTATTTATGAATTTGCTGATTATTATCTTCCTGGTTCAATATCAATAACAAATAATAATGGGTGTTTAGTTCATCCCCTCTCATCTAATGATGAAATAGAGTATATTTCTTCTATTCTTAAGGTTGATGAAGTTGATGTCTCAACAGTTAATCGTGGAGTACCATACTTAAGCTCAGGAGCAATAGTAAATGATAAGAGTGGGATATTTGGGATAGATTCCACAGGACCAGAATTAATGAGACTCACTTCTGTTCTCAAACTTTAAAAATTTTTCTCTCTCGAAGCAGAAAAAAGATAAATTTAATATTTTTTAGAATATTGCAATTTAATAGCATTGAGACACTGGTTATAATGAATTATGTCAGAGATTAAAATTTTCAGGATAGTTGGTAACTATATAAAAAATCACAAAAAATATCTTTTTAGAAAAGAGGTACGCGCTATGAAGGAGGAAGACGCTGTTGAAAAGATATTAAGCCAAATTACTTCAATAGGAATATATAGACGTCAGATCAACATTCAAGAAGTAATAGATATATCTCTGGAAGAATCTCAAGATCATTTAATTCGTGAATTATCTGAATAGTAATTATTAAAATAATTGAGAATTATGGAATCTCCTCAAGAGTATCAAGAATTATTGAATGAATTCAAATATTTTAAGGATCAGCATGATATGATTCAAGGACAATTAGAAATTCTAAATGTATCTCTAGGAACTATTATAAATTCTAAAAAGACATTAGAAAATATTAAAGAGGGAGTAAACCAAGATGATGAAATCTTGGTTCCAATTGGAGGAAGAGTATATGTAAAAGCATCTATTAAAGATGTCGAGAAAGTATTATTAGTTGTCCCACAGGATGTAGTAATTGAGAAGGATTTAGATGGAGCTATTGAATTTCTTGATACATTGATTGAACAACATAACCAACAGATTCAGTTTATGAGATCTCAACAGCAAAATATTGATGTAAACCTACAAGAAATTTCCCAAAAAATTCAAGAAGGTTATACATAAAAATAGATTTTTGTATTTATCTTATTTTAATTATGTTAAAAGATCTATGGAGAAGCAAATGTTAGAAAAATTGAAGAACGTTTTTTCATCATTTGTTAGAAAAACTCTAACAGAAAAAAAGTTAGATATTGCAATTAATGAGTTACACTTACTTCTTTTGAGTAATGACGTTGCTATTGACACTGCAGATGAAATATGTAATAATATTATTAAAACCTTTGAGGGCGAACAAATAAGTCGATTAGTATCAACTCAAAAATTGTTATTGAACACATTAAAGAAAGCAATTATTGAGATCTTAACACCTGAAAAAGAATTAGATTTATTAACAGAGATTAAAAAAAAAAATGGTCCATATGTAATTGTGTTTCTAGGAGTCAATGGCACAGGAAAAACTACAACTATGGCCAAAATCGCTTATTTTTTAAAAAAGAATGGAAATTCGATTGTAGCAGCCGCAGCAGATACATTTCGAGCAGCTGCAATTGAACAATTAACTTATCATATGGATAAAGTAGGAATAAGAACAATAAAACATGAATATAAATCTGATCCTGCATCAGTTGCTTACGATGCCATCGAACATGCTAAAGCAAAAAATATTGATGTTGTTCTAATAGATAGTGCGGGTCGCCAAGTATCAGACAAGAATTTAATGATAGAAATTCAAAAGATCTGTAGAATTTCTCAGCCTGATTTGATAATATTCGTTGGAGATTCTCTCGCTGGTAATGATGTATTATATCAAGCAAGAGAATTTGATAGACATGTTGGAATTGATGCCAACATCTTAACTAAACTTGATGCTGACGCAAAGGGTGGTGCTGCTTTGTCAATTTCGTTTGAAACCAAAAAACCTATAATTTTTATTGGAGTAGGGCAAAGCTATGAGGACTTAAAACCTTTTGATAGGGAGTTGTTTGTATCAAATATACTTGAAGAGCTTTAATTTAGAATTTTTAAAAACCCTTAAAAGATAACTTTTTATCTTTTAGTACTTTTCTTTTAATGTGTCTAATTACCCTAAATATGAAAAATACTCAATAAAAGATAAACAGAAAAAACCGGGTTTATATCAGCGGTTAATTATATTTTTCCAAAATTCAAAAAGAATCGTGAAAATTGCAAATAAACCAAAAAGAAAGGATTATTTTCTAGTTTTTAAAATATGTGGTATTGGTATTCTTATTTTAGGTGCTCTTTCTTATATAATACAATTAATCTTTGCTATTATTCCGATTGGGAATACATGATTTTCTACTATCTTATTTAAAATAATATACCATAATATGAGAAGGTATAACTAATTCTTCTTCTTTATTCTTAGTGGCAATGAATTTTATCTTCATATTTATTGAAAGTGATAGAAGCCTTTTTGTTAATATTCCATCAATAATTAAATATTGAGTGTCTTTAAAGTTCCTAATTTTTTCAAAAATTTCTCCAGCAGGAATATCGAACAATTTTTCGAGATTTTTGTTAAGTCCTATAGCAAATCCAGCTCCAATGTTTTTAATAGTATCAAGAATAACATTTTCATCTTTAATTTTAAGTTTTTTCAGAATTTTCTGAAGATTCCCGTTTATATCTTTATATCCAGTTTCTTTTATCTCCTTATAATTTTTAACTGATTTTGCGTTCTGTAGGGATTTTATCATTTGTTTCCTCGTTAATTCTTCAACTTCTAAACCATCAGGAGCTCTAGCTATTTGATCAATTTTAGCAACCTGTAAAAGTTCATTAAGAATAATTTTTCCCCCACGATCTCCATCAACAAAAGCTGTTACTGTCTTTTTTTGTTTGATTAATTTTATAACAGATTTAGGGATTTGCGTACCCTGTACTGCAATTGTATTTTTTACACCTATCCTCAATAAATTTAGAACATCAGCTCGACCTTCTACAATAATTAAATCTGGATTATCTTCTACTTCTGGACCAGCAGGAAGATTTTCTGAACCCCATAAAATTATTTCTCCAAGTTTGATATCTTTATCAATCTTTTCTTCAATTTCACTTTGTTCTAAAGATTTTTGGTCCCATTCCTTTAATAACTCTGTAGCTCGTTCTATGATTTTCTTTCTTTTTTTTTCCCGAACATCTCGAATTTCAATTAGAGAAAATTTTGCTTCACATGGACCAACTCGAGAAACAGTTTCAACTGTTGCAGCTAATAAAGCTGTCTCCTTTCTAGTTAATGAAGATGGAATTTTAATAATTCCACTAGAGATCCCCTCTTTTGCCTCGGTTTCTACTTCAATACGTCCAATTCTTCCAGATTTTTGAAGATCTCTTAAATCGAGATCTAAGAGTAAACCCTCAGTTTGACCAAAAATAGCTCCAACTATATCTGACTTCTCAACAACACCTTTAATGGTACATTCGACTTCTATTATATATTTGGTTGTAAACTCATTTTGACTTGTAATCTTATTCACTTCCTTTTTTTATTTCTGCTCAATAAATCAAAAGGAAGACTTATACAATAGAAGTAGAATCTTTTTAGCCAATTAAATAAGAAATATATTATTTACTTATAATGAAATTCTTAAATTTTACTCATTGATATAAATGTATAACTTTTATTAAGCTTAAATTATGAACCTACTTCTTAAATGTAATTATAAGCCTGACGAATTATTTTGAAATATTGAACTTTTTATAATTTTGATTATTTTTTCCTTATACTTTAATTAATTTAAATAATTGGTGAAAATTTTTTAAAACTTTAAATGTAAATTTAATAATTTAAATGTATTAATATGATGGGTTATCTTAATTGTGAATTTAGTTTATATTATTAGTACTTATTTTATTAAAGTAAATTAATCAATTTATTTTTTGCTAATTTAAATTGATAATCAGGTCTATTCAGTTAGTTTTTTATGTAATTTTTATTTTTGATATTATAAATTAGAGTTTTTAAACACACAATTTATCATGGAAAAAATTATTGTTCTTGGGGGAAAAGGTGGCGTAGGGAAAAGTTCTATTAGTGCTGCTACAGCTGTTTTACTTTCTGAGTTGCTTCCTAATAAAAAAATTCTCTTAATTTCTTTTGACATGGCCCATAACCTTAGTGACTTATTCAAATTGGAGATTGGAAATAAAACTGAGCCCATAACC
>SMTZ1_10031863_pt1 | contig 12679 bp, 7 predicted proteins | sample DeeMarSWOR136_30_FD_25667 | JGI IMG/M metagenome (IMG submission 25667) | reverse complement strand
CTGTCTATAAAGGCTTGCAGCCGGTATATCCTAATTGGGCCAAGGCCTTTTCCAAAAAGCTGCTTTACCAGCTTGATTATATTTTGATGGATGCAATGACATTGCCGGAAAAGGATGGGAGCTGGCTTCGAATCTGGCGAGCAGATACGAAGGTTGCAGATAAAGAAGCTTTTATGAAAAGATATGTGGATTTTAACCTGCAGATTCTATCCAGTGAGCCGGTGGACATATTCGCCTGGCCGACTTTTCTACCGGCCTGTATCGGGCCGACTTTTCTTCCGGCCTGTATCGCTGATGAATATGACGTTCTGTGGACTAATGAGCTAATGCAAAAGATTATTGACGCAGCAGTGAAGAATGATATCGCAATTGAGATAAACGAACCGGCCAAGGTGCCGAAAATTAAGTTTGTAAAGATGGCGAAAAAAGCAGGGGCTAAATTTACATTTGGAACTGACAGCCGAAGCGATAGGGCGGGTAAGTTTGAATATTGCTTTCAGATGGCAAAGCAGGGCGGCCTGACGAAAAAGGATATGTTTGTACTTAAGCCGGATGGCAAAAAAGCCATCCAAAGAAAATTTAGGGACAGGCTATAACCGAAAGGGAGGGGAAAGGCAAATCAATTTATTATTGATTATTTACTCCGTCAAAAGGCGCCGGATCTTCGATATTGATTATTTGGTTTGAGATTGCCGCGCGTTGCTCGCAATGAGAGAGAGCGCCATCCTATGCCGCAAAAATGTTATGTGTTGGCAGAAAAATTAGCCACACCCCCTTACATCATCGATTTAAATTTATCTGAGGATTACAGATGGAATTTTCTTCCAATTTTTTAGTAAAGGGCCTAATATAATAGAAGATATTCTTTATGGGAGTTTTGAAGTTATGCGTTATCACCAATGTATATTATTCACGTTTTTGGTGTTTTCCGGCATTCTGAATGCATCACAGGTGGCGGAGGCAAGTCGCGATCAGTCCGGCAACTCCATAGCAATCAAAGAAGGCCTGACGGGCAGGCAGAGTCTTGATAAGTCGGTATTTTTAATTCGAAGCATCAAACAGGACTTCGACTATGTGACACCCTGGAAGCAGAAAGCGATGATGCAGAGTATTGGCTCAGGATTCCTCATCGGAAGGCAAAAAGTCCTAACCAATGCACATAATGTCAGCAACTGTAGATACATAGAATTAAAAAAAGAAAATATTGCTAAACGCTATCCGGCTCGTGTTGCCTTTATCGGCCATGATTGCGATCTGGCAATATTAGCCATTGACGATGAAAGTTTTTTTGATGGTACTGTTCCTCTGGAGTTAGCAGAAATTCCGAGTGTAAACAGCACTGTATCGACATACGGCTTTCCCGTGGGCGGCAACCGCATTTCCGTTACGGAGGGAGTAGTCTCGCGCATAGAGACAGACACTTATGTCCACAGTGGAGCCGATGGGCACCTGGCCATACAAACCGACGCGGCAATTAATCCCGGCAACAGCGGTGGTCCGGTTATGCAAAACGGCAAAGTTGTCGGAGTGGCTTTCCAGGGCCTGCTGATGACTGAAAATATAGGCTATATGATTCCGACAACTGTCATCAGGCACTTTCTCGTTGATATCGAAGACGGCAGATACGATGGTTTTGGGTCGTTGGGTGTCCTAATGTACCCGGGCCTGCACAGTGCCAGTTACAAGGATTACCTTAAGGTCCCGGCCAATGAGGATGGTATCATAGTAGTTTCTACGGTAATGCACAGTTCAGTAGAATCGATACTGCAGCCGAATGATGTGATCACACGAATCGATAATTATAACATTGATGATGATGGAATGGTGCGAATATATGGCCTGAGATTGCATATGTCCGAGGTCATCGAGACTAAGCACATCGGCCAGCCCTTGGAGCTTACTTTTTATCGCAGCGGCAAATTAATGAAAGAAACCGCTACCGTAGCGTTGAATAGACCAATTTTCGAGCAGGCGCGTCAATATGATCTTCCGCCACGGTATGTTTGCTTTGCCGGATTGACCTTTGTCCCTGCAACCCGAAACTTCCTCGAAACCTGGGGACGTGATTGGCAAACAGAGATACCCCACTATCTACGCTACCTTTTTATACATTCGATGCAGCTCAACCTTGAGCGGCAGCTCAAAGAGTACATAGTCCTTGCGGAAATAATGCCCGATGAGGTCAACTCTTACGCCGGCGACTTTAGGAGTCAGCCGGTCGAGAGCATCAATGGCATCACCATTTGGGGCCTCGATGACGTTTACAAAGCTTTTAAGCAGGCCGTCGGTGATTTTTACACAATAAAGTTTTTGGGTAACAATCAGGTCCTACCAATTGATGCTAAAAAGGCGCGACTCAGGCACCAGCTCATACTGGATAAATATCACATACCCGCCGAAGCTCGCTTAGAGGGGACTTTATGAAAAACCACGCAAGAAGTCAGAAGTCAGAAGTCAGAGGTCAGAAGTCAGAGTCTGTCCTCTATCATTTGTCCTCTGTTGTCTGTTTTCTGTCCTCCGTCCTCTTCGCTGCTATGACATTGTATCCACAGCTAACTTTCGCTGAAGACCGCCAGACCGATTTGACTGAAGCAATGAAACAATCCATTGTTTACCTGGAGACGTCCTTTTACGGTTACGAGCAGGGTCAGCCATGGAGGCATAAAAATCTCTCGGAGAACTGGGCATGTGCTTGTGCCGTCGGTGAATACGAGTTACTTACGACGGCCTGGAACGTGGCAAATTTAGCCTTCGTGAAAGCCCTGAGATATGGGCAAAACGAGTTTATCAGTGCTAAAATCAAGGTTATTGACTATGAATGCAATCTTTGTTTAATCGAACTTGACCCCAATGCACTGAGTGAGCCTTTAAGGCCGCTTATCTTTTCTGAGGACTACCAAAAAGGAGCTGAAGTGGATTTCTACTGGCTTTCATCAGATAACCATTTATATAACGGGCGAGGTTATCTTGACCGCGCAACTGTTCAAAAAACAAATACTTCGTATGAAAAATGCCTCCATTACATCGTCGCCAACACATCCCATCTTACGGGGGCGGGTCAGGTTTACTGTGTTGGTTCGCCCATCGACGCTGGGCCCCGATCAAAACCCGCCGTTGGCGGGCCGATCGGTATAGCCAGCTGGGCCAATGAGAACAAAGAGGCAGGTCTTATTCCAGCAGAGACAATCAATAGGTTCTTAGCTGCTGCCCGCACAGAAAACGCGGTTACAGGTGTCGCTGACGAAGATTATGAGGGTTTTGGGTCGGTTGGCTTTGCAACTTCGGAGCTTCTTGATCCAGCGATGCGGTCTTTTTTGAAGATGCCGGCAACTCTTAAAAATGGTGCTTATGTAACCGATGTCTATAATCTTGGCACGGCTTCCGGTGTGCTCAAGAAAGCTGACGTCATATTAGCAATCGATGCGAAGCCTCTCAACTCTTACGGCCAATTCATGCACCCAAAATACGAATGGCTTGATTTCAATTATCTGATTACAAGTAAACCTGTCGGCCAGACAGTTTTGTTCGAGCTTTGGCGAGACGGCAAGAAAATACAAGTCCAAGCTGAGGTTAAGAACTTCAAGGCTTCAGAGATGCTCGTACCCTATCATGAATATGATCAGCAGCCGGAGTACATCATCACAGGCGGATTTATTCTACAAAAACTTACCCGTGAGTATCTAAAACGATGGGGCGATGATTGGACAGGTAAGGTCACGCCACATCTGTATCATTATTATCGTGACTTTGCCTTCAAACCCACCTCCGAACGCAATAATATCGTGATACTAAGTTACGTCCTGCCGGCTGAGATCAACCTCGGCTACAATGACCTTAGACAAATTGTTGTCAAGAAGTTTAACGGCATGACCATACGTACCATCGCAGACATCTTAACGGCCCAGAAATTGAATCCCGAATCCAGTTATGATGTAATCGAATTTGAGATGGATAATCCAGTGATAGTTATCCCTCGTGAGCAATTACCCGCAGCCGATATGTTTATCAGTAAGAGATACGGTATTCAGAAACTTCTAAATATAAACTAATATCCTGAAAATCAACCAGATATTGATATGAGAGTTGAAAATAGGTTAAGTAATTTTGAAAATAATCAAACAAGGCCCTTGACAATAGTGCAGAAACTGCCATAATAGACCTATATCAAAGATTAGAAATATTCTTCTAAGGCAAATGCAAAAGGATGGCAGGGTGATGAGGATGCTATTCTTGATTTCCTTCGCATTATCCTCCAGCCAGAAAAATTGCCGATTAGCCAAGCCAAGAAAGGTTGGGCAATCTCGGCTTAAAGTATTAAACCATGTAGAAATTATCTATGGAGGTCCAAATGATGCGAAACTTATTGCTTGGGCTGTTCTTGGTTATCCTGTTTGCTCCATCGGCGCGTTTATCCTGTTTGCTCCATCGGCGCGTGCAGATGAAGAGGCCGAGAAGAAAGAAGAAACGAAATTCAGCGCCGAAACCTTCAGCGGAATCTCATTGCGAAATATTGGTCCGGCACTGATGTCAGGGCGGATTGCCGATGTCGCCATAGATTCAACGCAAGCCAACACCTGGTACGTTGCAGTGGGTTCCGGCAATATATGGAAAACTGTCAATGCCGGCACGACCTGGACCCCAATTTTTGACAAATACGGTTCCTATTCCATCGGTTGTGTAACGATTGACCCTTCCAACAACCAAGTTATTTGGGTTGGCACGGGTGAAAATGTTGGAGGACGCCATGTCGGTTATGGCGATGGTGTCTATAAAAGTCTGGATGGCGGCAAGAGCTTCAAAAACATGGGGCTCAAGGACAGCGAGCACATCGCCAAAATCCTCGTGAACCCCCGCAATTCCAGCACTGTTTATGTCGCGTCACAAGGGCCGCTTTGGTCTTCCGGCGGAGAGCGTGGGCTCTACAAAACTACGGATGGCGGCAAGACTTGGGAGCAGATTCTCTCTAAAGGACCCTACACGGGTGTGACCGATGTCGTGTTTGATCCCCGCAATCCGGATATCCTTTACGCTGCCACCCATCAACGTCATCGCACCGTCTGGGCATTGGTCAATGGCGGGCCGGAAACGGGAATATTCAAATCCATTGATGGAGGCCAAAACTGGAAGGAGCTGAAAAGCGGTTTGCCTGGTACGGACAAGGGTAAAATTGCCCTGGCGGTTTCATCAATGAAACCCGATGTGGTTTATGCCTCTATTGAACTGGCCGGGCGTAAAGGCGGCTTCTGGCGCTCAGAAAATGGCGGGGAAAGTTGGAGCAAGATGAGCGATTACATCAGCGGCGGCACGGGGCCGCACTATTACCAGGAAATCTACTGTGATCCGCACCGCTTCGATGTGATCTATCAGGCGAATGTTCGGTTAGGACGCACCGAGGATGGCGGCAAGACCTGGGAGACTGTCGAAAGCCGCTGGAAACACGTAGACAATCACGTCGTGGTTTTTCATCCAAATGATCCCGATTTCTTGTTAGTTGGCTGTGACGGGGGGCTTTACAGGTCTTTCGATCGCGGCGAAACATTTGAATATTTCCCCAATCTTCCTTTGACCCAGTTCTACAAAGTAGATGTTGATTATGATGAGCCGTTCTACCATCTGGTGGGCGGTACCCAAGATAACAACACCCAGTATGGCCCGAGTCGCACAGGAAACGGTTCCGGCATTCGTAATAGCGACTGGCAAACGATCATCGGCGGCGATGGGCATGATTGCGCCATTGATCCCGAGAATCCAAATATTATATATGGCGAATCCCAGATGGGATACTTGAGACGCTTTGATCGGCGCACCGGTGAAGCAATTATTATTCGCCCGCGTCCGGAGAAAGGCGAGGAGGACCTGCGGTTCAACTGGGACTCACCCATTCTTATCAGTCCTCATTTCCACACCCGTCTTTACTATGGCTCCAAGAAACTCCACCGCAGTGACGACCGAGGAGATTCCTGGACCACTATCAGCCCCGACCTCTCCCGCAACCGGGATCGTTACAAATTGAAACACATGGACCGGGTTTGGAGTATTGATGCCGTTTATGATACAGGCGCCATGTCACAATACGGTAATATCACCTCCATCTCCGAATCTCCTTTGCAGGAAGGTCTTATTTACGTCGGCACGGATGATGGTCTCATCCAGGTGACTGAAGACGGAGGCCAGACCTGGCGAAAAGTGGACCGGATTTACGGCGTCCCGGAAGAGGCATTCGTCAATGACATCAAGGCGGATTGTCATGATGTGGACACGGTTTACGCCGTGTTTGATCATCATAAAACGGGGGACTTCAAACCCTACCTGATGAAAAGCAATGATCGCGGCAAGACCTGGCATTCCATTGCCGGCGATTTGCCCGAACGGCAAATCCTCTGGCGGTTTGCCCAGGATCATGTGAAGCCCAATCTCTATTTTCTTGGAGCCGAATTTGGTTTGTATTTCAGTCTTGACGGAGGAAACAAATGGATCCAGCTCAAGGGAAATGTTCCAACGATTTCCTTTCGAGATATCGAGATTCAGCGTCGGGAAAACGATCTGGTGGGCGCTTCTTTTGGCCGCAGCTTCTTCGTGCTGGATGACTATTCCTTCCTGCGCGAGATTAGTGAGGAGGTGCTGAACGAAAAAGAATTTATCCTCTTCCCCATTCGTAAAGCCTTGCTGTATGTGCCTGCCAGGCCCCTCGGTGGCGAGAAGGGAAGCCAAGGCGATGGGTTTTTCACCGCACCTAATCCCCCGTTCGGCGCAGTGTTCACTTACTATCTCAAAGACTCGTTTAAGACGCTTAAGCAATCCCGCCATGAAAAAGAAGGGAAGATTAAAAAACAGGGTGACGACAACGTGTATCCCGGATGGGATGTATTGAAGGAGGAAGAACGTGAAGAGAGTCCGGTCATCACCTTTGTTATCAAGGACATGGAGGGTAATGTGGTGAATCGTGTCACCGGACCGACCTCCGCCGGTTTCCATCGCGTGAACTGGAGCTTGCGTTATTCCTCCCTATCATCCAGCGGTGGCAGCGGACCTTTTGTCACCCCGGGAAAATACGCGATAACGACCGAGAAACGGGTCAGGGATGAGGTTATGCCCCTTGGGAGCCCGCAGACGGTTGAAGTGGTGCCCATGCTCACATCCTCCTTACCTGCTCAGGACCGTGACGCGGTTCTCCAATTCTATATGACCGCCAGCGAACTCCAACGGGCCATTCGTGGCGCCAACGGAAAAGCGAACGAAGTCCTAAGCCAATTAGCCGAAATCAAACAGGCACTGAACCAATCGGGCAAAGGCACCGCGCAACTGTTTGAAGAAGCCCGAGGATTGGAATTGAAATTGAAGGACATCCGCGAATTACTCCTCGGCAACACCGCTAAGTCGCGATACAATGAACCCGATCGCCTCTCCATTATGAGTCGGGTCAATTCGGCGATGAATGCCATGGATTCAACATATGGTCCGACACAAACGCATAGGCGAGATTATGAGATTGCGCAAGAAGAATTTGAAACCGTTCTTGGTCAAGTGAAAGAATTGATCGAAGTGGACTTCGTGAATCTGCAGAAAAACCTGGAAGCGGCTGGTTTGCCGTGGACGTCCGGCCGGCCAATTCCGGAATTGAAAAAGTAAGCCAGAACTCTACTGAATTGAAGTTTATCGTCCGTAAGCCACAGTCACCTTATATGACTGAAATTCCAGAGGCCGATAAATATTCATTGGAAATTCGGCTCTTTTGCAACGGCCCTATATCGGCGTGACAAGCGCAGATTTATTCAATGTTGCTCTGATACTGCGTGTGTACGTCAAATATCTTGGTGAACAAGTCATCAATACTCAGTATAATTTAAGAATGACACAAAAGAAGCAAATCAAGAGGGCATTTACACTTATCGAGCTTTTAGTAGTAATAAGTATTATTACCCTACTCACGGGAATTTTGTTACCAGCCTTAAGCAGCGTTAGAGAATACGCTCGTTCAACGGTCTGCCTGGCAAATGTCAGACGTTTGGCGTTGGCTGGTGTGATGTATGCACAGGCGAACGGGGCATTTCCTCCCCACAGAATGAAAAAAAGGTGCTTCTCTGATCCACATAATTTTGTGAATAAATACGGCAGGGAACGACCCCGCTGGCAGTGGTTCTTCGATCAGGGAGTAGGACCGGTAATTGACCCTTCCCCCTGGGTAGGGAAAAAAGGTGACATTTTTACTGATGATGATACTTTAATGATGACCAATGATTACTTTATTTGTCCCTCGTTTCGTCATTATGAATACAGTGTCTATGACATTCGCAATGGTTCGTATGGCTATAATTATCAATATCTTGGTAATGCCCGAGACAGACCCGATTTGGGAAAATATCAAAATTTCCCTGTGAGGGAATCAGCAATCAAGATGCCGTCGGCTACTATTATTGTAGGTGACGGCCGGGGCAGCAAGTATCCACATGGCCCACATTCATATAAACTTGATCCACCTAAAATAGCTTTAAGCACCGGCGCTATATATTTTGGAAACTGGACACAACCAACAATTGAGGAACAACATTGCCCGGCTGAAGCCCGTCATAATCATAAGGCGAATGTTTCATTTCTTGATGCACATGCAAAGAGTATGACTCTTGAAGAGCTGGGCTATATTGTCGATGAAAATGGACTTGTAATTACCAACCATCCTGGCGGGAACAATCGCCTTTTTACCGGCACCGGCCAGGATGATTCCTGTTATTAAAAGTAACTTCATTACAGGTTAGCTCATATAATAGCAGCGGTGTTATTATGAACAAACAAAGAGGATTTACCTTAATAGAGCTTTTGGTGGTGATAGCCGTTATTGCAATATTGATGGCTATCCTGATGCCTTCATTGCAGAAAGCCAGACATCAGGCACGTCGAGCCGCCTGTGCCGCTCATTTGAAGTCCTGTGGGTATGCAGGCGTTCTCTACGCCGATGACAATGAGGGTCAGTTTCCGTATTGTCACATGGAAGTCTCGCCGGGCTCCGGCAGCTACGCGGTCTGGGTAAGCGGCCGTCAAAGCGATCCTGAAACCAAGGGCTACATGGCTCACGGCCTGCTTTTCTATCACCAACTGATAAAGGAGCCGAAGCTGTTCTATTGTCCCGGCAATAACAATCCCACCCTTCAATATGCAAAGCTTCCACCGAATCCTTCCAATAGGGGCGGGGGATGGCCGAGAGGTTCTATTCCCGAGGATTTAGGGCCTGCCTAATCAGTCGTGGGTCCAGACGACTTATCACTACCGGTACCTTTGGGATGAGCAGAAATGGCGGGCTGTGAACTCCTTCAAAGACAGCGGCGGCATGGCGTTCATGGCGGATGTGTTTTCCGACCCGAGCCGTGGCGTCCAATACCATCATAAGAACGGGTATAATGTTGCCTATGTGGATGGGCACAGCGAATTCATGAAGGACCTGGAGCACGAGATACAAGAATTCGGTGGGGGGTCAACGTATCACGTGGACCACAGCCGTCAGGAGTATGTCTGGAAAAGGTTCTTCGACAAGCTCGTCAAGTATGAGCCGCATCAAGAGTACTAAGTACCCTGTCCTGGGCACAGAGTCAAAATCGGATTGGTTGGGTGAAAGAATAAAGGCATGCGAGACAGAAGTCAGAAGTCAGAAGTTGGTAATCAGAAATCAGGAGTCGGAGTCTGTCTTCTGTCCTCTGTTCTCTTTCCTCTGTTCTCTGTTTCGAGGCCCAACAGATAGCCCAGAACGAATGTTATTGCTGTTCCAATAATTATCAACCAGCTCCAGCCGAGCTCAAGGGTTCCCTTTTGTATCAGCAACAGGAGAATCACGCAAACACCCGTACTGAAAAGCATCGCTGGGATATTGGTTCGGTTGGCCTTGCGCCGAGTGAGCAGGCCGAGCAGGAATACTCCGAGCATGGGGCCTCCGGTGAGCGAAAGTATCTGGAAGGCGAACCAGAGAATGTTCTTCACCGGAGCGAAGGCCGCCGCGATCCCCGCCAGGACCAGGCCAAAACCAACCACGCTGATTCTTGAGATGAGCAGGTAGTGCTTTTCGGAGGCGTGCCTGTGAATCAGGGGACGATATATATCAGTAACGAAAGAAGAGGTGAGGGAGCTTAGCGGCGAATCAATGCTGGCCATGAATATTGCGCCCAGGACCAGACCTTTTAGGCCGATGGGCAAAACGTTTCGCGCAAAATGTGGAAGGATTTCCTTGAGCTCCTGGGGCAATACCAGAGAGGAATTCTGCTCATAGAACACATAGAGCAGCGTGCCGACAAGCAGATATAGCCAGTAAACTGGCAGAACAGTAAAAATGGTGGAGATGATTGTTTTTTGACTGCTCTTTCGCGTTTCGACGGTCAGCAGTCTCTGGACCATCTCCTGGTCGGTTCCGAAGGAGACAAGGCCAATAAAGAATCCGCTGGCGGAAAAGGCCCAGAACGTGGAGGGCTCGTTGAGAGCTAATTTGAAATTGAGTGTGCTTAAACGCCCAGCCTCATTCGCAGTCTGTAAGGCTGTGGCAAGGCCGCCATTGATGTGCTGAACAAGATAGCCGACGACCACGACGCCGGCGACAACGAAGAAAATGGTCTGGTAAGCGCCGGCCCAGACGACGGCCTTGATGCCGCCAAAGGCAATAAAAACAATGCTAACGACGGTGAATAAAGTTATGGTCGCGGCCAGGGGCCAGCCCATTATGACGCCTACAGCCATACAGGTTGCATAAAGGCGTACACCCGAGGCCAGAAGACGGGTGATGAAGAAGTAGATGGAGCCGGTGTACTGGGTTGCCGGTCCGAATCGGTGCCCCAGAAACTCGTAGATGCTGGTGCAGTTATGTTTGTAGAAAGCGGGAATGAATAGAAAAGCAACGGTGAGCCGGGCCAGGGCCAAACCGACGAGGAACTGGAGCCATCGCCAGTTCTCGGTGAAGGCCGTATGCGGGATGCCGACAATTGTCAGGGCACTGATCTCAGTGGCCACAAAAGACAGGCACGCCACGATGGGTGGAACGCGTCGGCCTCCCAGGAAGAAGTCGTCCGTATCCCTTTCCTCGCGCCCGAAGACGTATGAGATGACGAACAGCAGCAGGGCGCCGACGCCTACAATGCCCCAATCCAGCCTGCTTAGTGTTCCTGCCTGTGCAACGATGGGATTCACGATGTCTCCTCAATTGCTTTTCGCAGAAACTGGTCGCACTCGTCAAGTATTTTCAGAGCGCCTGACAAGTTAGTCCTGCGAAAGTGCATTACAATAGCGGCTTTAACCTTTCCCTGTGCGCGGGCGAGCAGTCTCCTCGCGCCGGATCGGCTGAGATTGGTCATTTCCATCACAATCCGCAGAGAGCGGTCGCGCAATTTCTCATTTGTTGCCTTCAGGTCAACCATAAGATTGCCATAGACCTTGCCTAATTTGACCATTGCTCCCGTGGTCAGAGTGTTGAGTACGAGTTTGGTCGCGGTACCGGCTTTCATCCGGGTTGAACCGGTGATTACTTCCGGGCCGACAACCGGATTAATAATGATTTCTGCGGGGATGTGCCCGACAGCTTCCGGCGCACAGGTGACAAAAATGGTTGCTGCCCCTATTTGCCGTGCCTGCTTGAGAGCGCCATGCACAAAAGGTGTCATTCCGCACGCGGCCAGGCCAATCACCACGTCACTTGCTCTTACCTGCTTCTTTCTTATTGTTTGAGCACCATCCTGTACGTAATCCTCGGCCCCTTCAATAGCCCGGACCAGCGCGCGGCGGCCACCGGCAATGATACCCTGTACAAGTGAAGGGCGTACACCAAAAGTAGGTGGGCACTCCGCGGCATCTAAGACACCCAGCCGGCCGCTTGTGCCGGCACCTACGTAAAACAGCCGTCCGCCCTTTTTAAAACACGCTACGATCAAATCAATAGCTGAAGCAATTTGTTTAGACTGCCTTGCCACCGCAGCGGGTACGAGAGCATCTTCAGCGTTAATAAGCTCAACAATCTGTTTTGTTGTTAGCTTATCGATATTTTCGCTGGCGCGGTTGCGTTTTTCGGTGGTTGGCAACATTCTGCGTTTTCTTGTCATACTGGTATTATTTTTCCCAGAACAACCTGTCGGTCAGCACCTGTGGCTCCAGGCACATTATTAGTTAATCCTTTTATAGTTGCCCAGGCTAAGATAGCAAAAGAAACCGCCTCCTTGGCATCGACGCTAACGCCAAAATCTTCGGTAGAGAGCATCTTAGCATTCGGCAGCTCGCTACGCAATATCTCCACCAACGTGTTATTGTGAGACCCGCCCCCGCATAATATTACCTCATCCGGCATCGTCGGCAGGAACTGATAGTATGCCTTAGCGATACTATTGGCAGTAAAGGCGGTCACGGTCGCCACGATATCGCTGTCGGACAAGCCTTGTTGGGCTGCTTTTTGGTATATTCTGTTTGCAAAAGCACTCCCGAACTCTTCGCGACCGGTGGATTTTGGTGGATGCCGTCGTAAAAAAGGATGCCGGAGCATTTCATTCAGAAGCCTTTTGTTGACCGAGCCCTTTGCTGCTATTTTTCCAGCAGGGTCGAAGCGTTTCTTACCGCCACTGATGAGACGAATCATACTATCGATTACTACGTTGCCTGGGCCTGTATCAAAGGCGATAATATCATCCTGCTTACAGCCGCGTGGCAGGAAAGTTACATTAGC
>SMTZ1_10005554_pt1 | contig 12680 bp, 10 predicted proteins | sample DeeMarSWOR136_30_FD_25667 | JGI IMG/M metagenome (IMG submission 25667) | reverse complement strand
TGCAACAAAGGATGGTGAGCCTTTTGAGCAAAGCTTATCAATACCTTTTGATTTCAGGCCTTAAAAGCTAATACTATTGTGTAATTCACACAATTGGGGTCCCTGCTTTATTAAATCTTCGCCCTCCGGTGGGGGCCCCCCATTTTCAGGGAACAGAAAACAGGGATTAGGGAACAGGAATGAGGGGTTAGCGAATAGGGTGATAATTATTTTCCCCTCCGAAGGTTTACTTTCAATTACCTATGATTGAATTAGCGATCTAAGTGGATGTGACGATCTTTATGAACGCGGGGTCATTGTGATGATGGGGAGAATCATCTCATCCATTGAAATTCCACCATGTTGGAATGTGAATTTGAATTCTTTTTCATATTCGGTTGGTTTCGTTGGATAAATAAAATAATAATTTTCTTTCGCGATGGCAAATCGGACCGATGCATCTTCACTTGGTAGATAAAGGTCGCCAGGATTATTCAATAGCATTGCTGTTTTTTTATCGACCCTCAATGCAGGTCCATACTTATATCTGAGATTCGGTGATATCGAACGTCCTCCATAAACTATGGTAGGTCTGCGAACACGAATGAATCCGTGATCGCTCGTTAGTATTGCGCGTCGATGATTGGTCGCTAGATTTTTGAATATTTCGAAGATTGGCGAGATCGGAAACCAATATCCGAGTATGTTCAGCAGAACCCTTTCATCATCGAGAATACCTTTCATATCGCCACGTCCAGGTATTGAGTGCAACAGAAGATCAAAGAAATTTATAACAACTACCGTGATATCTGCTTTATCGTTTATGATTTGTGTAATATGATTTTCTATCTGTTCAATTGACGATAATTTATAGTACGAAAATTTTATTCTTAGGTTATGGTATTTCAACTGCTCACTGAAAAGCTCTCTTTCGTATCTGTTTTGCCCTTTTCCTTCGAATGACCAGTATTGAGGATATTTTTGAACAATTTCGAGCGGCAAAAGCCCGGCGAACATCGCATTTCTCGAATAGGGTGTTGCTGTCGGCAATATTGAGTAATAGAATTGTAGGTTTGCCTCGAAATAGTCTCTTAAGTAGGGTGATATCTTAAAATATTGATCAAGTCTCATTGAATCAAAGATGAAGAAATGTAGTGGTCCATCTTTCAAAATTGGAAATACAGCATGTGAGAAAAGTTTATTCGAGAGTATTGGACCCTTTCCTTTTATGAAATTTGCATACTCATTTTCAATATATTTGACGAATCCGGCATTAGCTCTATTTTTTCTTTCTTCCTGAATTTCTTTTAAATCACTCCCTCCGAATTCTAGAAGCCTCAAATCCCATGACACAATTGTCCTGTAATATTCAATCCATTCGTCATAATCCGCAGGTTCTGCAAAAGATCTGAATTGTGTGGCATATTCTTCGGCCATCTTTTCCTCAATAATAACTCTACGCTTTAGAGTTCGGTTTAGAACTGAAAGAAGTTGATTAAAACTGAAAGGCTTTGTTATATAATCGTCAACCCATCCTCCATATGCCTTTTTCATCAAATCTTCTTCTTCGCTTTTAGTAACCATCACCACTAATTGCTGTGAGTTCTCATTCTTGATTCTGCGGAGAACCTCGAGTCCATCGACTCCAGGCATGATTTCGTCAAGAAATATTAAATCAAAAACTTCTTTGCTTGCCGATTTCACACCATCTTCCCCGGAGCTCGCAGTTTTTACCTCATAACCTTCTTGCTGGAGAAGATAAATGAAGGGTTTTAGCAAATCTATCTCGTCATCAATCCATAAAATTTTCATTTTTCCGCCTTTGGTATTAAAATTTGGAAAGTAGTCCCGGTAGAACTGGTTTCTTTTAAAATCAACTTACCCCTGTGATATTCTTCAATAATTCTTTTGGTCAATACGAGACCGAGACCCCAACCATATTTTTTTGTCGTGTAACCCGGTTTAAAAATTTCACTTCCTTTCTTTATCCCCTTACCGCTGTCAGTAATCTCGATCGTAAGACCATTTGAATCAAACGCTTTAATCGCGATTTTCCCCTTCTCTGACCCGATTGCATCAAGACCATTTTTCAGAATATTTTCAACTGCCCAGCCGAGTAAAATGTCATCAAATTTTATGACCGGCAGAGGCTTGAATTCTTCGAAAAATTCTACATTTTTGTGAGCGCGTTTTTTGATATATTCAATTGATTTTTTAATAGTTTCGATTGGTTCTTTTTTAACTAATCTCGGAGGCATGCCGATTCTAGAAAATTTCTCTAAGACTTCTTTCATTCTTTGTGTATCTTCGTTTAGGCCGCTGTATATGTCATCAGAGATCTTACCTTTGAAGGCTTCAAGCCAACCAACAAGGGATGATAGAGGTGTCGCAAGTTGATGGGCTGTTTCTCTTGCGAGTGAATTCCAGATTTTTTCTTCTTCGCTCTTTCTATAAATGAGATATCCCCAAAATCCGAGAAAGAGAAAAGCGACAAGGAATATGGTTTCGACAAAAGGCAGTATCTGAAGTGACTTAGTGAAGGGCGAAAGTCCCCAATGCACGTAACCAACAAGAGTCGAGTCAGCTCCATGCTTGATGATCATTGGAATAGGATTTTGTACTTTGTCGAGTTTCTCAACAGCAGTTCTTAGATTTTTCTGTTTGATATTTTTGGCCGAATAAGGATTACCATCGACGTCAGTTAACACGACTGGGAAATCAATTTTTTCGATTACTTCTTTGTAAAAAAGCTCAACAAGTTTCTCCTTTTCATCAACACTTGCTCCTCTCGCAAATTCTGCAAAGAGTCTTGAAGTTGTTTCGGTTTCTTTTTTGATTTTCTGTATAAGATAGTTTGAATAGATATATGTTACAACACCGATTATACCGATGCCAATTAGAAAATATATTACTAATGCTCGAGAACTAAACTTACTTCTAAAAATCATTGCTTTTTTTGGATTTCTTCTGATATAGAAGTCGATCCGCATGGTCAATGAGATCGCCAAGGTTTCTACCATTTTTTGGATATAGGGCAATACCATACGAAAATTTGATTGGATTTTTTCCTCTAATTATTTTGTGTCCATTTACGTAATTGTTCACTTTGCTCATCATCCTTTTACTGAATTTTCGATCACGTTGTGGTAAAAGAATAATGAATTCGTCACCACCATACCTTATTACATAACCATTCGGACCAACAACATTCATTATGCATTTTGAAAATATTCTGAGTATCTCATCTCCATAAAGGTGACCGAATCTATCATTATATTTTTTGAAATTATCCATGTCGATCATTATCAACGAGATTGGTGATGCACCACTTTTTATCAGAGAAGTAGTTTTTTCTCTTAGAAAGCGGTAGTTATAGACACCGGTCATCTCATCTGTATTAGAAAGTTTCTCGATTCTTCCAAAGAGCTGGGTATTCTCGATGGCCAACCCTAAGAAATCACCAAATGCTTCAAGAAGCTTCACCTGTTCAATTGTAGGTACAAGATTGCTCAGAGGTAGGTCAAGTGATAATAATGCCACAAGTTCGCGGTCTTTCGAATATATGGGTGATATAAAAATATCATTTGGATCCCAAAGATATCCTATTCTTTTTCTTTGAGTATTCATTTTATATAATTCATATTTTCGGACTTTTCTCTCAATCTTAGAGACAAATTCAGCAGGAATGTAATATGAATTTGATATACGGTATCTGTTATTGAATAGCTTACTAATTACTTCGAACGGTGGAAATGTTGCTTTTGCTTCCTTTAATTTTTTTCCTGAAATACCTATACCGGTAATTCTTCTGAAACACTTTTTCCCAGGATCATACAGCGAGAATAATATTCTTTTAAAACCCAATAATTTTTGTGCCCGTTGAAGTATTTCATTGCTGAACGACGACAGATCAAGAGACGATAGCATTATTTTTGTTAACTCTTGAAGTCCTTGACTCTCCTTCAATGTGCGATTTAGCGCCTGAAAAAGGTCGATTCTCTCAAGAGCGAGTGCTGCTTGATTAGCGAGAAATTTCAAACGTGTAAGTGCAAAACTATTTTTTGCTTTTGCTATATCCGCCACAAAGAATCCCCGGAATTTGTTCTTTATAGTTAAGGGGATAATCATTAATTCGTTAGTATCTGAACCAAATTGCGTATCATCTAAGAAAACTTCAAACTTTTTTTTCCTAATAGTGAAGATTCGCGGAACGTTGAATAGTTGATTTTGAATATTTTTCGGAAGGTATTTAATCTGCAATACTTTTGTGCTTCCAACTAATTTATCGTTCTTTACGTGAAAAAGAAATATTTTCTCGTTTGATAGCATTTTTCTCGCAGCCAATTCAAGATCCTTAGTGATTTTGTTTTCATCGAGCGTGGTAATTACATTTAAGTTGAGTTGATTGATTATTTGCGTTTCTATAATTCTTTCTTTTGATACTTGTCTCATCGATAGTGTTTTGGATAAAATGGATAGCAGATTTTGAATATCAGCTCGGTGTTTTTTTGTTAGAGCGACCGGATTTTTTGTAAATATTGTGATTTTGTATGTGTTATTACCTGCGTTGAAGTTGAAGGCCAGTAGTACTTTCGTGTTCTTTGCTTTCTTTAACAATGTATCTTTCGGCAAGCCTTCATAGTGTTCTAGCTTCAACTCTTTTTCGTTCTTAAGAAATACTGCATACGCAAAACCATCTAATCCGAGGCTCAGGGCACGGCTGATTTTCTGAATGCTAATGTCCCAAAAATCTATTTTGTTTAATTCGTATAATATGTTATTGATTCCTCTTTGTGTAGTATTCATCATTCGATTATTCTAGTGTTAAACATTTTTGCGAATTCATATATAATATCGCGTTGGCCAAAGTAAGCGTCACAACCATATAGAATGCTATATATATCTGGGTCTGATGCGGATATATCTTTACCGACGACAATTTGACTGCCTTTCCATGGTATTTTGTCTTTTCCATTTACGAAGAGGATAGGGCGTTTCTTATTTATCTTCTTCAATAATTTTTTCGATTCGCGCAGATTAAAACGAAAGAGGTTCTTAGGGTTGCTCTTCCTTATGTTAAAGAATTCATTCAATGGACTTAGATCGTTTTTCATCATAATGTTATAGTAGGGATAGTTGTTTTTTTCATAAAAACAAATTCTCTTTTCTGTCAATGTTAAATATGGGAGTGATATATTAGCCGGTTTATTCAATTCGATGAGAAAATGGAAATGTTTATCAGCCAATTGCCTTTTTAGCCTTTTGTGTTCCTCAGTTAAAATTCCTGAAGGTTCTTCATAGAATATCGTTTCAAATATATTTGGTTTTATATATCGGTGGATACTCTCCAGTTTTTTTGGCATAAGCATAACAATGGTGCCCATTTTGCGAAGACCTTTTAGAAAAGGTAGTATCTTCACAAAATCTATTATGCTGTTAGGCGCTGAGACCAGAAATTTTCTCTTTTTTTTGATCCCCAGTGGCTTAAATGCTTTGAAAAACCTCCGCTTACTTGTTTTTAAATACAATTTTGCAACAACATTCATTGTGCTTTTCTTTTCCTTCGTTTTACGAAAATCGGTTCTGAACTTTTTGTCACCACATCCTTTGTGATTACACATTTGCTAATGCCTTTTAGATTCGGTAGTCCGAACATTATATCAAGCATAAAGTGTTCCATGATGGAACGCAACGCCCGTGCACCTGTATTGTATTGTAGGGCTCTTGTAGCTATCTCATCCAATGCGTCGTCAGTAAGTTCTAATTGTACGCCCTCCATTTTAAAATATTTTGAGTATTGTTTAAGAAGAGCATTTTTTGGTTTTGTCAGAATTTCGACTAAGGCATTTTTGGATAATTTGCCAAGCGGTGCGATAACCGGTACGCGACCGACAAATTCTGGAATCAAACCATATTTTATTAGATCCTCCGGCTCGATGCACTTCAATAAATCATCCAATTTCTCCAGATTTTTTAGTGACTGACTCATAAAACCTATCGCTGAATGATTCAATCTTCTGGATATGATTTCTTCAATGCCCGTAAACGTGCCCCCAAGGATGAAAAGGATGTTTTTTGTATTGATTTTTATAAATTCCTGTTCTGGATGTTTGCGACCGCCATGCGGTGGGACATTTGATTCTGCACCTTCAATGATCTTAAGCAATGTCTGCTGTACGCCTTCTCCAGATACGTCTCTCGTGATCGATGGTGAGTCAGATTTGCGTGCGATTTTATCTATTTCATCAAGATATATAATACCAATCTCGGCGGCTTGAATATTGAAGTTAGCCGCTTGAATTAGTCTCAACAGAATATTTTCAACATCTTCGCCAACATATCCAGCTTCAGTGAGAGGTGTCGCATCAGATATTGAGAATGGGACATGCAACAGTCGTGCTAGAGTTTCGGCAATTAGTGTTTTCCCAGTTCCTGTTGGTCCAATGAGGAGGATATTGCTTTTCTGTATTTCAACATCCTTGCTTCTTGCTGTTACTCTTTTGTAATGATTGTATACAGCTACTGAAATCACCCTTTTTGCCTGTTCTTGTCCTATTACATGTTGATCGAGAAAAGACTTAATCTCAGAAGGCTTCGGCAATACAAAGGTATCAATTTGCGAAAGGTTTTCCTCGTCCTTCAATATCTCATAGCATAATCGTACGCACTCATCACATATAAATGCCTTATTGCCTTTGAATAGACGTTTAATGGCCGGCTTAGTTCTTTTGCAGAAATGGCATGCTATCTTTGGCATTAGTCTTTTCTTTTTTCCATTATATCATCTACGATATTGTAAGCTTTGGCTTCGCGTGAAGACATGAAGTAATTTCTGTCTGTGTCTTTCGCAATCTTCTCTTCTGTCTGACCAGTATGTTTCGCAAATAGCTTATTCAGTACTTCTCTGATTGTCAGGACTTCTTTTGCATGTATTGCAATATCAGCTGCCTGACCCGAGAAGGCTCCTTCTGGTTGATGAATCATGACACGAGCATGGGGGAGTGCGAATCTTTTTCCCTTTTCTCTGGCAGCAAGTAGCAGTGCCGCCATGCTTGCCGCCATGCCAATACAGATTGTGGTGACCGCTGGTTTTATGAACTGCATGGTATCGTAGATCGCAAGACCTGAAGATACTATTCCTCCAGGAGAGTTAATGTATAGAGAAATATCTTTGGAAGAATCCTCGGCCTCCAAGAATAACAATTGCGCCATTACAAGATTTGCCACATTATCATCGACCGGAGTGCCTATAAATACTATTCTTTCCTTCAATAAACGTGAATAAATATCATATGCTCTTTCTCCTCGAGCAGTCTGTTCAATTACGTACGGTACTGGTATCATTGGCTACCTCCTTTGGTAAACCCCGCACCCTTATTACCTAAGCCTTGCATCCGTCTATGGTCAGAAGATGGAGTTAAACCGGGTAAGGGGGGAGATGCATTCTTGACGGTGCTGGGTGAAATGATACGGCTTTTTTTACTAATTTTTGCATTTTTGAAAAGAAAATCTAAAGTTTTTTCTCTATTGAGGATGCTGCGTACATAATCAATCACATTGTTTCTCTTTTCATCATTTTGTCTTATGCCCATAACCGATATAAGATTCGTAATTTCTTCCTCTTTTACAGTGATATTTTCATTTTCAGCAATCTTATCAAGAATAAGATTCAAGCGAGCTCTCTTTTCTGCAATATCCCTGAATCTTTCTTTATTAGCATCTGAGTCAGGGAGATTCGCTTGTTGTAACATTTTTTGATATTCAGCTTGAATAAATGATTTAGGAACATCAAATTTTGTCCTTTCCAAAATTATGTTAGACAGCGATTCTTTTAATTCTCCTTCGATTCTCTTCTTTTCCATCTTTTTCATATTTTCAGTCAATTTTTTCTTTAGTTCTTCAACATCTTTGCAGTTTTCTTTTTTTGCATAATCATTGTCAATTTGAGGGAGTATTTTTTCTTCAATTTTCTTCACCATTATTTCGTGATTTTGCTTATCTGTTTTCACCTCTATTGTATCTGCAACTTTTGCTCCTACTAATGCTCTATTCATTTCGTCTGGTAGACTACGATCACCTATTCTTACGGTGATATTATGCTCCTGGTTTTTAATTCCGTTATTCTCTGTTGTTTTGAGATCTATTGTTAAAAAATCATCAACTACGGCAGGTCGAGTGACTTCTTTTGTTATTGCATTCTGTTCGCGAATGTCGTTTAGCGCCTGTTGTAGAAGATAGTCATCAGGTAATGGTTTCTCTTCTAATAATTCTATTCCGATGTAGTTCTCAACATCAAAGTGGGGTAATACTTCAAAACGTAGCCGGAATTTGATATTCTCTCCCTCTTCGACATTAAGCAATTCGGCCTGAGAAGCCGGGCGCCACTTCTTCTCATCAAGAATTTGCAGAAATGTCTTGCTTACAAGGGTGTTTATTGCCTGTGCCCTGAGAGAATCACGATACCTGCTTTTTATCACATTCTTAGGCACTTTCCCCTTGCGAAATCCGTCAAGTACCAAATCTTTTCGCACTCTATCCGCTTCTTCATCGATATAATGGTCAAGCTCTTTAGAAGGGATTGAAATATCGAGCTCTTTTTCTGTTTTGTTATCTATCATAATCTGGTATTCCAAGGACTACCTCCCAGGAGATGCGAGGAGGGGGATTTGAACCCCCATTCCATTAAGGAACTGGATCCTAAATCCAGCGCGTCTGCCAATTCCGCCATCCTCGCAAAAGCAAATCTGAGCAAAGTTAGCTATTGATATTATATTCCGAAAAAAGACTTTGTCAAGTTGACTCACCGTTGCAGCAACTGCATGGATGGTAATTAACTACTTTTTCTTGAAGATGTACTTTGTGATAGCCGCAATAAGAATGTAAGTAAATGGCAAAATGAGGAAACGGAAACGCATATTTTCACTTACTTCAAAAAAGTTTCCAATAATCGTGACATAAGCAATGTTAAACATAAAATATTTATATAGAAACAGATCATTTCTGCTTAGGTTGAGGATTTTTTTACCTTTAAATGCTAAAGTAATACCCCATACATAGACTATCGGTATAAAGAAATACAGAAAGTTGAAGTGTATTGTACGTTTTTGTCCGAACCTATTGACATATATTTTTTGCCAGACTCGACTCAAGATATTACCCAATAGATAGTCTTCGTAGAACTGCACCCATAGATTTATCTTTTGACGGTTGTCATTAACAGCAGTAATAAGAATATCAGAACATGGTTTCAAATATGCGTAGAAGGCTTTCGCAACGGAGAAGCAGTAGTAGTCAGGATATTTCTTGATAAGATGCAGGGCGACCGAGTAGTATTTTTTGGAAACAGAAATGTAACCTACATGATTAAAATTGATATATCCTGTTGATTTATACTTTCTATCAAGAACTGAAATGGCTGTGGTCGTATCGAAATTCGCGTATTTTTCGTACGTTCCCGGTTTAGAGAATGGCGTTATCGCTGCAATTTCTGATATTTCATCATTATCTATAAGTGTTGTTAATTTTTCAAAAGGGATGGTAAATGTCATTTTTATGAGATTCATGCCAGACCAAGAAGTGAGCGTGGTTTGATCAAATAGAAGAAAATTTTTCAAGTAGAGGCTTAGAATCATTAAGAATGGAAATAATGCGCATAGTAAAATCTTTTTAGTACTGCGCCTTTGGAATATCAAAATTCCAATTAGGAGTATCACAAACCAGAGTATGTGAAACAGACTTCGGGTCATAACAATCAGTGAGATAACGAGAAAGAACAGAAATAAATAATGCCATTTATGACTGTCCAGATATTTTGATAAAACGAGGCCAGAGACAAGAAGAAGGAATGCTATGGGATATGTATAGAAAAGCCAGTTCTCAAAAAGAAGTACTGGAGGAATTGCGGCAAAAAAAATTGACGTCAACAATGCGATTATTTTTGGCATATGTAATTTCTTTAATAAAGTATAGAGGGCCAAGGACATAAAGAAACCGATCGCCAGATAGATTGTCTTAAAGACCACCAATTTATTACCGTTAGCCAGTTTAAGAACTGATCCCAAGAAGATGTTAAAACCAGGTGGTTGACTGTGAAGATACCATAGACTTTGGCACAAATGGGATTTCAGATCTAACGGATCCAGATATTGGTAGAACCAAGGTAGTGATGATGCATCGAAACGTATACCAGCCAAATAGATAATTATTCTTGTTGTAATAAAAAAAAGGGATAGGATGACTATTCCATGTTTCAAGATAGGGGTCTGCTTCGGTTCGCTGAGTTCTGATTTCAAATTCTTAAAGTTTGAATAATAGACGTTGTTATTTTATTAATATAATACGATTTTGAATTTTTTTGGATTTGAATAAATAGGTGTAATGTACTCAGGTAGAATAATCGCAGCAGGAAGGTTGTATTCTCCTGGCGATAACATTGTTAGTTTTATTGTTACATTGATGTCTTTTTTCTTCAAGGACAACACCCTATTCCTTGGTCCTTTTACGATCAGGGTATCAAGACTTATTTTTTCGGAGGTAACACGCTGGTTAGGTGTAAAAATGAGCTTGAGGGGTATATTAGTAAATTGTCTCTGTATGGTAGTGTCGATTTTGACCTCAACCTGAACCTCTTCTTTTGATATCTGAAGCAGAGGAGAGCTTTCTGAAATTCTTAGTCTTTTTAGAAATGAGGAGGTTTCATTCTTGACCGTAAGAGTTTCAGTAGGTATTGATTTTAAGTCACGCAATATTTCTCTTGGTCCAGTGACAATGACAGTATCGAGCGCTATTATCTCACTTACAGAATATCCTTCCTTTAAGGAACCTCTTACAGGGACACGAACATCTATTTCTTTGTTTGTTTCTTCGTCTATTTTCACGTTAATGGACGTTGCGTTGAAACCTATTTTTATATCGCCAAAGCCGATTGGTATATTAAGATCGTCCACTGGTATTTTGTTTTTGCCTATTTTAATATCGTTTAGATCACAATGGGCTTTTGGAGGGGCTGCCCATGTACTGAGTAATGATCCTCCCCGACCACTAAATGTTACGCCAAGATATGGTACTGAATCGACGATGATAAGAGAATCGGACAGATTGTCATATATGATCGCTATGTCTTTTGTATAATTATAATCATTGTCTATCGCGACAAAAAACCAGAGACCAAACGCAAAAACAATGGCGAAAATTTTACGTATCGGGTTATTTATTATAAAATATAATATGGCTTTAAGGTTCATCCTATTTATTATAGTGATGAACGAAGAATAATCAAGAAGCAAATACAGAGAGGTAGTATACTTTAAAGTGTGGAAATTCCTCTTGAAAGAAAGGAAACATGGTGTATCCTTTTATAATGTTATCCAAAAAGAAAGGAGGACACACCATGAATCCATTAAATTACTCTAAGAGTAAGCTTAATGATCTCTTTAGTGATGTCAATATACTTTTTACGGATAACCTTGAAGAAACGATTAGTGATTATGTAATACGTGGGTTAAAGCGGTTATTTGAAGGTACGATGAAGGCTGAGGTACAGGGTTATCTGAAGGCGCAGCGCTATGAGCGTACGCGTGCGCGGGTGGATTACCGGAATGGCTATCGGCATCGTAATTTAGTTACGAAGTTTGGGTTACTAAAGGCTTTAAAGGTACCGCGGACTGAGAAAAGCGGTTATCAGACCAAGTTATTTCGGCGTTATCGGCGGCGTTGGGAAAAGGTGGATCGGTTTATCCGGGAGATTTTTATTGGTGGGGTGAGTACGCGTGCGGTTGGTTGGGTGATGCGGAGTTTATTAGACAAGGAAGTGAGTGCGAGTACGGTATCAACGATTACCAAGGCGTTGGATCACGAGGTGAGTAAGTTTCATAAGCGTTCTTTGTCGGATGAGTATGTTTATTTATTTTTGGATGGTGTAAGACAGCGGGTGGTGAGTTGTGGTCGTGCGGTGAAGAAGCTTATTTTAGTAGCTTATGGTATAAAACGTGATGGTCATCGTGAGGTGATTGATTGTCGGGTTGCCAGGAGTGAGAGTGAGCATGATTGGACGGTATTATTAAATAGTCTTTATCATCGTGGGTTAAAAGGTGAGTATTTACGATTGGTTATTACGGATGGCTGTAGGGGTTTACATGCGGCGTTGGATATGATTTATCCGCAGGTTGAGCGTCAGCTCTGTTGGGTGCACAAGTTGCGCAATGTGGCGAATTATATACCGCGACGTTATCAGATTGATTGTTTAAAAGAGGCCAAGGGGATTTATTCAGCATCAGGTTATCGTGAGGCAGTGAAACGCTTTAAACTATGGTGTCGAAAATGGCGTAATCAGACACCGAAGGCGGTTCATTGTTTAGAAAAAGACATTGAAAATTTATTAGTCTTTTTCAAGCAGGATAAGAAACTATGGGTTAAACTGAGAACGACAAATATGATTGAACGATTATTCAAAGAACTGCGTAAAAGAACCCGCCCAATGTCTCTTTTTACTAATGAAGCAAGTTGCGAACGAATCGTTTATGCTTTATTTGCTAAATACAATAACAAATGGAAGGATCGCCGTTATGTGGTCTTTAATTAGAATTTCCACACAACTATTGACATTACCCTGCACTAACTCCTCTTCACTTTTAGTCTTGAAATTACACGCTGTTTCTATAGAATGGACATTATAAAGGAAACTGATTGTTGCCATGAAAATA
>SMTZ1_10016537_pt1 | contig 12684 bp, 8 predicted proteins | sample DeeMarSWOR136_30_FD_25667 | JGI IMG/M metagenome (IMG submission 25667) | reverse complement strand
GCCTCACGGCCGCCGATGACCCGGCAGAGCGGTGCGTCGGTCCCATCGAGGCGCACGGCTTCGATGGCGCCGGGGAAGGCGGGCATCCCGCAGGCGATCCCGCCGCCCTCGAAGGCGGGCCCAGCTGGGCAGGACGCGGCCAGCATGCGGCGGCGATTCCCGATGAGGAGCTCGGTGTTCGTGCCGATGTCCATCAAGGCGATCAGTCCGTCCTCACTCGCCGCATCGATCGCGAGCAGGCAGGCCGCCGCGTCGGCGCCCACGTGGCTGCCGACCAACGGAAGGCCGTAGGCGCGTGCCCTCGGATGCGTGAGCAGGCCGAGCTGCCGCGCGGCAGCGACCAGGCTCGTGCTGGTCCGCTGCCCTGCCGTGAACTCGTGCTCGGTCAGCGAGCGAAAGGGACTTCGCCCGAGGGAACCGACATCGAGGCCGAAGAACAGGTCCCGCATGGTGGGATTTCCTGCCACCGTGACCTCGTAGATGGTCTTGGGATCGCAGGGGAACGCCTCGATCGTGTGGTTCACGTAGGCGATGAGTGTTGCGCGTAGCGTGTTCTCGCTGTCCGTGCCGTCGTAGGCGATCCGCGCCATCACGTCTGAGCCAGCGAAGGCCTGCGGGTTCTCGAAAGCCTGTGTGGCCCGGACGCTTCCGGCCTCGAGATCGACCAGGCGCGCGACTACCGTCATGGTGCCGACATCGAGGGCGAGGCCGTGGAGCGGGCCGCCCGCCTGCGCGATCGGATCGCCATCGAGCAGGACAGTATTCCCCTCACGGGCCACCGCCGGATTGAATGGCGCAGCCCGGCGTAACGCCGGAAGCTCGGCGCCGGCGTCCAGGATCTGCAGGTCGCCGCGTCGCAGGCGGCGGAACCTGATCCTACCGCTCTGACCACGGATACGGGCACGACAGGCGAGTCGGAAGTCGCCACTGAGGTGTCGTTCCTCCTCGCTCAGCGGCGCGAGGAGATCGGATCCTTCCGTGACCTCGATGAGGCACTCGCGGCAAGTTCCTTGTTGCCCACAGGAATTGGTGATAGGAAGACCCAGCAGGTCGGCGCACTCGAAAAGCGAGAGGCCGGGTTCGGCCTCGCACTCACGCGACTCAATGCGCACCTGGATCGCCAATGTCGTCCCTCAGTCCTGCGCGCCGCTGCGAAGCGCGAGGAACATGTCGACGGCGCTCGCGGCGTCAGGAGCGTAGCCGTGGGCGCCGATCTCTTCCGCGAAGGCCTGGTTCACTGGGGCGCCGCCGACGCACAGCTTGAGCTGAGCGAGGTGCTCGGCCGCGAAAGCGTCGATGACGATCTTCATGTAGGGCATCGTTGTCGTCAGCAGCGCGCTCATGCCGACGATATCAGCGTTGTGCTCGCGCGCCGCTTCAATGAACCGTGCCGCGGACTGATCGACGCCCAGGTCGATGACCCGAAACCCGGCGCCCTCGGCCATCATGCAGACCAGGTTCTTGCCGATGTCGTGCAGATCGCCCTTCACGGTGCCCATAACGATGGTACCGACCGGCTGGCTGAGCTCCGAGCCAGCGAGGAGGGGTTCCAGAACGGCCATCCCGGCCTTCATCGCCCGAGCGGCGACCAGCACGTGGGGGACGAAGATGCGGTTGTCCTTGAAATCCTGGCCGACGACCTGCATGCCCGCGATCAGCCCCTGGTGCAGGATCTCGTCGACGGAGTGGCCCTCGGCGAGCGCCTGCTCGACCATCGCCCGCAATTCGTCCGCCTTCCCGTCATAGAGGAGGCGATTCAGGTGCTGGTAGTCGACCATGACAGAACCTCATATTAAATGTAGAGGACGACCGAGCACCAGAAGTCATCGGAGACCACCCTTGGAGGTGCCAAATCCACACGGAGTCGGCATGAACAGCAGGGAACGGGTCAGGATCGCCATGGCCCTCGGCGAGCCCGATCGTGTGCCGGTGTTCTGTCAGCTGGCGATCGGTCACTACTTCCTGAATGCCGGTGGCTCGCCGCTCGACATCTGGTACCGCTCCGACGCGTTCGCGGACGCACTCGTGCAACTGCAGCAGCGCTACCGCTTCGACGGAATCCTTGTCAACCTGCCGGGCCGTGACCCCGACTTCGAGAGCCACATCGATAGCATCGACGAAGGGTCTAGCGAGACGACGATTCGCTGGAAGAATGGCGGCTATTCGCTGGTGCCGCGCGATGACAATCCGCACTACTTCCAGCCGGACGGCAGCCGCTACTTCCCGACTCTCGACGAGGTGAGGCCGGAGGCGCTCTGGTACGTCGAGCCCTGGGACATCACCGACGTTACCTACCCGTATACCTGGGGATTCGAGGCCGAGCCGCGGCCATTCGATGACTTCTTCCCGCGCTACCATCTGGATGCCATAAGAGCGGTGGTGCGCCGCGTCGGAGAGGAAGTGTCGGTACACTCCGAGATCTTCAGCCCCTTCTCACAATTCCTGGACCTGCTGAACTACGAGAGCGCGCTGATGGCGCTGCTCGACGATCCCGCTAAGACGCACGCCTGTCTGGAGCGGCTCACACTGGGCGCGATCGACCTCGCCGGTCGGCAAGCAGAGGAGGGTGTGGACGCGGTGCTGATCTCGTCCGCCTTTGCGGGGGCCGGCCTGATCTCGCGCGAGCAGTACGCGGAGTTCGTGTTGCCTTACGAGCGCAGGATCATCCAGGAGGTGCACGCCCGGCACGAAGGGGTCAAGGTCTACACGCACACGTGCGGCGCGATCGGCGATCGGCTGGACCTCATGCTACAGACGGGCACGGACGGGATCGATACGCTCGATCCGCCTCCTATCGGTACTGTAGAGCTGGAAGAGGCGGTCCCACGGCTCAAGGGGGTGGCATTCATCAAGGGCAACATCGACCCGGTCAACACGCTCCTCTACGGTGACCGGGAGAGGGTGCGGGACGCGGTTCTCCACCGGCTCAGCGTGGCGAAAGAAGGCGGTGGGTACATCCTGAGCACGGCCTGCTCCGTCCCGCCCGCCGTCAGGCCGGAGTTACTCGAGTACATGAGTGAGATCGCGATCCAGCACGGCGGTTACGGCTAGCCGGTCACCCGGCCCCACCCTACGCGCCGCATCAAGACGATCACGCCGGCCGCGCAAGCAACCGCGCCCGCGAGACAGAACAGCGATCTGGTGTACTCGCCGAAGATGAGGGTTCCGATGCCGGGCAGCGTCAAGTAGACGATCCCGGCGGCGAGCGCCGCGGCGAGCAGAAGCAGACCGATGTGTCGGTCGGGCTCGACCTCCGGTGCCTGGCGTGCAATGGGGCGCCAGCCGGGCCCTCCGGGGCGAACTTTGCGGTAGAACGCCTCGAGCGTCTCGCCCCGCTCGGGCGAAGTGAGGAACGTCGCGCTGACCCACGCGACGATGGTCAGTCCTGCCACCAGCGCCAGGCGGTACTCGTTCCCCTCCACGAACTGGCTTACCACGATGAAGAACGTCAGCGACGCGATCATCGCCACGATCTCCGACCACGCGTTGATCCTCCACCAGTACCAGCGGAGCATGAACACCGCGCCGGTACCAGCGCCCAACGCGGCGAGGATCTTCCAAGCCTCATCCACCGAGATGTCCCGCATCAACCAGGCGGCGAAGCTGCCAACGATCAGGATCAGCAGAGAGGTGAGTCGCGAGGCACGAGTCAGGTGCCGCTGGTCCGCGTCAGGTCGCAGGAAGCGTCGGTAGAAGTCGCTGACGAGATAGGAGGCGCCCCAGTTGATCTGCGTGCTGATCGTCGACATGAACGCGGCGAAGAACGCTACGAGCAGTAAGCCGCGCAGACCGACTGGCGCGAGGTCGCGCATGACCATCGGGAAGCCCGCGTCGGGGTTGGCGGCGTCCCGAAGGTCAGGGTACATGGCTAGCGCGGCGAAGGCGACGAGCAGCCAGGGCCACGGCCGTACGCAGTAGTGGGCGATCTGGAACCACAGCGTGGCGAGCACGGAGTGCCTCTCGTCTTTGGCGGAGGCCATGCGCTGCACGATGTATCCACCGCCGCCCGGCTCGGCGCCCGGATACCAGGAAGCCCACCACTGGATGAAGAGCATGATCAGGAACACGCTGATCGGCATCCACGGGTCGGCGGCAGTGAAATCTGGCAGGTAGCTGAACGCCTGTTCACCCTGACCGAAGTTCTCGGCGACGCGCAGCCGCAGTGCATCGACTCCGCCGATATGCGCGACCGCCACCACTGCCAGGGCGATCGAGCCGGCCATGGCGATCACGAACTGGAACAGATCGGTGACGACGACGCCCCATAGTCCCGCCAGCGTGCTGTAGACGCCGACGATCGCGAGCAGCACGACGATCATCAGCCACTCGCTACCGCTCGCCGCGCGGGTGCCCGCGAACACGGTGTGCTGCAGGATTGTGACCATCGCCCCGGTGACCCAGCCGATGATGATCGAGTTCACCAGCAGCGCGATGTAGATGGCGCGGAAACCGCGCAGAAACGCGGCGGGCTTGCCGCCGTAGCGGAGCTCGACCAGCTCGACGTCCGTCAGCACGTTCGCCCGGCGCCAGAGCCGTGCGTAGAGGAAGACGGTGATCATGCCGCCGAGCGCGAACGCCCACCAGAACCAGTTGCCGGCGAGCCCGTGCCGGGCTACGAGACCGGTGACGGCCAGGGGCGTGTCGGCGGCGAAGGTGGTGGCCACCATCGAGGTGCCAGCAAGCCACCAGGGCAGGGCACGCCCGGAGACGAAGTATTCGGTCAGGCTTCGACCCGCGCGGCCGCGGAACAGCAGCCCGATTCCGAGCGCGAAGGCCAGATACGCGATGATGACAGCCCAGTCGATACCGGCTAGTTCCACGTCGCTCCCCTATTCTCGCTGGGCGGAGAAGTCAGCGGCGTTGGCGGGGTGTCGCGTCGAATACCACGATTCCCCAAAACACATCGTCCGGTGGGAAGGCCTGCCAGTCCCCGAAGGCGTGCCCCCTATCCGACGTATACCGCAGCCGGTAGGTGCCGGCCCGTAGGGTGATGACCTGATCGGCCCGCTTGTTCGAAACGGCGCCGCCGGCGTGCTCTGTGTTCGCCTCCGTCATCTGCCAGACGGTCTCCCCGGTCCCCGCATCCTCGATCCAGCCGGAGTCATACACGCGGCCGGGCACGATCTCACCAACGGCGTAGACGCGGATCTCGCTGTCTTCGCTCAAGCTGAACTCTTCGGTGAGGTCCTGGCTCCTCGATCCTGGCGATCTCACGCAACCCGGATAGCTCGCGGACGCCGCCCTTCGCGAAACTCTGGGAATACACGCGGAAGAGCTTGCCCTTCGTTTCCGCATCGCCGCGCACGTTGTAGATCGACCACTCCGCCATCAACTCCTTCTTGATGAGTTCGATGAGCTGGGGGTCTGCGATCGCATCGAGCTGTCCGATGATCGCGTCCTCCGGCACCGTCCAGTCGATCTCCGGCATGGGTTGCGCGAGAGAAAGGCGATCGCCGCCGGCGAGGTAAGCACGTCGCCAGTCCCCAGACTGAACCCGTGGCTCAGAGCGTTCGTGTTAGTGAGGATGACGAAGGACAGGTTCTGCTCAGGGACCTTCACGATCAAAGATGAGTTGCAGGTCCAGTAGCCGTAGTGCCAGATGAGTCGGACGCCCAGGTAGTCCTGCGTGAACCAGCCGAGGCCGTAGGGTAAGGTGTCGCCTGCCGTGGAGATGGCGGGTGTGAAGGCCAGCTGCTGAATCTCGGGGCTGAGGAAGACGTTGCGATCAATCGCCGTGTAGTATTCGGCCAGGTCAGCGGCTGACGACACGAGGCCCGCCGAGGTGCCGAAGTAGGTTGGGTACTCCCCCAATTCGACATTGCCCGATTGGTCGATCTCGTACGGCTTCGCCAGGCGCGAGAGCACGCGGTCGTAGTTCTCGGCGTAGTCGCTGGGCGACGTGTCGCGGAGCCCGAGACGCTCGACAATCCTCTCCTCCAGCAGATCTCCGAACGGCTTGCCCGTGGCGGCGCGGATGATCCAGTCGAGCCGGCCGAAACGGGCGCCGTTGTAACGGTAGTAGCGCCCGGGCGGGTCTTCGGAGGTATGGGAGAGCAGATGCCGGACCCTGATGACGCCGTCGCTGGGGATCTGCAGCCCGTAGTCGGCGATCGGGCTGTCCAGGTCGATGGTGCCTGCCTCCACCAACTGCATCACGATCGTGGAGGCGAACGTCTTGGTCAGCGAGGCCAGATGATAGGGCGTGTTGGGAGACGCCTCTACCTCGTTCTCGATGTCTGCGTAGCCAAAGCCCTTCGCCCATGCCAGCTCCTGGTCCTTTACCAGCGCGGCGCCGAATGAAGGAGTCCGGAGTCGCTGACGCAGGTCCTCGATCATCTGTTCGAACTGGCGCAGCCTATCGGGGTCCAGCCCGCTGACCGATTGGGTCTGCGCGGCAGAGAGCGTGGGACTGACGAGCAGAGCCAGGAGCGCTGTCAGGGGAAAGAGATGTCTGGTCATGGCCTTTCCGTTCGCTTCGGCGGTTGCCTGCTTGGATGGCAGAAATCACCTGGGGATGATTGGGGCTCCGCTGTCTGTCCGCCAGCCTCTGCCCGCAGGAAGCCTCCCTGAATGCGAAGCCCTTTGGGCCGGCGCTCTGGCGGTTCACGCTGGGAGTCCTCGTAGTCCTTCGTTGGACAGGTCAGGGATCGTTTGCGTTGCACGCTACGCCTGGAAGCGCTATTGAGTCCTCTTGTAGTGTCAGTCTTTCCTGGTAGGGGTCGTGCCTGTGCTACTGAGTTTCGATTACGACGGCGTGCTGGTCGACTCGCTCGACGATCTTGTCGCGAAGGCTCGCGCGGCTCACAGGCTCTTGGCAGCCGAGGGAGAGCTTGTCGGCACCCGTGAGCCGAGCAGAGAGGATTTCCTGGCGACTGAGGATCTCACCCTGGAGAACATAGCGAAGCGGATCGGCATGCCGAGCAGCACGATTCCGAGCTACTCCGATAAGTTCTTCGAGCTGCAGCAGGCGGATCCGGGAGACGTCAGAGCGTTTCCAGGGATTCCTCGTGTGGTCAAGGAGCTCGCGCAGCAACATGTCATCGTTGTGGTGACGTCGAGCTCGCGCTCCGCGGTGCGAAGGATCCTGGCTCAGAGTTCCCTGGCGGACTGCGTATCGCTCATCTACGGCGGTACTCAGCCTGGCTCGAAGGCGGAGAAGATCTCACTGGCACGAGAGGAGTGCGGGACGGCTCCGGACGATACGTACATGATTGGGGATACGGTCAGCGATATTCGCCACGGCAAGGCGGCGGGCGTGAAGACGATCGCGGTGACCTGGGGATTCCACGCCAGGGATCTTCTGCTCCGCGAATCGCCTGACCACGTGGCGGACTTGCCGGAAGATCTGCTAGCGATCCTGGCCGGGCACTAGCTTCAAGCCGCGGGGGCAGCCTCACGATCCTCCGCGCTCGACCATGCCCTCGGGCATCCGCACCGCGATCACCGTACCGCTCGCGGTAACCTCTCCTTCCGCCGAGAGCGTCGTCTCGACGACGACCTTGCGAGCGGTCGCTTCCTTGACCCTCCCACGGATCTCCAGCTCTGGCCCCAGCGGCGTCGGCCGCAAGTAGTCGACACTCAGGGAGGCGGTGACGAAGCGTGGCGCTTCTACTGGCGGAACCTGGTCGCCGCTCAGGTCCTGGCCCGCGGCGCGCGCGGCCGCGGCGGCAGCCGTGCCCGTAGCGTGGCAGTCGATCAGCGAGGCGATGAGCCCGCCGTAGACGAAGCCGGGGATCGCCGTGTGGTAGGGTTGCGGCGTGAAACGCGCCACTGTCTCGTCGCCGTCCCAGTAGCTCTTGACCTGGTGTCCGCGCTCGTTGAGTCGTCCGCAGCCGTAGCAGTGCGCGACGTCGTCGGGGTAGTAGTCCTGGAAAGCCTTTCGAGCCTGCTGAGCCATCGTGCGATCATGGTCTGAAGTCCAGACTGGCGCGGGACCGTGTCCTAGCGCCGCTTACCGTCCAGCGAAGATAGCCGATCTTGCCGGGACAACCAGCGTGCGCGTAGGCGGCTGGACTACCCTTGCTTTTCGTCCTGTCTGGCCAAGACTAGTGGGTCGGAAAGCAGCAGGCCGTCAGCTCGTTTCCGGGGGTCTCCTGATGAAGATGACACGGCTGGAGAAGCGCTTCGTCAATCGGCGCAAGAAGGCTGAGCGCAATATTCAGAAAGTCCGTCAGCGCTTGCAGGAGCTGGACACCGACACGATCCGGGATGTGCTGGAGATCGGCTGCGGGATCGGCATCGTCTCGGCGTTCCTCGCGGACACCTATGAGATGAACGTGCAGGGCACCGACTTCGACCCGGAACAGATCGAGATGGCGAGGAAGATGCTGCCGGAGAGCGAGCGCTTGCACTTCAGTGTCGAGGACGCTGCCCGTTTGAGCTTCGAAGACGCGAGTTTTGATCTGGTGGTGTCGCAAAACGTCTTCCACCACATCCCTGATTGGGAAGCAGCCGTCCGGGAGGTCGTGAGGGTGCTGCGTCCGGGTGGCTACTTCATGTGGTTGGATCTCGGGTTTCCCGGGTGGGTCAAGAAGTCCTTCCGGCCGTTTGCGAAGAATATCGGGCTCTACACATTTGATGAGATCAAGGCAGCGTTCGCGGCGTGCGGGCTTCAGCAGCGCTTCTACGAGCGGATGAGGCATGGGCCCTTCACTCATCACCACATGGTCTTGCAGACAAAGTAATGCCGCCTGAGACCGCGCCCGCAGCCGAGAGAACAGGCGCGGTCAGGGCTGCGAGGTATGCGGGCCCACGAAACTTCTCCGGCTCGAACCCGTACGGGAGTATGATCACATCAGCGCCGTTATCCAGAGGGAAGATCTGAAACGTAATCCTGGTGCGAGTCGGTTGTGGATCAACCGACTGAGGTCGCGTCAAGTTCTTGTGAAGGAGGGGGCATTATGAGAAGCCCGCTGCGCTCTCGTCCGGTGCTGGCTCTTGTGGGTTTGGCGATGGCCGCGTCGGTGGCCACGCTCACTCTCGCATGCAGGCCGGCCGACTACCTCGAACGGCTTCCCCCGTTGGTCGATCGACAGGTCTTCTTCGGCGACCCCGAGATCGGGTACGCAGCGCTGTCTCCGGACGGCCGCCATGTCTCGTTCGTCAAGCAGCTGGACGGGATCCTGAACGTCTGGGTCAAGGGGATCGACGAACCGTTCGATGCGGCGCGGCCGGTTACGGCCGACACGACGCGTCCGGTTATTGGCTACTTCTGGAGTCAGGACGGCCGCTACATCCTGTACACGCAGGACAAGGCCGGCAACGAGAACTTCCGGGTCTACGCCGTGGATCCGACCGCTCCGGCGGCCGCGGGCTCGGCGGCGCCGCCGGCGCGGGACCTAACGCCCTACGAGAACGTCCAGGCGCGAATCATCGCGGTTCCGGAGGACGTGCCCAACCAGATGCTGGTCGGTCTGAACGACCGCGATCCTCGGCTACACGATGTCTACCGGATCGACCTGCGTACCGGTGAGCGTGCGCTCATCTTGCGCAACGACGAGAACGTGGCCGACTGGGCGGCGGACCTCGACGGCAACCTTCGGCTCGGGACGCGCGTCACCGCTGACGGAGGGAACGAGATCCTGCGTGTGGACGGCGCCCAGCTCACCTCCGTCTACAGCTGCACGAGCGAGGAGACGTGCGAGCCCGTGCGGTTCCACAAGGACGGCCAGCGCGTGTATATGATCACCAACAAGGGCGATGTCGATTTGACTCAGCTCGTGCTCTTCAACCCGGAGACCGGTGCCGAGGAGGTCGTGGAGAGCGATCCGGAGAACCAGGTGGACTTCGGAGGGGCGATCTTCTCGCGTGCGAGCGACGAGCTCATCGGCACTTCCTACACCGGTGACCGGGTTCGCCTCTATCCGAAGGATCCGCAGTTTGCTCAGGACATCGAGAGGCTCCGCGCGGCCGGTCTGGACGGGGATCTCTTCTTCCGAGCGCCGACCCGAGACGACCGGCTCTGGATCGTCAAGAACATCGTGGATACCGACGAGGGCCCGAACTACCTGTATGACCGAGCCAGCGGGGAGGTGGAGCTGCTGTACCGTCCGCGGACCGACATCCCCTCCGAGCACATGGCGGAGAGGCGACCGGTACGGTATACGGCGCGAGACGGACTCGAGATCCCGGCCTATCTGACGCTTCCCAAGGGCGTCGAGCCGCGCAATTTGCCGACGCTGATCATGCCTCACGGCGGCCCGTGGGGTCGCGACGCCTGGGGGTTCGATCCGGCGGCCCAGTTCCTGGCCAATCGCGGCTACGCGGTGCTTCAGCCCAACTTCCGGGGCTCAGCCGGCTTCGGAAAGCGTTTCCTAAACCTGGGCAACGAGCAATGGGGTACCGGCACGATGCAGCACGACATCAGTGACGGTGTGAGTTGGCTGATCGAGCAGGGCATCGCTGATCCCGAGAGGGTAGCGATCATGGGCGGCTCCTACGGCGGCTACGCGACCTTGGCGGGTGTCGCCTTCACGCCGGACCTCTACGCGGCCGGTGTGTCGATTGTCGGGCCCTCGAACATCATCACGCTATTCAACTCGATCCCGCCCTACTGGGAGCCGATCGTGAGAATGTTCCACGTCCGGGTCGGGGACCCGAACGATCCAGAGGACCGGGAGCGTTTGATCGCCCAGTCGCCCCTCTACTCGGCCGAGCAGATCACCGCGTCACTTCTCGTCGTGCAGGGTGAAAACGACCCGCGGGTCAACAAAGCGGAGTCCGATCAGATCGTTGTGGCCATGCGCGATCTGGGCCGGACGGTGGAGTATCTCGTGGCGCCCGACGAGGGCCACGGTTTCGCGGGCGAGATCAACAACCTCGCCACGTTCGCCAAGATCGAGAAGTTCCTGGCCGAGCATCTGGGCGGTCGCTACCAGGAGAGCATGGCACCGGAAGTCGAAGAGCGGCTGAACCAGCTCACGGTCAGCGTCGACACGTTGACGTTGCCCGAGTAGCCATTGCGCTCAACGGCTCACCACCGGCGCCCCACAGTCCGCTGCTCGGCCGTGGGGCGCCTGCACATCGAGGGAAACTCGCGCTCGCCGAGATGAGCGTCGCGTTACTCGACTCGCAGGGCGTCGTTCGGATCGACGCGGGCGGCGCGGGCGGCCGGGATCGCCCCCGCCGCCGCCGCCACCAGCAGCAGAGTCAACGTCACCGTCCCGAGCACGAGCGGGTCTCTGGGCGAGACCTCGTACAGGAGGTGGCCCACGCTTCCACCGGCCGCCAAGGCGATGAGCAGGCCGATCGTCAGGCCGATCAGGGTGAGGCCAACGGCCTCCTTGAGAATCTGGCCGACGATCGCGTTGGTCGAAGCGCCTAGAGCCGAGCGCACGCCGATCTCGTGCCTTCGCTGGGCCACGTTGAAGGCGAGGACGCTGTACAGCCCGACCGCGGCCACGATCAGCGCCAGGAGGCCGAAAACAGTGAACATGGTGGCGCCCAACGTGTAGGCGCGCAGCTGTGGATCGATCAGGTCCTGCAGCGGCCGCACCACGGCGTACCTCACGTCCGGGTTCCCCGCAATGAGCTCGCGCTGCACAACGGGCGCAAGCTGCCTTGCATCGATTCGGCCCCGGATGAATAGGGCTGCAGGACTCTCGTCTGGATACTGAGCCACGGGTACGAAGTAGATCCAGTTCTGCGACTCTACCACGCGCTGCCTGCGCGTGTCCGCGACTACCCCTACGACCTGAGTGCACGGGGCGTCGGCCGACCCGATCATGAGGCACTCGCCCGACGGGTCCTTATTGCCCCAGATCCCCCGGGCCATGGACTCGTTCACGATGGCGACCCTCGTGGCCCCGGCCACATCCCCCTCGTTGAGGTCACGCCCTCGGCGGATCGACATTCTGAGAGTCGCGAAGTAGCCGGGCGTCACCCCATCGACCCATGGCCCCGGGGGCGGCGCGGGAAGGGAATCGAGTCCCGGCACGAACAGCTCCTCTATCGACCCGCCCCAGAAAGGAATCCCCGTGCTCGCGCTCGCGTGCTCTACGGCTGGGACGGCCCGGAGCCGTTCCAACGCCCGGTCGTAGAATGTGGATACCTGCTCCGACGTTCTCTCCCCAGGCTCAAGCTCCAGTCTGGCCAGCAACACTCCCTCGGGATCGAGCCCGAGCTCGATCGATTCGACTCGCTGCAAGCTGCGCACGAACAGGCCGGCTCCTACGAGCAGCACCACGGAAAGAGTTCCCTGCGCCACGAGCAGAGTCGCGCGCGTCCTCGATCGGCGGACCGTCCCTTCGCGGGCACTGTCCTTGAGATCGTTCACCAGGTCAGGCCGGCTCGATTGCAGCGCCGGTACGAGCCCGGATGCAAGTCCGGTCACGGTCGCAAGGACCGCCGTGAAGGCCAGAACCCTCGGGTTCAATGCTGACTCTGTCCACGCTATGTCCGCGAGAAAGACGCTGCGCATCAGTTCGGCGCCCCATGCCGCCACCAGCAAAGCGGTGGCTCCGCCCAAGACGGCCAGCAACACGCTCTCGCTCAGCAATTGGCCCACCAGACGCCGTCGCGAGATGCCCAGGGCCAGCCGGACGGCGATCTCCCTCCTGCGGCGCAGGCCCCTGACCAGTAGCAGGTTGGCCACGTTCGCACAGGCTATGAGCAGAACGACGAGCGACACGCCCGCCAGCAGGACGGAAACCACCGACTCGGCGGGAGCGGTGGGCCCCCGACCCT
>SMTZ1_10005714_pt1 | contig 12684 bp, 11 predicted proteins | sample DeeMarSWOR136_30_FD_25667 | JGI IMG/M metagenome (IMG submission 25667) | reverse complement strand
TTGGCAATAATCCCCTTATGCCACTTGATGTCCCCCGGGTTTACCTCAGGCACTACCAGCGGGACTTCAGGATCCATTCGGAAGGCTTTGCTATTATCGATAACAACGGCTCCCGACTGGGCAGCTACTGGTGAGAAGTGGTGACTTAGTTCAGAGCCAACCGAGAAAAGGGCGATATCTATTGCATCAAAAGACTCAGGAACAGTCTCTTTGACTTCGACCTCCTGGTGGTTGACGAACATCTTCTTACCAGCCGAGCGGTCGGAGGCGAGGAGGTGAACCGATGCCATAGGGAATTTACGTTCCTCGAGGCATTTGATGAACTCCTGCCCCACCAGTCCGGTAGCACCAACAATGGCCACGTTGTATTTTTTCATTACCCATTCTCCAGACCCAGCAGGGCATCCAGACTTCGTATTAACCCCTTACGTTTAATTACTTCCTTCACGGCTATGATAACGCCGGGCATGAAGGCTTCTCGACTAATCTGGTCATGTCGGATGTGAAGCGTTTGTCCTGGTGCACCCAGAATTACCTCCTGGTGCGCCATAAAACCGGGCAACCGTGTACTATGAATGTTGATACCTTCGACCTGTTCTCCCCGGCTCACCGAGTCCTTCTCCTGAACGGGAGGCCGGTCGAAGGGTTTACCCCTGGCCTGGGCCATGGCTCTGGCGGTGAGTCGGGAAGTCCCGGAAGGTGAATCCACTTTCAAGTTGTGATGTAGCTCTATGATTTCAGCGTAGTCAAGGTATCTGGCGGCTATCCTGGACAGGTGCATCATGAGAACTGCACCCAGGGCGAAGTTGGGCGCTACTACTGCTCCCACCCCGTTAGCTTTAACCAGGCGCTCAATTTCTTCAAGGTCAGTATCGGTAAGCCCGGTGGTCCCTATTACCAGGTTAACCTTACTTTTGGTGGCAATACGCACTGCGGGCATTGTTGCCCCGGCAATAGTGAAGTCCACCAGCACATCGGGCTTTTGACCGGAAATAATGCTGTCAAGGTCGGCGGACAAGGGCACGCTGGTGGAGCCGTCAGGTAAGGAGAGCTGGTCCTGTGGCACATTTAAGTCCACGGCACCAACTACCTGTGTTTCCGGTTCCCGACATAGAGCGTTGATAACTTCACGACCCATCCTGCCCAGCGCTCCATGAACTACGACCTTTATTATGCTCAATGCCGAACTCCTTTTTCTAATACTGTCGTTTCGGTCTGGCAAGATGCGGTCGCTGTGGAGAGCGCATATCGCGCTGTTTTCTAAACGGGCGACCTGTGGATGAAGGTCTTCTTCTATCGCCCTCGGATGATTCGCCGGGTTTTTCGAATACTGCTTTTCTCGACAGGCCTATTTTACCGTCCTCGTTCTTGATTACCTTAACAGTAATCTCGTCACCCACTTTAACTTCATCCTCGATGCTGGCTACATGATAGTTGGCCAACTCACTGATGTGAACCATGCCTTCCTTGCCGGGCAGGATTTCGACAAAAGCCCCGAAGTTGAGCAGGCGGGTTACCTTACCGGTATAGATGCTGCCGACTTCGATATCCTTGATCAAGCCTTCTATTATCTGGATAGCTTTACGTGCGGCTGTCTCATCAGTAGCGCCGATGTATACAGTACCATCATTCTCAATATCAATAGTGGTCTTGGTTTCGTCAATAATCGACCTGATTGTCTTGCCTCCGGGTCCGATGACCGTGCCGATTTTATCCGTATCAATCATCATCTTGTGCATCCGGGGTGCGTAGCGGCTGATTTCGGGCCGGCTGGTACTGATAGTGTGATGCATTACGTCCAGGATGAATAGCCGTGCTTCTCTGGCCTGGTGTATTGCCTTTTGCATTATCTCCAGACTTACGCCCAATAGTTTGGTATCCATCTGTAATGCCGTGATGCCTTCACTGGTGCCAGCGACCTTGAAGTCCATATCACCGTAGTTGTCCTCAATTCCCTCGATATCGGTCAGGACTTGGTACTTTCCTTTCTCATCATTGACCAGCCCCATAGCTATTCCGGCCACAGCCCTCGTTATTGGTATTCCGGCATCCATTAATGACAGACTGCTGGCACAAACACTGGCCATGGATGTGCTACCGCTGGAACTGAGCACTTCGGAGACAAGGCGGATAGTGTAGGGAAAATCAGTATCCTTGGGTAATACCGGTAAAAGAGCCCGTTCCGCCAGAGCACCGTGCCCGATTTCACGACGGCCGGGCGTGCCGACGCGCTTCACTTCACCGGTGGAGAAAGGCGGGAAATTATAGTGGTGCATGAAGCGTTTGGTCTCTTCTATGCCCAGTCCATCAAGCTGTTGCTCCTTCCTGATAGAACCCAGGGTGGTTATTGTCAGCACCTGTGTCTGTCCGCGGCTGAACAAAGCTGAACCGTGAGTACGGGGCAGAAGTCCGGTTTCACAGCTAATTTGTCTGACCTCTGTCAGGCTACGCCCACTGATACGCCGTCCCTTTTCAAGGATATTTGTTCTTATGGCGACTCTGATCTCTTTATCGAAGGCAGTTAGTATATCTTCTTTGGAGAACTGCTCCCCCAGCTGGTTGATAAGCTCGTCCCTGAGGACAGAGAGTGCCTTTTCTCGCTCGGCTTTCTCCGGCTGGAACAGGGCCGGTTCAAGCCTGTCCCTGGTAATCGATGAAAGGGCTGATGCGAGCTGGGGGTCTATTTCTTTGACTTGTACGTCGTTTTTGGGTTTGCCAACAGTCTGCTGAAGCTGCTCCTGAAGCCTGATGACATTCTGGTTTTCATTATGCCCAAACTCAATCGCCTGCATAAGGATATTCTCCGGAATCTCCCTGGCTCCGGCTTCCACCATGATTACGGCATCTTTAGTACTGGCGACTACCAGGTCGAGCTGGCTGTATTCAAGCTGGGCGAGAGTTGGATTCAGCACGAACTCATCGTTGATATAACCAACGCTGACAGCACCCACCGGGCCGTGAAAAGGCACCTCTGATATTGATAAGACTGCCGAGCCGCCGATGACTGCCAGTATATCGGGGTCGTTTTCCTGGTCGGCGGACAGGACGGTGATGATAAGCTGGATATCCTTTCGCCACTCCTTGGGTAGCAGGGGACGTAAAGGTCGGTCGGTGAGGCGACTCGCCAGTGTTGCCTCCTGACTGGGACGTCCCTCCCTTCTGATAAAGCCGCCCGGTATTTTCCCGGCGGCATATAGTCTTTCTTCATAGTCGATAGTGAGTGGTAGAAAATCTGTGCCTTCTCTGGGTTCGTCACTAACGCAGGCGGTGACCAGAACCACGCTATCTCCATAGTGGACGGTTACCGCACCGCTTGCCTGTTCAGCAAGTTTCCCTGTTTTAATAATGAGGTTTCTACCTCCAACCTCACACTCGAAGTCTTGAGTTTCTGTCAATATTTTCTCCTTATTGTGCCTCTATTTACGCAGGCCCAGGTCCTTGATTAGCTTATGGTACCGGCCTACATCCTCTTTACTGAGGTAGGAAAGCAGCCTCCTTCTCTGTACCACCAGCTTGAGTAAACCACGCTGTGTGCTGTAGTCATGGCGGTTGGCCACCATATGCCCGGTCAGCTGGTTTATCCTCTCGGTGAGCAGGGCTACCTGAACCTCGGTTGAGCCTGTATCTCCCTTATGTTTCTGATACTTATTTACAATATCCTGCTTCTTTGTCTTGTCCAAATTGTACTCCTGGTTACATATATATTTTATGTTGTAAATTAATGGGTCACCAAATTATAACACACCTGAGCGTAACTGTAAATTATTGTACGGGTATTGAAAAAATACACGGTAACGTGTATAATTAGCAACGGGGTAATGTAGTAATGCGGTAGCGGAGATTGAGGTTAATGGAAAAGCCATCAGAGAGGCAGGTCGTCGGAATCTGGCAGAAACGGCTCTTGGGGAAAACCAGGCTGGAGAGCGAGGAAGGTGAACCGTTAGAGATAATCTATCCAGGCAGGGTCAATGACGACCGGGGGGCTGATTTCAGGGATGCGGTGATTTCTACCGGAGGCAGGCTGGCCAGGGGTGATATAGAGGTCCACGTTAATTGCAACGATTGGTGGGCTCACCGGCACCACCTTGACCCTGTTTACAATAGAGTAGTGCTGCATGTGGTGATGTGGAACAATAGCCGGGAAGTTACCCGTCTTCAGAACGGAAAGAGTATTCCGGTTCTGGCCCTGAATAAATATGTGGGAGTTCCAGATGACCACCAGCCCGGTTTTGAATCTTACCCAACCGCTTCAAATCTGCCCTGCCTCAGGGCTGGCGGCCGTCTCAGTATGGATAATATGGTGGAGGTCTTTGACAGGGCGGGGGAGGAGAAATTTCTGACCAAGGCGGCTGGCTTTCAAGGAGAGCTGGACGAGGTGGGGGCCGGTCAATCCCTCTACCGGGGGATAATGGGAGCGCTGGGCTACTCCAAGAATAAACTACCCTGTCTGGAGCTGGCCAACAGGGTACCGCTTCAGATGCTAGAGTCGATCGCCGGCAGCGGAATATCAGACGAGGAGTGCCTTGCCCGTCAACAGGCATTGCTGCTGGGGACGGCCGGGCTTTTACCCTCACAATGTCATAATAGGTGTCATATCATCGAGCCGGATGAACCGTGGATAGTCGTATTGGAGAGAATTTGGAGTTCTTCGGGGTGGAGTCAGCAGATGTCAGCCAATATCTGGAACCTTTGCAAGGTGAGGCCGAATAATTCACCGATTCGCCGCCTGGCGGCTATGAGTTACCTTATTCTCCGCTACCGGGAGAGGGGGATGTTTAAAGAACTGATAAATATGGTGGATGAAGTACCCATACATGCGGGAAGCCACACATTGGAAAAGGGGCTGGTGGTTACCGCCAATGGGTGCGGGCTAGACCGCTCCGGTTTTGACTGCTGGAGCAGGATGGGAGGTACCACCCTTCTGGGGAATGGGCGGGCGGCCGATATCGTGGTAAATGTACTGCTGCCTTTCACCTTTGCCTGGAGCCGGCATAGCTTCAGACCAGAACTGGAGAAAAAGTCATTAGAGCTTTACCGGTGCTATCCGAGGCTGGCGGCAAACGCGGTTGAAAGGCATATGAGACACCAGCTCGGGATAGACCATCACACGGTTAACTCAGCCCGGCGGCAGCAGGGGCTACTTCATATATATAATACTCTATGCACCCAGGGCAGGTGTGACGTGTGCCCCCTAAGTCAGCCTGAGACCGGGAATCACGTCCAGGTCCATGCCGTCGACCATACCGTTCTGGAGCCGGTAATAACCGCAGGCGGCAATCATGGCGGCGTTATCGGTGCACAGAACCGGCTCGGGAACCAGTACCGGGATGGGAGAGTTCTCAGCCAGGGACTTACGAAGTAGTTTGTTAGATGCTACACCACCGGCGAGCAGAATTTGCCGGACTCGATACTCTTTGGCTACAGCTACCGTTTTTGTCACCAGGACGTCAACCACTGCTTCCTGGAAGCCGGCGGCAGCATCAGCGCTGCTTAAATTATTGTTCTCCTCGACGAGTCGCAGGAGGGCAGTCTTGACGCCACTGAAGCTGAAGTCGCTGGTGCCCTTGAGCCAGGCGCGGGGTAGCTGGACAGGAGCGGTGCCCAATATTGCCGCCTTTTCAATGGCGGGACCACCGGGGTAACCAAGCCCGAGTGTACGGGCGGCTTTATCAAAGGCTTCACCAGCGGCATCATCTCTGGTCTGCCCAAGCAGAACATAGTCGTGGTGTCCTTTAACCAGCACCAGGTCACTGTGCCCTCCGGAAACTATGAGGCATACCAGCGGGAAACAAAGCTCATCTTTACCCAGCCAGTTAGCATAAATGTGACCCTCAAGGTGATTTACTCCGGTAATGGGTAGCTGACGTGCCAGGGCAATAGCTTTGGCTACGTTTACGCCGGTAAGCAATGAACCTGCCAGACCGGGGCCGATGGTGACAGCAATGCCGTCCAAATTATCCCAGACTACTCCGGCTTCGGTCATCGCCTGCTGGATAATGGGAATAATGCTGAGGGTATGCTGTCTGGAGGCTACCTCGGGCACAATACCACCATAGCGAGCATGAATTTCCACCTGCGAAGCGATCTGATTGGACAGAATTATTGAACCATTCTCAACCACGGCGGCGGCTGTCTCGTCACAGGAGGTCTCGATACCCAGAATTTTCATACATCTGGATTATAACACAGTGTTTGTGGTAATATTATCTTCTCCTTTGACACACTAAAAAGCCAATGCTATGATTAGGCTAGCGGTTTCACCAATGGGAATACTCGCAACTGAGAGGTGATGGTATCTGGATAGTATTGAAACGCCTCTTTTTCTGGCGCTTCTAATTGTCTGTCTCTTATTGTCCGCTTTCTTCTCCAGCTCGGAAACCGCCTTTATTTCCCTACAGAAGATAAGGTTGGATTACCTGGTTAAATCCAAGGTAAGGGGAGCGGGACGTGTCGCCAGGTTGATCCAAAGGCCGGAGAGGCTACTCTCTATCGTCCTACTGGGTAATACATTCGTCAATACCGCTGCTGCCGCCTTGGCTACGGCTATAGCGCTCAAACAGTGGCCGAACCAGGGCGTCCTCATAGCCACCATTGGCCTGACTATCATTCTGCTGATATTCTGTGAGACCACTCCCAAAACGATTGCGGCAATGCATGGCGAGCGACTATCCCTGACGTTTGCCCGACCGCTCGAATTGGTCTCGTGGGTACTTACGCCCTTCGTGATAGCGTTGAGCTGGATGGCCTCCAAGTTCAGCAAGCTGGTAGGAGCCACACCGGCGCCGGGGTCTCTGATCAGTGATGAGGAAATACGCACCATGATATCAGTGGGGCAAAAAGAGGGGGAGATGGAAGAGGCTGAGGCTGAACTCCTAGATAAAGTTTTTGAGTTCGGGGACAGGCCGGTGCGTGAAGTAATGGTGCCGCGTCCGGAGGTAGTATGTATCGAGCTTGGTTCAAAGGTAGCCGATTTTCACGCTCTCTACGCCGAGAATCCTCTATCGCGCTTTCCAGTGTTTAAGGAAAATATGGATAACGTGGTAGGAATACTGGCCATAAAGGACGTACTTATGGCGCAGGCTAAGGGCAGTATTAACCGGCAGAGTGCCATTGATGGTCTTATGCGTCCAGCTTACTTTACCCCTGAGACTAACCGTATAAGTGAACTCTTTACCGAGATGCGTGATAGTAATTACCGGATGGCAATAGTGGTAGATGAATTCGGTGGCACAGCAGGTATTGTCAGTCTCACCCGACTTGTTGAGGAGATTGTTGGTCCGGTCGGTGATGAGCTAGCTGCCGTGGAAAAGGACTTTGAGGTAATAAATGCTTACACATTTCAGGTTGACGCTGGTATGCGCATTGAGGAGGCTAATGAGCAGCTAGAACTGGAGTTGCCTGGAGGTGATTACGAAACCGTGGCCGGGTTCATACTTGACCTTCTGGGGAGGATACCCAAACCGAATGAGCAACTAAGGTACAAGGACTTGAAGCTGGTGATTACCGAGATGCGTGGGGTCAAGATTGAGAAGATTCTACTGACCAAAGAGAACCCCACGACGTCTGAGCAGCAGAGCTAGTGAAAATAGATGAACTACGCTAAGCATATTAGAACTAATAACAGAGTCAGGGGCTATGTCTGGTATTGAGACGCTATATTTAGTGCTTCTGGTTGTCTGCCTTTTGCTCTCAGCTTTCTTCAGCAGCTCTGAGATAGCCTTCTTTTTCCTTCAACGAGTTAAGGTCGAACACCTAGTTAGCACCAATGTCAAGGGGGCGGCGCGAGTAGCCAGAATGATTCGGCGGCCGGAAAGGCTCCTGTCAATCATCCTACTGGGTAACAATCTGGTTAATACCGGCGCGGCGGCTCTAGCTACGGCACTGGCTGTCTCGATCTGGCAGAAACAGGGCTGGCAGGAGGAAATTGGAGTACTGATTGCCACCATTGGCTTGACCATTATTCTTTTGATATTCTGTGAGACCATTCCCAAGACGATAGCGACCCGGTATGCCGAGCGGATGTCCATGTTGTTTGCCCGCCCTATACAGGTTCTCCTGTGGGTGCTACTGCCGTTTGTGGTGGCGCTCAGCTGGATGGCTTCCGGCTTCAGCAGAATGGTGGGGGGGACGCCGGTACCCAGGTCTCTGGCCAGCGAGGAAGAGATACGCCATATGATTTCGGTGGGACATAAGGAAGGCACGGTTGAGGAAGGCGAAGCCAGGATGCTACACAAGGTTTTCGATTTTGGTGACCGTCGGGTCAGTGAGATAATGGTGCCAAGGCCCGAAGTCGTGGCCATAGAGCAAGGTTCGAAGGTGGCTGACTTTCTGGCACTTTATGCTGAATTCCCGCGGTCGCGTTTTCCGGTATTCAATGAGAACATGGACAACGTAGTAGGAATCCTGGCCATAAAGGACGTGCTTATGGCTCAGGCCAAGGGCACCATCAACCGGCAGAGCACCGTCGATGAACTCATCCGCCCGGCTTACTTTACTCCCGAGACCAAGCTCATTAATGAACTCTTTGGGGAGATGCGAGATAGTAACCGCCGAATGGCAGTAGTGGTGGATGAGTTTGGCGGCACGGCGGGGATAGTTATGCTAAGCCGGCTGGTGGAGGAGATTGTTGGTGAGGTGGGAGACGAGCTGGCCGCCGTAGAAAAGGACTACGAGGCAATAAATGCCTACACCTTCGAAATTGACGGTGGTATGCGTATTGAGGAAGCTAATGAAGAGATGGGGTTGGAGCTACCAGAGGGTGAATATGAGACCGTGGCTGGACTGGTGCTCAATATTTTAAGGCGAATACCCAAGCTGAATGAGCAGTTAAGATACAAGGACATGAAGATGGTGGTGACAGAGATGCGCGGGGTCAAGATTGAGAAGATTCTACTGACCAAGGAGGGGTATGCAGCGTCTGCGGATAAGGTTTAGCCGGGGTGAGGAGATTAAGTATATCTCACACCTGGATATAATGCGGTTGTGGGAAAGGGCACTACGGCGTGCCCGGATACCACTAGCATATTCGGAGGGTTTTAATCCCCGTCCACGGATATCCCTGGCGGCTCCACTATCTGTAGGGGTGACAAGTGAGGCTGAGCTAATGGATATCTTTCTCAGCAAAATGGTATCCCCGCACTGGTTCACGGCGGCGGTAAACCAGCAGCTATCACATGGCATCCAGATACTGGAGGTCTTTCCAATAGGTCCAGGCATACCCTCGCTACAATCACAGGTCCGCTATGCTGAATACAGGGTCCAGGTGTCAACTGAAAAGGAATCAAAAGATATACAGGCGGCTATATCCGGCTTACTGGCAACAGAGCACCTGCCGTGGCACCACGAAAGGGATACCGGCCGGCGAAGCTACGACCTGAGGACCTTGATTGATGACCTGTGGCTGGTGGACTGGTGTGATTCTTATTGCACCATAGGTATGAAGTTGCGCTGTGATAACACTGGTTCGGGAAGACCGGAACAGGTCACGGCAGCCCTGGGCTTTGCTGAATACCCGCGGTCAGTAGAGCGAACCAGACTTATTCTCAGCGCCTAGAGACATAGTTGCCTGAAAAGGTCGCATTTGCGATACTAGTTACCAAGTCAAGCTTTTTTCAGCATGAATGTTATAAGCCGAATGATCAACATTGCCCAGGATTGAAGTATGAGTAAATGGTGAAAGGACAAAGAGGTCAACAAAAGCTAGAGGAGAGGGTATTAAACTTCATCAGGGAGCATGACCTGATACCAGGCCGGCAGCCTCTAGTGGTGGCGGTATCCGGCGGTCAGGACTCGGTCTGCCTTCTCCACATTCTATTCAGGCTCCAGAACGAGCTAAATGTAAAGCTGCACGTGGCTCACCTCGACCATCAACTACGAGGCGCTGAATCCGAGGCTGATGCGCGGTATGTTTCGGATTTAGCCGACCAGCTGGGTATACCGGCTACCGTTCAACGACGCGATGTAAAGGCCTACCACGCCAGCCAGCACGTTTCACTGGAAGAGGCGGCGCGTGAGGTACGCTACGGTTTCCTGGTTGAGGTTGCGTCATCCATCGGAGCCGATAGGGTAGCGGTAGGGCATACCACCGACGACCACATCGAGACGATGTTGATGCATCTAATCAGGGGAACGGGCACCCGTGGGCTGCGGGGACTGCAACCAGTAAGCCGGTGGCGGTCTTCGGATAGAAGCCTGACCATCATCAGGCCTTTGCTTGAGGTAAGCCGGGAGGAGACAGCCGAGTATTGCCATAGCCAGCATCTGGCACCCAGGATTGATGCCTCGAACCTATCGCTGTCACCGCTGAGAAATAGAATTCGTCGCCAGCTTGTTCCCTTGCTGGAGAAGTACAATCCGGGGGTAGTCGAGGCTTTAATTCGCACGGCGCGAATTGTGGGTGATGACCTCGCTTTTCTGGAAAAAGAGGGTGTCCAGGTGTGGGGTGAAATTGTCCAGAAGCATGGCAATACAGTCGTTATGGAAAGGAATAAGTTCCTGGATTTACCTGTTGCTCTGCAGAGACATCTGCTGCGGGGGGCAATAGAAGAACTACTGGGTGACCTAAAGGACATAGAGGCGCGCCATATTGACGAGGTAGTAGACGCCTTAGCCAAACCAGCCGGGAAAAAGCTCAGCCTGCCGGGGGGACTGTTCTTTTCTATAGAATACGGTCAATACCTGTTAGGCCCGGACCCGGAGGCTTTGTCTCCTTTTCCCGCTCTGAACGGCGAGTCTGCTTTAAAGGTGCCCGGGGAAACACTACTTCCCGGGTGGCGTGTTGAAGCAAGCCTGATAAACAGGGAGCAGATGAAGGACAACGTTGGTAACTTTACTGCCTGTTTCGACCTGGATAAAACCGGCGGTAAATTCGTGGTACGCAGTCGCCGGCGTGGCGACAGGTTTCAACCGCTGGGTATGAATCAGCCTAAAAAGCTAGGGGAGTTTATGATTGATGCCAAAATCCCCCGTGCCTGGCGCCAGCGGGTCCCAATTGTCTGTTCACCGGAGCAGGTGTTGTGGGTGGTCGGCTGGCGGATCGATGAGAGGGCAAAAGTAACTGAAAACACCAAGAAAATTCTACGATTGAAGTTTGAGCGTATTTCGGGTGCTGAAGTTAAAGGGTAGGCTGAGTTGTCGGGATGTGCAGCCAAATAGATTGTCATAAATTGGTAAAGAATGGTAAAATCTGCTAGACTAATTTTACTAAATTCAAATCGGGAGGAAAGCTTTAATGACTGGGCAGCAAGTTATAGATCGGGCGAGGAGTGAAAGCAGGAACCTGCTGACAGAAATAGAAGCCAAGGAGCTTCTTAAAGAGGCCGGGATAGATGTTGTCGATACCCGGCTGGCAACGTCCAAGGAGGAGGCAATCTCTATCAGCCAGGAGCTTGGTTTCCCTGTGGTACTCAAGATAGCCTCAGCGGATGTAGTGCATAAGAGCGATGCCGGTGGTGTTAAGCTGGGATTGGAGACAGCCGAGAAGGTGGGCGAAGCCTATGATGATATAATGGCGGCTATCAAGAAGGAGTATCCCCAGGCAAAGATTCAGGGAGTATCTGTGCAAAAGATGGCCCGCACCGGGGTGGAGGTGATTATTGGTATGTCCAAGGATGCCCAGTTTGGTCCGGTGCTTATGTTCGGTCTTGGTGGTATCCTGGTGGAAATCCTGAAAGATGTTTCCTTCAGGATTGTGCCACTGGTAAAAAGAGATGCCGCCGAAATGATAAGGGAAATAAAAGGTTATCCTTTGTTGGAGGGTTACAGAGGTCAGGAGCCGGTGGATGTAGCAAATCTGGAGGAGTTAATACTCAAGGTCTCCGATTTTGTGGACAAGAACCCCGATATAAAGGAGCTTGACCTTAATCCGATTTTTGCCTATAGCGACGGGGCAGTTGCGGTGGATGCCAGAGTGATACTAGAGGAAGCGTCGTAGATTAAACCCGGGAATTGATTATTAATTGATGAAGATTTTAGGTATTAGTTGCAGTCCCCGCGTTAAAGGCAATACAGAAACAATGGTACAGGCATCACTGGCTAAAGCCCAAGAAGATGGCGCTGAAACAGAGCTGGTGAACCTTGCCGGAAAAACTGTATCCCCCTGCGATGGTTGCTATTCCTGTCGAAATAATGGGGAGTGCCATATAAATGACGACATGCAGGATATTTACACCAAACTCTCCGAAGCGGATGGAATTATTTTAGGTACCCCAGTCTATTTCTGGGATGTGTCTGCCCAGGCAAAGGCGTTAATAGACCGCACCCTGGCGGTTTCAATGAAACGTAATCTGAGAAATAAGGCGGCCGGTGCTGTGATTGCCCAGGGCAGGAGTGGGAGCACCGGTGCCCTGGCAACACTTCACAATTTCTTCGTAGCGCACAGGATGGTAATAATAGGCAATGCCGTGGGATTCGGCAGTGATAAGGGTACCGTGAAGGGGGATGAGGTGGGTACCGTGAAGGGGGATGAGGTGGGAATGAGGGGGGCGGAAGCACTTGGAAGGGCTATGGTCAGATATTTAAATTCGGGTAAGCTGTAGGGTACAAAAACTCCAGTGCGATAACAATAATAAAATTGTTCGGAATAAGATTAAATGGGGATTCAGAGGTGTGAATCCCCATAATTATTTTTTTATTACTGAACAATAGCTCTAAAATCCTATTGACAAGCCGGTCAAGCTGTGCTAT
>SMTZ1_10005548_pt1 | contig 12686 bp, 9 predicted proteins | sample DeeMarSWOR136_30_FD_25667 | JGI IMG/M metagenome (IMG submission 25667) | reverse complement strand
TTGCCCAACTTGGTTCAAATTATCCTACTGCTGTAATGGAATCCAAAGATTTATCTTATGAAAAAATGAAGAAAGTTTTTCGTTTTGGAATAGGACAGATTTCAAGAATAGGAGGTGTTTTAAACATTCCACCAACTGAATCGGCAAAAATAGCAAATAGTATTCAAAAATTTTTGAAAGAAGAAACACGTTTAGGAATACCAGCTATTGTTCATGAAGAATGTTTAAGCGGTTATTGTGGAAGAGATGGAACGATATTTCCTCAGATAATTGGAGTTGCATCCACATGGGATCCTGATTTGGTTGAAGCTATGGCAAAAAAGATTAAGGCTCAAATGCGTGTTATTGGAGCTCATCAAGCGTTGTCTCCGGTTTTAGATGTCGCTCGTGATCCAAGATGGGGACGAACAGAAGAAACTTTTGGGGAGGATCCATATCTTATAGCTAAAATGGGGTCTGCCTATGTAAAGGGATTGCAAGGTGAATCACTAGAAACTGGAATAATTGCTACCGGTAAACACTTTGTAGGATACGGATTATCTCAAGGAGGGAGAAATTGGGCTCCAGCGTTTATCCCTAAACGAGAGTTATTAGAAGTATTTACCAAGCCATTCGAAGCAGCAATCACTGAAGCTAAAATGGCATCTATAATGAATGCATATCATGAAATTGATGGGATTCCTTGTGGAATTTCACGGGAATTATTAACAGATCTATTAAGAAATAAGTTTGGTTTTACTGGAATGGTTGTATCCGATTATGTTACCCTCCAACTTGCTTGTAGATTACATCAAGTAGCTAAAGATCCTACTGAAGCAGCAATTCTTGCGATTAAAGCAGGATTAGATGTTGAATTACCTTTTACAGCGGGATATGGAAAGTTATTTATTAAAGCTATAAAAAATGGAAAAGTTGATGAAAATTTAGTAAATATTTCAGTAGCTCGAATTCTACGTAAGAAATTTGAACTTGGTTTATTTGAAAATCCATATGTAGACGAGAATCCTGAAAAAATTGCTGAAATCTTTTCAAATCAAGAAAATAAAAAGTTAGCAAGAGAAATAGCACGAAAATCTATAGTATTATTAAAGAATCAGGATAATATTTTACCTCTCAAGAAAAATTTAAAATCAATCGCAGTTATAGGCCCTAATGCTAATAGTATAAGAAATCTATTGGGTGATTATACATTTGTAAGCCAGTTCGAAGCTTCTGCCAGCAATGAAACAGGACTTCGAGAAGTTGATGAAGAAACTGAAGCTTTATTTAAAAAAATCCTTGAAAGTGACGATAAAGATGCTTTTACACGAAGCATATACAAAATGAAAAGCATTTTAGAAGCTATAAAACAAAAAGTATCCAAAAATACAAATATTTATTATAATAAAGGATGTGAAGTTTTAGGAGATGATAGAAGTGATTTTAATAGAGCAATTGAAATTGCTAAACAATCTGATGTTGCAATTCTTATAATGGGGGGAAAATCTGGACTTATAAAAGAATGTACTAGTGGTGAAGCTCGTGATCGTAATAAATTAACTTTACCCGGTATCCAAGAAGAATTAATTCATGAAGTATTTGCGACAGGAACACCTATTATTTTGGTTTTGATAAATGGTCGCCCCCTTTCAGTATCATGGGAAAAAGAAAACATACCTGCAATTATAGAAGCATGGTTACCTGGAGAAGAGGGTGCTAATGCAGTAGCAGATGTGTTATTTGGTGATTATAATCCTGGAGGAAAATTGCCGATTTCAATTCCCCGTAATACAGGTCAAATTCCTGTGTTTCATAACCATAAACCTACTGGCAATCTTTCAGTGTGGAATTGGAATTATGTCGAGGATAATATAGAACCATTATTTCCATTTGGATTTGGGTTAAGTTATACTCAATTTGAATATCAAAACCTTCATGTTAATAAACAGAAGGTAAATATCAATGATAGTATAGAAATATCATTAGAAGTTAAAAATATTGGGCAAATCAAAGGTGATGAAATCGTTCAGCTTTATATTCATGATAGAGAGGCAACAATTACACGACCTGTTGAAGAGCTTTTTGGTTTCAAACGAATAACTTTGGAACCAAAGGAAAGTGCTAAAATAACATTTATAGTCTCAATGAAGCAGCTTGGATTTTATAATGAACATATGGATTTTGTTGTAGAACCTGGTACTATAGATGTATATATAGGGAGTATTCATTCAAATTTCAACTCTCATCAATTAAATCTTTCTACAGACATATTATCGCAAAAAAATGTGAAATTAAAAGGAAATTTTAGGATTATAGGTGAAAGAGTGAAGCTTAGCCAACAAGAAAAGAGATTTTTTACTAAAATTATTGTAGAAAAAATATAATGTAAAAATAATATTAAGATAAAGCAAGAGCTAAAATTAAAGCACCAAAAATTTCAGAAAAATCACCAACTCTGGAGGTATCTATTATCGTTTTATTTATTCCCATATATATCGCTCCATATGCTTTTCCACCACCTAAATGAACTAAAGTTCTATAAATCAAATTACCAGAAATCCCATCAGGTGCAATAATTAAATTTGAAAATTTCTCAATTGCCTTTTCTATTAGTATTTCATCATGAGAGATTTTTAAATCTGGATATTTCTTCTTTATTTCAATAACAATTTTATCAGCATTTTTAATAGTCTCATCTACTTTTTGATCTCTTCCAAGATCACTTATTCTTCCACCACTTAAAACACTAATAATAGGTTTAATATCGAGTGTTTGCATTAATTTTATTGCTTGATTAAGATAATCTTTTTTTTTTTCGAAACTATTACATTCATCAATACCAACTGGACCATAAAAGAATTGATGACCATTTATTGTTTCAAGTAATGCTAATCTATTAATTTCTTGTAGTTTTAGACTACTCTTTAAAGATTCAAGGAATTTATTTGAACTTAAAGATCCTCTCACTATTGAATAAATTTTCTTATTAATTAAATGCGTTACCATTTGTTCTTCAGGGTTAATACATTCTTTAAATTGTATCCCTAAGGGTGGTTCCAAAGAATGGTCTTGAAGTTTAACTAAGGCACTTTTTTCTCCAAATATTAAAATTTCTGATTTATATTTTTTCAAAAAAGCATAAGAAGCATTTAAAATTTTTTTGTTATGAAATTCTGAATTACCCAACCCAATTCCAATTTTTTTTTTCTTATTTTTAGCTAATATTTCGAATATTTGTAATAGTACCATGCTAGCAGGTGATAATTGTTTCTTTTGAATTTAAAAAACTGCAAATAATAAATATACTATAATTATTGATAGCCCATTATAAACTCCATGGGTTACCATCACAGTTATAAGATTCTCTTTCCTCCAATAATATAAAAGACCTAACATTAATGAAATAGCCATATAAGGAAAAAAATTTAAAATAAATGCAACTAATAGATTTAAAGGGTTGGCTATAAGATACAATCCAATTAAATGAATTAATGAAAAAATTAAAGCAGTTATAATTATTCCCTTTTTAGTTCCTAAAGTCCTTACTAGCCCCTTTTGCACAAAACCTCTAAATAATAGTTCTTCAGATGTTCCAATTACCAAAAATATTACTATAACCCAAATAATCAAACTTAGTACATCTGCAGAATAAATAATAATTTCTGATTCGCTCATAAATCCAGTACTATCTCGAACAACTTCTAGTCCAAAGGATAATTCCAATAACAACTTAGTTAAAGTTCCAATTGAATTTACTAAAAAAAATCCAATTATAGCAAAACCTATACCTAAAAGAATTTCCCTTTTGATTTTTTTTTTATCAAAGCCCTTTACAGTAAATCCAAACAACCCTAATCGATTTTTTAATGTAGGATTTTGTAAATATTTACCAGCATATATTAGCGGAAGAATCATAAAAATTAATGAAGTTAATGAACTTAATATAACAAAATAAGGATTTAGGACAATCTCTTTTAGCTTATCAACATTAGTGGATATTGTAAATAAAATTAATGCTAAAACTAAGTTCATTAGAAGATAAGCTCCTAAAGGTAATCCTAAAGTAACTGGTATACCCCATAATTTATGTTTTTTAATATTAGTTATATCTTCATCTGAAATTTTTTCAGGACCGTAAGAAAAACCCTGGCTTGAAGACTGAGTGTAGAGTGAGGATGGTTTAGAAGAATTGAGAGTTGTTGAAGAACTTCCTATGTGTTTTTTAAGATTCTGAAGATCAGTACTACATTTTAAACAAAATTCTGATGTTTCAACTTTTGGAATATCTTTTCCGCAGACAGGACAAAAACTCCATTTTAACTCATTTTTAGTGGAATTTTCCCTTTCATTTGAATAAGGGTTATTTTGATTATCCATGGATCTCAATGTTATTTATTGTCCATTTTCAAAATTTAAAATAGAGTAAAATAATAAATCATTTAATTTTGAATTACTACAATAATTAGAATATATACTTGTATATTTAAAATATTGCAAATCTTTATATCTTCTTGTAAAATAAATCATTCTATTATCGTTTCTATAATGTTTTAAAAATTTTGTTTAAAGCTAAAAAAATCCATATAAAAAAAAAGCTAATATAATAGTCAAAGCATCATAAAAACCATGTGTGACCATTACTGCAATCAAATTTTCATGTCTCCAGTAATATAAATAACCTAACATTAAAGAAATGGCAAAATAAGGCAAAAATGATAAAATAAATGCTACGAGTAGAGTTATAGGATCTAAAATTATTAAAAATATTCCAATTAAGTGAATTAATGAAAACACGATGGCTGTTATAATTATGCCCCATTTTGTTCCCAAAGTTCTTACTAATCCTTTTTGCATGAAGCCTCTAAAAAGTATTTCTTCAGATGTTCCTATTACTAGAATCATTACTATAGCTAAAAGAATTATACTAATAATATCTGCAGAAGAAACAAATAATTCCACATCAGTTGTAGTTCCACTAACATTTCGAACAATTTCTATTCCAAATGTCAATTCCAGTATAATTTCAACTATAATTGAAACTGAAAATACTAAAAACATTCCAATAACGGCAAAACCTAATCCTAAAAGAATTTCTTTAACAATTTTTATTTTGTCATATCCTTTAGCAGTAAAACCAAGTAAACCTAGTCGATTCTTTAGAGAAGGATTCTGAAGATATTTACCGACATACATTACCGGAACAATAATGAAAATAAGCTCAAACAACATACCTACAATAATGAAGTTAGTACTAGACATAAGATCATATATAATATCCTGGTTAAAAGAAGAGATAAAAAACAAGAATATGGCAATGAATCCTGCTACAATAAAGTCCATTAAAAGAAAAGCCCCTAAAGGTAAGCTAAAAGAAACTGTTGTTCTCCATAACTTATGTTTTTTAATATCAGTTATATCCTCATCTGAAATTTTTTCAGGACCGTAAGATATAATGGGACTTATATACTGAGGATAAAGTGAAGGTGTTTTGTAAGGATGAATTACTTCAGCTGGAGAAATTCTTTTATGTTCTTTAAGATAATCTAGGTTAGTACCACATTTTATACAGAATCTTAATTTTTCAACTTTTGGAAGACTACTTCCACATACAGGACAAAATTTCCAATTTAATTTGCTTTTAACCGAAACTTTTTCATCAGTATGATTAGGATTAATTTGATTTTCCATAGGATTTTGATTTTCTTTATTGTTCATTCTCAAAATTTAAAAATAAAGCACTATAATAAAACTTTTACATTTGAATTATAAAAATTTAAGATATAGATTTAAGAATAATTCCTACTATAATTAAGAATTTTAGCTGCTGTAAGTTCACTTTCATAGGTTTTTCTGAATACACTAGGATGATATGTAAATTTAACCTCTTCTTCAACATCTAATTCGAACTTAATTGAAGGCATCCAATAGGTCTTATTCGTATGTTGGTATTCAATCATAACCATACATAAAAAGAAACCTTTTTCTTTTGGAGTTATTCTAGTTTTAATTTTTCTAATCTCATTTCCTTTCAATCTTTTAATTGAGGTAGAATTCATTTTAGATTGTAAAGAATTCGGCATAAAAAAATATATATTTACATCCTTTATGTCTGTTGGACTTGGATTTTCAATATATAAAGTAATAATTTCTGGATTATTTACCTTTAAGTTTTTATTTTGAATATCAATGTCTATAAAAAGAGGATATTGTAATACTTCTTCATTCAAAGTAAAGCTTAAATCTATCAATTTCTTTAGACATGGTTTATACTTTGAACTGAATTGTGATCTTTGTTCTGTTAAAGAGAGTAGCCTTTTAAATCTAATTTCCTCGAACTTTTCAAATATCCTATGAATAAACTTTAAAATATATTTATCAAATTCTGTATGTTTACCTGATATGAGAGATATAAGTTTTTTATAATAATCAGACTCAAAATTTCTTAAAATAGGTTTCTTAAAGAGATCTTCGATCACTTTTTTTAAAGATTCTTCCATTTGGATTAAATCTTCATGTTCAATCTCAAATCTCTTGATAATACCCCCCTTATAAATATTTTTTTGCATAAATTGGCTTAAAATATCTAATGCTTCAATACTTTCTGAGTTGTAAGCCTCCAAGGCCCCATTAATCATTTCTCCTAAAATGTTATCAAACTGTTCAGCACTCTCCTTCTTATAATTGATAAATTCATCTCGATAAGATTCTAAATATTTAATTAATCTTCCAGAATGTAATTTTAGAAGGTTTGCTTGATATTCCTGATAAGCTACTGAGGTTTCCTCAATCCAATTTCTTATATGATTTAATTTATCTAAATTTTCATCTGTCAATATTATATTATCTTCTAAGGACTCTGTAAACATAAGTTGTTTATTTAATTTTACTTTTTCAAGTAATGTATAAGTATCTCGTTCTAATTGATAGATCTGATTAATTTGATCATACAAATTGTATATTTGAATACTTTTCTCGTTTAAATTGTCTAATTTTTTAATTAATTCTACTAATTTATCTGAAAAATATCTTGGATTTTTATTTAATATCTTTCTTAGAATAATCGTAAACTCTACAAGAATGGAGTATATTGGCTTATATTTATTAACTTTAGACTTCTTCTCTTCAAATTTAGTAATTTTACAAAAGTCTACAATATTTTGGTAATTTTCCTCAGCTAATTTGTAAAATTTGATACAATTCTTAATATAATTGGTTTCCTTTGCATAATAGGTAAAAAATAATCCCAATAAGGATTTATTCATAATAAATAAGTGATCTCTATACTCTTGATATTCTATTATGGTTTTTTCTTCACTTAGAAATGGTATGAGAAATTTCTCAATTACCAGTATCAAATTACCTGCAGTACGTATTACATTAAATAATTTCACAGGATTAATATCAATATTATCTAATTTTGTGATTATTAGATGTCTATAGTCATTGAAGTCTGAATATATATTACGGTAAAAATTCTTAATGGAAAATTTCCTTATTTCAAGTTCTTCTTCCTTAATTTTAATTTTGTTTTTATGTGTTTTTAATTTTAAAATTTTCCTAAGGAAATGCTTAAATGAGTAAATAGATTCCATGTAAAAGGTTTTTGTTCCACAATAAGGACACTGAGCAGCAGATCCTCTTACAATGGGCAATCCATTGCCACATTTTTTACAGGGTAAATGAGAACTCAAAGTTTTACTTTTTATGAATCTTTTAATTTATTCTTATACTGTAAATATTTTATAATCAAATATTAAAATTTTTGCCTTCAATCTAAAATATCAAGATATCTTGAAGTATTCAATATATTACGGAGGATTAATGGGTAAAGTAACATAAAAGTGTATTATTTTCCATTTTAATAGGGTTTACAAATCCATATCTCTCAAATTGAATGGTTTCCATCATAGGTATTTTTAAAAGATTTATTTCTCCATAACCTTTGGATATTGTACCATCTGGTTTATTAATTAACACGTGGATGTAATTATTTTCTGGAACCCAATGAATAATCGGGAATTTTCTATTCAATTCTTTACTATGATATTCTGCTTGTATAATTTTTTTATTTAAATCGATAGATTTCACATTAATATTCATTAAATCTTTTAAACGAAGTATTTGGTTTATTTTAAGCTCTTTAACATCAGAATATGCTATAAATATTTTTAATTTTTTATCTTTGACTATACATCTAATTTTCCTCTTCCCTTTTTTCGGATTTGTTGGATGCAATAAAGGTTTAGCAACAGTTTCATCAAATGGAATCTCAATCACTTTAACTAATATTGGATTTTCAACATAAAAATACCGATCTGATATTTCATCAATTATATCTTGATTTTTTGAATACAACCAATTTACAGAGAAAGTTATTCCAGTCAAAGACATTCCGAGATCCAATAGTGTTTGACGTAGTGCTTCAGCTCTAATACCTCGCTTTTTTAGAGATTGTAAACTCCATGTCCTTGGATCGTCCCAACCACTATAATTACCTTTCTGAATATTATATCTAGCATGAGTTTTACTTAATTTCATATCAGCAAAATTAAGTCTGCCATAATGCAAAAACTCTGCTTTTTTCCAACCAAAATGATCCCATACAAATTCTTCAATAAAATCTTCCTTCACTAAGTCGGCTCCTCTTAAAATATGCGTAATCCCGATAAGATAATCATCAATACTCCAACTAAATTCAAGCATAGGCCAAACTATATATTTTGTTCCAACTCGTGGATGAATTGCTTCTGAAATCCTCATAATAATCTGATCTCTGAGAGCAGGATCTTTTTGGTCCATCCCTGTTTTCAATCTGACTACAGCTTCACCCTCATGGTATTCTCCATTAAGCATTGATTTCCATTCCTTTAAATTTTTTTCTATTGAATGGTTTCTATGAGGACAATCTTTTTTAGAGTTCTTATATTTATCCCTAAATTCATTAGCAGAGCAAAAACATACATAAGCAATATCACTTTTGATTAATTTTTCACAATATTCATAAAAAATCTCTAATCTATCACTTTTATAATATACTTTTGAAATTTTTACATTTAACCATTCTAATCCTTCTTTAATTAAATCATAAGCCTCAGATATAACATATTTTGCTTGTGGCTTATCTTGTAGAGATTTTGGACTTCCTATTGTATCATCATAGAATAATATAAGCTTTCCATTATATCTTTTTACATACTCATCGTTTAATATGATCATTCTAGCATTTCCAATATGTAATGCTCCACTAGGATAAGGAGCTAAGCGCATAACGATTTGATCATATTTTTTGATATTTGGGAGTTCAGGTAATTGCTTTTTTTCTTCTGTAGTCTCTTTTTTTTCTAATGCTAAAGGATCTAGTTTTAATAATTTTTCTTTTTGTTCATCTAAATTTAATGAACTTATTTCTTCTATAATTTGATCTAAAATGGGTAAGATTTGCTTTGCATGAGATCTTAAGTCTTTTCTCTGACTCATTAATTTACCCATTACTGCTTTTTTATTGGGGATACCTCCAAATTCTATAGCATTCTTCAAACCACTAATCCATAGAACTTCTTTAATCTCTTTATCATCCATAATTGTTTCCTAAATCTATTACTATTCTTTCAATTTTTTAAACATTAAATTCAAAAAAAAACCAAAACAGTAAAATAAACATTTGTATTCTTTTTATTCTAATTTTTTCATCAATGATTTAATTTGATTTGCTCCATTATTGATTATATTTTTTGCGATAAATGAAGGTTCTTGTTTTGCTTGTTTCTTTAAGATTTTGTATTTCAATCGATAAGCATCGAAAAGAAAATTAGATTCTTTAAGTTCATTTCCATAAATTATAATGTCGAGGATATGTAGAGCTAATTGCAATTTACCTTCCTCAAAAAGTATTCTGGCATGATTAATATATTGTACTTCAGTATTTATTTCCAGTAATTCTTTAGCAATGTCAGATCTTTTAGAAGGAAAAATATCAGTGGGATTTCCCGTATTATACCACCCATGATAAAGTCTATAAACGGCATGTATCGCAAATCGATAACAACCATATGTTTCCTGTAAAATTTCATGGTTCTTAAATTTCTCGGGATAGATCTCAAGTAATTCATAATAAATTTGCTCAAACCATTTTCCTTGATTTAATCGCTTGACAACCTCATCATGAACGAAATGCATAGCTTCTGCTGTAATTATTAGGGCATCCTTAACTTTTTCTTTTCCTTCAATAAGTCTTCCATGACCAGGGACCAAGAATTCTGCTTCTTTTTTCATCATGCTTTCCATTGAATAAGCCCATTGTTTTGGATACCTTTGAACCTTAAAAGGATTTCCAACATTTGGAAAACTTGAAATAATTAAATCTCCTGAAAATATTACTTTTTTATCAGGTACATACAACCACAAGCTATCATCAGTTTCACCAATATTATGGTAAAGCTCAAAAGTAATATTCCCTAGGTTAAACGTATAATTATTGGTTCCATGAATAATAATCGTTGGATCAAGTGTCTTACGAGCAGATACAAGTCCTCTCTGTTCTTCTGAAATAGATGAAAATTGCATTGAATTTATCCACGCATGGTATTTATCTAGCATTTTATATTTATCAAATCTATCCATACATTTTTCATGGGCTATAATTTGGGGCATATCACACCCCTTTTCTTTTATCTCTTCTATAAAAGGCTTAAATCCAAAACAGTGATCAAAATGTCCGTGAGAATAAATTATAAATTTTATAGGTTTATCGGTAATTTCTCTTAACCCATGAAATGATTTAGGACCTAACCGTTTACCTGTAATGTCAAATACTACTAAACCATCATCAGTTTCAATTACTCCAATATTTCCAAAAGATCTGATAAGATGACAAGCACCATCTGCGAATGTGGTAATGCGAACATGTTGGTTTTTATAAAATATATCTTTATTTTTGGTTTCCATTCAAACTTCACTAAATTTGGTTTTTTTATATAATAATCAAGTAAAGTATTGTTTATTGTAATATGTTTATAATTGTCCCAAATTTTGAATAATCCTTTCAGCTTCTTTCATAATCCTCTCGATGAGATCCTTAACCGTAGGAATATCGTGAATTAGTCCAACTCCTTGTCCAAGTGCCACTATTCCTGCTGATAAATCACCCTGTTCATACATTAATTTTGATTTAGCTCCTGCTGCCGCATTAAATATCTCCATTTGATCACCTTTAGATTCTTCTAATTCAATAACTCTTTGTGCTGCTTTATTATTCCATACGCGATGAGTCGCATTAACAGATCTCATAATAAGAAGAGTATCATATATAGAAGCATTTAAAAAAGCTTTTTTTAGGTTATCATGAATAGGACATTCTTTGGTTGTGAGGAGACGAGTTCCTATTAACCCTGCTTCTGCTCCAAGTGATAAAACAGCAACTAAACCTCTGCCATCAGAAATCCCACCGCCCGCAACTACAGGAATATTTATTGCATCAACAGTAGCAGGTGTTAATACTAGCGTACCAATATCAAATCGCCCTGTGGCACCACCATTTTCCCAACCAACAACTTCTACAATATCTGCCCCAAGCGATTGCGCTTTTTTAGCATATCTGACACCAGCGCATTTATGAATCCAAGTTATATCATTCTTTTTAAAGAGGGGAATATACTTTTCTGGTGCTTGATGACCAGAGGTTTCAATAATTTTTACGCCTTCTTCTATCATTACTTTTACTAAATCTATTTGTTTTATTGGTTTTAGCATTGGAAATAAATTTAAATTAACCGCAAAAGGTTGATCTGTTAAAGCCTTTAATTCATTCAGTGCTTTGCGTAATGGTTCAGGTTTACGAAACATCACTGAGGCCATGATTCCAAGTGCTCCTGTATTTGAACAGGCGGCTGTAAATTCTGGGTAAGATATATTCATCATATTTCCACAAAAAATTGGGTACTTAATTCCCAACATTTCTGTAACTTTAGTCTTTAGCATTATTTTCTCCCTTTTATTATTTATTTATGTAATATTTCGAATAATAATAAGATATCATTAATATGTATTTCGGTTAAATCTTTTACGATGAGTTCTGCATCTTTTAAATCTTCTTGACCATGGGTAGTTGTTAAAGCTATACATTTCATATTTGCTCGTTTGGCTGCTTCTATACCAACTGGAGCATCTTCAATAATTAAACAATGTTCAGGTCGGAGATTGAGTTTTTTTGACATGATTAAAAAAACATCAGGACTAGGTTTTCCTTTATTAACATCTGCAGCAGTGATAATAATATCAAAACATTTCTTAATATTTAAAGTATTTAGCAACAATTCCACATTTTCTGGAGGACCACTCGATCCTATTGCTAGTTTAAATCCTTTTAATTTTAAGTCTTGAATAAGATTCTTTACTCCAGGTAAAGGCTCTAACTTATCTTTTATCATTTCCCTATAGTATTGTTCTTTAATCTGACCCCATCTCTCCACAGATATTTTATCTGCTGCTGAACCAACTAATTTACGAGTGATCATACTTGTTGTTTGACCAAAAGTTTCTTCAAAAAATTGTTTAGTAAAGTTAAATCCTATTTCTTTTGCCATTTTCACCCAACTCTCAAAATGGATTGGGCCTGTATCGGCAAGCACACCATCCATATCAAAAATTATACAATAGTTTTTAAACATAATTTTAACTACTTAGGAAAATTAGATAATAATTATAGAGAA
>SMTZ1_10005547_pt1 | contig 12686 bp, 10 predicted proteins | sample DeeMarSWOR136_30_FD_25667 | JGI IMG/M metagenome (IMG submission 25667) | reverse complement strand
CTTTGGTATTTGATGCTTCTTTTCCTATTTTCAATTATTTTTCTGCCTCTCTTCCTGCCTTCTCGTAAGAGCGGAGCAAGTCTGATTACCAAAATAGCGTTGGTATCTCACAAACCATATATGCTGTTCCTACTCTATGTTCCTCTGGCATTAACCCCTCACCTGCCCAATGCTCTGGGGATGGGGATTACCCGTGAGTTTGGCGGCTGGGATATTTTTTCCTACATGCTGTTTTTGATCTACGGCTATTTGCTTTTTGCTAATCCCCGTATCATCGAAACATTGCGAAAATTCTGTTTCATAGCTGTCAACGCAGCGGCAGTACTGACTGCCCTTTGGCTTGTAATAAAATATACCGTCCTTGATACACCGGATACAGGCTTCTTTTTTAGTACGGAATTGCGCTCCCTGATTTGTTGGTTATGGATTCTAGGGATACTCGGTCTAGGTAGCCGATATCTTAATAAGAGCAGTAGGGTTTTAAGTTATACCAATGAATTAGTGTTGCCCTTCTATATATTGCATCAGCCGATTCTCTTATTGATCGGATACTTCGTCGTGCAGTGGACTTTACCCGCATTCGTAAAATACTTCATTATTGCCGGTATCTCATTCATTATCATTATGGTAATCTACGAATTGTTAGTTAGACGCATCAATGTACTTCGCTTTTTATTCGGGATGAGTTTAAGAAGGAAATCAAAGGTAGCATCAAGTGGATGATGTGTCCCGCAAACGATACTAGGAATAATATCCAAAAGGGTTGTTATTGGTGCAAACACAAGAAATGGTACAACTAATGGGAGTAGGTCATTGGAAACAAGATAATAGGCGAATTCGTAAACCGTTGGTTACTATCTACTTTGGTAATATGCTAATTGCTTCTTTGTTAGAAGTCTGGTCATAGTACAAGACAATCAAACATCCCGATGTTTGTCCAGTGGTTGGAAAAGGTTCCTTGTCTAGAAAGTCAAAGTACTGTTAACTCTAACTCAAAGAGTGGCTTCCTTTGCGGGGACAGGTCACCCTGACTCCCTCCCTATGCAGCACTTCCCTGGTCTTCAAGCTCAGGGTGATATTACGGATTACGAGCATATCCATCTATCTCGGCGGCTTGCCACTGGTGGTAGTGTACCACCAAGATCACCCCCGTGCCCAGCCCCCCACTGTGTGACTTTGGACCGTTGAATATCTATTTATATATGCCGTATTCCTTGGTAAAGTCAACCATAGCCCTGACGTTTTCCGGCTTGACATTGTCAAAGAACGCACAGTTAGCCATGATATAACCACCGCCTTTGCCGCAATTATCAATGAGTTTCTTGGCGTAGTCTTTCACCTGCTCTGGTGTACCTACGGTCAACAGGTCCATAGGCATATTGCCGGCTACGCATGCAACGTCACCCAGTATTTCCTTGGCTCTAATCATATCTACTTCGTCAAATAGCCATGCCGTCTTACCTTTAGGTAAGTCCCGGATAACCTCCAGACGTTTGTTAGAGCCCCCCTCAGCCCAAACAAACGGTACGACTCCCTCATCAATCAGGCCTAGAAGGATCTTTTTCAGATAAGGCCAGTAAAAGGTCTTATACTGCTCATCGGAGAGGAAGCCATCGGCACCTTTATGCAGGGGTAAGAATATTAAAGGATTTGCGTTCATGTTTGCCTCGGCTACCCCTTTCTGAATCCAGAATGGCGTCATTTTATCCATGGCTTTGATGAGCTTATCGGGCTGCCGGTATATATCCGTCATTATCCCTCTGGTGCCTCTGAGGGTGTCGCCAAGTATGTCATAAGGTGCTTTGGTATAGCCACCTTGGCCTGAGGGAAATCCTAACCCCGGCATCTCCTTCTCGAAGGCACCGAAATATCCTATCCATTTCAGGGCTTCACTCCCGGCTTCCAGAAGAGCCTTAAAGGCGGCCTGAACATCGGGCAGACCATAGGGGAAAAAAGTAATGCCAGTCCCGTACATTTCATTTATTGTGGTGAGGTTAGGGAGCTGCTTGAAGGGCTCTAGGGTACCGAATATGCGTGGCAGAACAGTGGTGATGAAGAAATGCGTCGGGTCCTGTAAAAAGGCATCATATTCATCCGCCTTCATGTATTCGCCTTCGTTGCACTGGTAGGTGTGTTCCGGCACGACCCCATGGCCGGGGTACTTGTATAACTTGTAGTCAAGAATGTCAAAGAACCTCCCCGGGCCAGGAGCCACGCAGCCAAAGTGCCCATCCGGCTGGAAGTCCATGTAGAATTTTTTCCACGCATTGTTGGCTTTTTCATAGTCATACATGACTTCAAGAGGGGTCAGTCCGGAATAAAAAGCGGGGAAAAAGCTGGGAATCAGCAAGACCGGCACTCTGTCCGGCAATTTTTTCAATTGAATGGCATCTTTTATCCTGGTGGCTCTCTCTTTGTACAACTGCTTAACTTCGGGGCTGAAAAACTCAACGCCCTCCGGTGAAAGCCACTTTTGAAACCGCGCCTCCTGTTTTTCATCTGATGACATCTCTTCCCATTTCTTTTCCATTTTTATTAACTCCTGCACGTTATCTACTAAGGGTTCTTACCCAGCGCCTGTCCATTTCTTAGCGAGGGATACGCCTACCATGGCATCTTTGCCATAGGCATCAGCGCCAGTATACTTCATTACCTCCTTGGTAATCTGGCCACCGCCAATCATGACCTTAACCTTGTCTCTCAGGCCAGAATCTTTCATGGCTTCGATGGTTTGCTTCATGGAATCATAAGCCAGCGTCAAAAAACCGCTTAAGCCAACAATAGGGGCACCACTCTCTTTTATCTTTTCGATAAACTTCTGCGCCGGTACATCTACGCCGAGGTCGTAAACCTCGAAACCGTTAACATCAAGCATAAAGACGACAATGTCCTTACCGATGTCGTGTATATCCCCGGCAACAGTGCCCATAACAACCTTGCCCAGACGCTTGACCTCCGCTGCCTTGGCTAGCTTTGGCTTAACCATATCGGTTATTCCCTTCAGTATTTCACCGGAGTACACTAGGTCAGGTATGAAATACTCGCTATCGGCAAAGCGCTTGCCCACGATTTCCACGGCACGTCTGGCATCGTCTAGGATTTTGAGTGGCTCTTCACCGGCACTCAATCTATCTTCAACAATCTTAAAAGCTTCATTTTCCTTCAAATCAGCCAGTACACTCACCAGATCTTCAGCCATGTTCCATTACCTCCTTGACCTATATTTGGCTCTTTAGTCCGCTAGCATTAATATATTGAACTCATTTGGCACTCCTGCTCAAGGGACAAAAGCCTCACCACCAATTTTATTATGGGCATATCATATCAGTTGGGCTACAGCCCCAAATAGGCTTTTCTGACAAGTTCCTCCTGTAGAAGCCCTTTACCTTCTCCCTCTAAAACAATCCGCCCGTTTTCCAGCACATATGCCCGGTCAGCTATCTCCAGTGTATGTCGAACATTTTGCTCAATCAGTAAGATGGTAATTCCCTGCCCACGCAGGGACTGTATGACCTCGAAAACTTCTAATACTAATATCGGTGCCAGACCATACGACGGTTCATCAAACATGCACAGTTTCGGCCTTGACATTAAACCCCGACCCATAGCTAACATTTGCTGTTCGCCACCGCTTAATGTTCTAGCTAATTGCCCCTCTCTTTCTTTTAATGCGGGGAAAACTTGATAAACCTGCTCAAGCGTTTCTTCCTTCCGTTTCCATGCGTGGTGAGGATACGCACCCATCTCCAAATTTTCACGCACTGACATGTCGGTAAAAAGTTTTCTGCCCTCGGGTACATGAGAAATACCTAGTTCCACAATGGAGTGAAGTATTAGTCCATCTATTCTCTTGCCAAGGAACTCCACACTACCTGAAGCTGGACGTAGCAAACCGGATATAGTATTAAGCAGTGTAGTTTTACCGGCCCCGTTGGCACCAACCAGAGCGACTATTTCTGCCTCATCGATTCTTAAAGAAACGTCCCACAAGGCCTGAACCTTGCCATAAAAAACATCTATGTTGCTAACTTCCAGCATAAGCCTATTCTCCCAAGTATACTTCGATAACTGTCCGGCTGGTAGCAATCTCCCCCGGCGTTCCTTCGGCAATCTTCTCGCCGTGATGGAGCACCATAATTCGGTCACATACGCTCATAATTGCTTTCATGACATGCTCAATCATGAAAATAGTAATCCCTTTGTCCCGAATACTGGTTACCAATTCCATAGCCTGGGCTATCTCAGTGGGGTTTAACCCCGCCATCAACTCATCAAGCAACAATAGTTCTGGCTTGGTGGCTAACGCTCTAGCTACTTCAAGTCGCTTCTGGTTAGCCAGGGTTAAGTCTTTAGCCGGGGTGGCTCTCACTGCTGACAACCCGACAAAGTCTAATAACCCCGTAGCCTCTCTGGTGGCATCCGCTGAGGACATACCAGGTAATGCCCCGAACAACGAGCCCAACCGTACATTCTCAAAAACTGGCATATTGGCGAAAACTTTAACCTCTTGAAAAGTTCTGGCCACTCCCATCCTGCAGATTTGATGCGGCTTTCGGCCGGTAACGTTTTCGCCTTTGAATCTTATCACCCCCGGCTTAGGAACCAGAGCCGCCGATATTAAATTAAACAGCGTTGTTTTACCAGCGCCATTGGGACCAATCAGACCTGCGATTTCGCCCTGGTCGACATGGAAGTCGACATTTGATACCGCAGCTAACCCGCCAAAATACTTGGTTACGCCTTCACCTTCAAGTATCGGCATGTTGCCCTCCCGAACTCCGTCTCCATAACTTCTGTATCAGCCCCACAAGCCCATTGGGCAGGTATAATATGGCGACCACTAATATGATGCCGAAAATGAGCTTGTATAATTCGGCAAACCTGGTTACCAGCAATTCTTCCAGGTAGGCCAAAAAAGTCGCGCCTATTACCGGACCAAAAAGATGTCCGCCACCGCCGACGAGGGCCATTACAACGGCCATAAAAGAAAAGAAGGGATCAAAGGCGATGAATGGGTCAATATATGTCAATTTTGTAGCCCAGATTGCCCCGGCTGCCCCCATGAAGAAAGAGCTGATGGCGAAGGTGGTAACCTTCACCATGGTTACATTTACGCCCATGTGAGCCGCGGCCTCCTCGTTCTCACCGATACTTTGCAAGGCCAACCCGAATTTAGAGCGTCTGATAAGGTAGGCGGTAAGCAGTGATATCACAAGAATGCCGAACATGACGTAATAAATAGTGGTGTGGTCTACGACGATAACGAATCGGCCACGCGTGCCCGTTACATGAAGCTCCCAGAACAGGAGTACATACGCGATGAACATAACGAGTCCGAAAGTGAAGACGGCAAAATATATGCCCCTCAGCCTCAGGGTAAGGGCGCCAACAAGAAGGGCAACGATGAAACTGATTAGACCGCCAGCAAAGATAAAGACAGGCAGCGGTAAGGTTTCCCCCAGTATAGCTGCAGTATACATGCCGACCCCGAAGAAGGCGGCCGGCGCCAGCGAGATGTAACCGGTAGGACCGGAAAACAGAGTCCAGCTCACGGCAAGGATGATATACATGAATATGCTGGGCAGTAGTATGATGGTATAACCCTTGGTGTAGAGGGGTATAGTAGCCAGCAGGATTAATAAGATGAGAATAATTAACCTCGGTACCAAGGACCTTCTAGATATAAATTTGACAATATCCATTTCACTACTTCTTCCCCATAATACCTGCCGGCCTTACCAGGAGCAGGAGTGTGAAGATGGCATAGTAGGACACCATTGTTAAGCCCGGCTCAATATAGGTTGCTACGCTGCCAACAAGACCCAGTATGATACCCCCGAGAAAACTGCCGGGGATACTGCCCATCCCACCCAGGACGACCACGATTACGGCGATGAGGGTATATTGCAAGCCCATGGTTGCCTGAATAGAGTAGATCATGCTTATAAGCACGCCGGCAAAACCGGCCATTAAAGCACCAAGGCCGAAGCATAAAGCCAGCACCTGGTTAATGTTTACCCCCATAAGCCCCGCCGTCGCCGGGTCTTGAGCCCCTGCCCGAATCGCTTTTCCCAGGCGGGTACGGGTTAAAAAGAGATAAAAGATTAGCCCAATGCCCAGGGCAAACCCAAGGGTTGCTAAGCGATTGCCGGCAAATACCGCTCCCCCCAGATTGACCGGGAAAGCCAAATAAGAGTATGATGCTATTTGATCGCCCCACGCTATTATAGCTATATTTTGAATGACGAAGAGGAGACCAAAAGCGGCTAACAGGGAACGACCCTCAAAGACATCTAAAGATGGTGACGTGTTTAAGAGGCTTCTGAACATAGTTCTATGAAGGACAAAACCTATCAGGAAGGCAACAGGACCGACAATAACCAGACAAAGCAGCGGGTTAATCCCAAAGACTGTGTACAGCATCCATGTAATGAAAGCCCCGACAACGATAAATTCGCCGTGAGACACGTTCAGCACCTTGGCAACGCCATACTGCAGGCTGAGCCCCACGGCAATCAGGGCATAGATGCCACCCACCATTAAACCGTCAAACACCACGTTTAGGATTGTTACCATAATAACTTCCTAGCATGGTAATCACAGTGCAGGTTGCATGAAGGCTCAGAAAAAGTCCCTAGAGGGAACAACCTCACTCAAGGTGCTTTTATACACCCTCTAGACAGCCTGCTCACTATTCTATTGTGCTATATCTATTATTGCCTATACTCTAGTTTATTATGGTGCTGGCCAATCAGGCTTGGGGTAGATAGGCGGTGCGGTGCGCAACGGCCCGACGTCTATGACTTCAAACACACCGCTTTGCCACTGGCCAACCTGCCCGAGATAAACCTCCTCTGCCAGAAGTCCGCCCCCACCACCCTGTATGTCATAGAAGTATGGTCCCATAACCGTCTCGTACGTATTCTTAGCCATGACGTCCCTTATCACTGCCTGGTCAAGGGTTCCGGCATCAACGATAGCCTGCTCTAAAAATTGCAGACTAGCCATAAAGGTTATCTGTCCCCAGTAATCCGTTACTATTGGACCATAGCGATCGATCATCGTAGCTTCGAATTCTGCGGCTGCGGGAGAACTCTTACCATTCCAGGCGCCCCAGGCCATGACTCCCTCCATCGCCTCGTTACCACCAATTCCCTCTTTCACAACAGTATAACTGCCCCCAGGGCCGAGTAGAAAGACATCGAAGTTTATGCCAAGCGCTATTGCCTGGGCGGTAATGGTTGGGGTCTCAGGGGGATAGGTGAAAGACAGAAAGGCATCGACATCAAGCGCCTTGGCCTCCTTCAGCAGCGGCGATAAGTCCGGAGTCCCGGGCGGAACGCTCTTATTCATCTTGACATCAATTCCCGCCACCGCCAGTGCTGGAGTCGCCACACCGGAATACTCTATGCCGTGTAGGTCGCCAATGAAGACTATCGCCGCCGTCTTCACGCCGAGATCCGCAAGAATTTCAACCAAGCGCGGCACCTGGTAGTGGTCGGAATAATTCAAGGGCATAAAGACATAGGGTAGACTAGGCAACTGCGCGGTGATGCTCGTGGCGCCACCCTCGCCTCCAAACAGTATATAGCCGTGCTTATTGAATATAGGAGCGGCAGCATAGAGAAAAGCGGTGCTGCAGGGCGGGAAGACAAAGTCAACCTTGTCCTCCAGTATCAGTCTTTCCAGTAGCCTCGTCATCTTGCCCATATCGCTGCCATCATCATATGTTAGTACCTCTATAGGCAACTGTTTGTCGTACTCCCTGACATATATCCCGCCCTTGGCATTGACCTGATCGACCCACAATTTATAGACTGGCCCCATTCCGAATTGTTCAAAGAAATTCAACGGGCCGGAGAGGGGTCTGACTGCACCAAAAACGATTTTATCTTTTTCTGGCGGCGGGGTTGGGGCACGGGCACAGCCACTGAACAAAGGCACGGCTACTAATGCTAATAGTGTTAACACTATCAGACTAAAAAATACCTTCTTTTTCACTTGTTTTACCTCCTTTCTAGGGTTTAGAACATGCTTCTAAGTCTTGTCATCATAAAATCTCACATCACTTCTTACCTCCTTATGGGAAGATAGCTATCTTTCAATATTTATCCCTCCTCTTCGTAGTAATATCGGCTCTGGTGCCTTAGTAATATTATGATAGGTGTTTTGCACTGCTGACGGCTCCTCTTGCCAGCAGACAGCACTCAAAAGTATCCGAAGCATCTTGCAACTCCTTGTCCTTCTAAGAGTATAGGTAACCCCCCAACTCTATCAAGACAGTGTACTCGGGTAGCGTTCAAAAGTTGGCTATTTCCCAGCCCAGTGGAGGAAATCTACAACACTACCCCCCTCTTGTCAAGTGGGTGGCTTTTTGATTGTCTGGCTGAGTTTGTTTAGAATATAATTCTTGAAGCACAAAATAAAAATTAAGGAGGATAATTTATGGTTGGTCTCAAGAGGACAAGAGAGGAGATCATTAAGAAAGCCGAAGAGCTGGGGATAGAATATGAAGCCAAATACAAGGGCTGCGGCCAGTGTACTTTTCTGGCAATAGTGGATGCTCTGAGATGGGGGGGCTTGGAAATTATCCCAGAGGATGTGGAAGATAGACTTTTTCCCGGGCTGTGTGTTATGACTGGCGGTGTTGCCATGACCGGAGATGGTACCTGCGGTGCTGTCGCCAGCAGCGTTCTGGCGATGGGCATAGCGCTGGGAATTTCTCGGGAGACTCAGGATGACAGCATTTTACGCAAGGGTTGTGCCACCATTCGGAATACTATTCTGGATAAGTATTACAAGGAATATAATTCTCTAATCTGCAAAGATGTACAGAGGAAATATTTCGGGAAAGCCTGGAACCTGACAGATGATGAGATGAGTCATGAGTTCCTGGGAGTGTCACACGGGTGCACTATTATGCAAACTGCTATGTGGGCTACTGAGATTATACTGGATGAATTTGAAAAAGGAAATGTAAAATTGCCAACATAAGCTTTTACAATTAGCCAAAAAGGCACAGTTTAAGATCGCCTATGCTACAAGCATATTCAGGGTGAAGTGTCTCAACCTTATTTGAAGCCATCAACTTTGATACTTCACTGTTAGGGTCTTCCAGGTCGCCAAAGATCATGGCACCAGCCAGGCATAGTTCCACACACCGAGGCTCTTTCCATCCCTTATCCAGCAGGTGAGCACAGAAGGAGCATTTCTGCGGGATATTTTTCTCCTCATTCCAATATATAACCCGGTAGGGGCATGCTGATACTATCTGTTTCTGCCCTACTGCTTTTTCCGGGTCTATGACGACGATGCCATCGGGCCTGCTATAAACGGTACCATTAAGGGCTGCCTCGATACAAGGCGCATCTTCACACTGCACACATAGCACCGGGTTATAGGCTACCTTTACCCTGGGATATTGCCCTCTTTCTCGCTCAATTATGCGCATCCAGAAATGCCCGGTAAGGGGCTGTGCCAGAAGAGCAGGTATCCCAGATTTAGTGAATCCGGAAACTGGTAGAACAAGAAGTGTTAGTCCTCATCGTCTCAGGGATGCTTTCAGTGTACATGCGATGAAGGTGGATGACTCTGGGGATGCGCTGAGATTGCTTCAAGAACATCTGGGGCATGCTAGTTTCAATACGACTGCAAAGTACAGGAAGGTTGCCGGTAAAGAGCACCGAAAATGGTATGATAGTTTGTGGGAATAAACTATCTGGTAATCATTGAAAGGTCTCAACTCAAGCAAAAGTGATCTCCATACATTGCATACTATCCGCGGGGTGTGTGCAAAAAATCAAATAGGGCGGGGTACCACTTGCCCAATTACAACTGAGGCTACCCATATGGGAAGGGGAAGTGAGTATTTAAGCTAGTGGGCGAAAAAGCTTAAAAACTCCCCTACCACCCCAGTTTCCCCTGGCAGAGCCCGCCCAATGGAAAGTTCTTATACCTTAAGAACATGAAGTTCCTCTTTTCATAAGCTCTGATTTATTATCCATCCCACTTATTATAATTATCTACTCAGCCCCAATGGTTTCTTTGCCTTCAGACCTCTTGAAACTCCATTCTGGCGATAATGTCGTTTTGAAGCTCGGGGCTCAGCTCAACAAAGTATGAACTATAGGTTGCTACCCTTACCAATAAATCTCTGTATTTTTCAGGGTGTCTTTGGGCATCTCTTAGCATATCAGCACCTACTATGTTAAATTGAACAAGAGCCCCTCCAGTTTCACAGAATGTCCTGATGAGGGAAGCAAATTTTCTTATTTTCGACTTATCCTTCAATACATCCGGATTGAACCTCATATTCAGTACAGAACCAGAAGTCAGTTTTACCTGATCTAATTTTGCTACCGACCTCATGGTCGCTGTTGGTCCACTCACGTTTCTTCCCTGATATGGAGATATACCACCTTCTGATATGGGCTGGCCGGCTCTTCTTCCGTCTGGCAAAGCCCCAACTACGTATCCTAGTGGCACATTCGTTGTAATTGTCATGGCAGCTGAATTGGTTATTGACCCGGCAATGCCCTTATACTTAGTTACCTCATTATTAGCATGCATAAGCACCTCATTCACTATAGAATCAACATAGTCATCATCGTTGCCAAACTTCGGAGCACTTTCTAAGGTGTGCAATATTTCTTCTTCACCCTCAAAGTTCTTATCCAGGGCATTAATTAGTCTATCCATGGTGATTTTCTTATCTTCGAAGACAAACTTTTTGATTGCAGCCAGCGAATCCCCAACATTTGGCGCTCCGGCGAGCGCTATTGCGTGAGTCATATGCGGCATCGTTCCTCCATTAGTAATATCGATACCTTTTTCGATGCAACCATGAAAAAGTGCAGATTGAAATGGGGTTTGACAAAACTCTGCGTAGAGCTTCATATCAACATTTTTGAAAAGACTGGCAACAGGGATTAGGGCTTCTACCTGTTTCTTATAGGCATCCCATACTTCATCATAAGAGTTAAATTTTCTCGGGTCACCTGTTTTGGGACCGATTTGTTCACCAGTTAACCGGGAGGCGCCATTATTTAAAGCTAACTCCAGCATTAGTGGTAGATTGAACGGTCCTCCAGGGTGGTCATGGGATAAGCCGGGTACAGTAGGAGTATTACAGCCGGTTATAATATAGTCCCGTGCATATTCTACTGGTTTTCCATCAGCAAGCAACTGCTGGATAGTCGTCTCGTCACTGAGGAACTTGAATTTTCCTCTCAACGATTTTAGAACTTCGCATGCTCTTATTACAAAAGCGTCGGGGGTATTTTTATGAATTCTAATTACAAGGTCTTCCGACCTTAATTTAACATTTTCCTCAGCGTCAAGGAACAGGTATGAAAGCTCATTTACAGCATCCTTTCCGTCCTTAGTTAAACCACCTAATGTAATATTCTCTGGCATAGCAAACCCGCCATAGCTTCTTACAATTTCACTACCGTGTATTAGTAGCGATCCATTTAATTTTAAGTACAGTAGCTCGATTAACTCCTGTGCTACTTCTTTTGTAATCCTTCCCTCTTCAATATCTTTCTTATAGAAGGGATACAGGTATTGGTCAGGTCTCCCGAAACTTATACTGGGTGCCCACCCTTCAACCATAAGTACTACATAGGTGAACCACATCGATTGCAAAGCTTCGTAAATACTTCGTGCCGGATTAGCCGGAATCCAGTTGCAAGTTTCAGCTATCCTTTCTAGCTCGTCTTTCCTTTGTGCATCGGCCTCTTTTTCAGCCAAACATCTGGCAAGCTCAGCATACCTTTTGGCAAAACTAATGGCGGCTTCAAGGGTAATATTTACCGCACTTAAAAATTGGAACTTATCGAAATCTTCTATATTAGCAAGCTTTAGTTTCCCCAATTCCCCGACGACTTGTTTCTTTACATCGTTTAACCCTTTGGTAAGCACCCTCTCATAATCAACGCTTACGTGCCCGTAGTGCATATTATTACCACAGACAGCACCTGCTGACTGGATCTTGTGGTTCAGTTTTCGTGCATTTTCGGGTACCATGGCCTGCCACTTGTCATGTATCGCTTTCCCTTTCCAGTAAGGAAGGAATTCCTTCATTTTTTCCTTTTCATCTCCTGTTAAAGGTGCAAGTCTGTCCCAATCTCTTGTCGATATGGTATCCATTTCCTCCAGGTACCATTCCCATTGAAGCTCTGGAAGTAGGGGACCACCGCGTAATTTGCTCGTAGCTCTGCCTACAATGAGTTCTCCGTCTTCGATACAAATGGTCATTTCTTTTAATATCTTTTCCAGAGCCTTCGCCCTTCTAATTACGGGTGGTTCACCCTCGGTCTCTTTATATGACTCTGTCAGGATATAAGCTCTCTCAATGCATACTTGAGGTGTGGCGTGGATCATTTTTTCTCTTAACTTGCTTACCCTTCTGTTGACTTCTACACCGACTCTTTCTGTTATAGCTCTTGCCATTTCCTTCCCCCTTTTGAATTAATATAACGGTATTACCCTAATTTTGTATTCCAGTTCACTTGCGAACACTTCAGCCCCATCTTAGGCAATATTCAAAGTATCTTCCAGGCATCTAGTTATTTATTGGACCATATTTATCGAGTGATACCACTATTATACCATTATCGCCGGTTTTAGTACCCCTATTTTCAACTATATATCCCTTGCAACATTTATCAAGCCCCTATACTCAT
>SMTZ1_10013245_pt1 | contig 12687 bp, 7 predicted proteins | sample DeeMarSWOR136_30_FD_25667 | JGI IMG/M metagenome (IMG submission 25667) | reverse complement strand
CTGTTTTTATTGTAATAGCTCATTTTACTGATTTCTTCGGCGTGAGTGCGCCGGCTTATGATATGGGGCATCTGCCGCGTCTCGCCAAAGAGGCCCGGTCCGTTCACATGCGCTACAAGTTCTATTTTGACCCCTCTGAATATGGCAAACATCTCCCACCCATACCTATGGAACTTTGGATCGATCTTTCGGGGTATAGATTACGCGAGACATATTATGCAGAGAGATACGCAAGAGGCAAGTTAACGGCCATCTTGACAGCGGAGGGCATCTCGAATGGCGGTTATTTTATGTACATGGATAAGGTAGAGAAGGCCGTTAAATTCACCAGGATGAGTGATTATCAAACAATGTATAAAGCTTACCGCAGGTTAAGCTCCATTTTTAGGTCCTACGCCGGTATAGATTTCTTCCGCGATTTTCAATATATGGGAAGGGAAGAGATTGATGGCGTCGAATACGACGTCTGGGAAAATGAGGTTCAGACAGGTAAAGGAAAGAAAAAGACAAGATGGAGAGATAAATACTGGGTATCCCCGGTAACTCACGAGCCTGTCCGATCTGAGACTTGGAAACTCAAGTCCAAACGTAAAGGACTCTGGCCATTCGCGTCCGGTGGTAAATGGGTATTACATTGCAAGTATGACAAGATAGAATGGAACATTCCTATCCCGGATGAGGTATTTGCTTTCGAGGTCCCGGACGGTTATGAATACTGGAGCACAATGGAAACAGCTCCCCTGACGGATCTGGACGAGCTGGGGGATATGGACTATAAGAGTGCGGTGCTTAATCCCCGCTGCAACTTCACATTGGCTGACGGCAGCGTGATTATGGCCTGGAGCAGTGAAAACAAACCTGCGACGGAGTCGCAAGAGGCCTTGTTCAAAAGCCTGAAGGTTGGGGGGGATGTACCGCCACTACCACTCGAGGCCTATTCTCTAAAGCCATACATACCTAAAGCGGATGTTACTTACCACGGCAGGCACCTGGCCTATACTCAGAAGCAGGGACATTTCATTGAGTGGAGCATTTACGTTCCGGACGGCCCACCTCCTAAGCATTGTGAAGAGACCCGGTACGAGGTAATTTTCAGGTTCAATTATCCACCTCCGGACTGGCGAACAAGCCCCCAGAGTTTGGGGGATGGTATAGTAATTGAGTCGGCCGAGGATTTTGACAGGTGGGTTTTGGGCGCTATGGCTGAGCTCAGCGATAGCGGCGTACCACCGCGAGACCTTACATACGAGGGTGTCCTGGCCCTATCGAAGCAGATAGCTTATGAGTTAGCCAAGCGGTAGAATTAGGGCAATGCAATAAAACCGACATTTCAAGACAATTCACACAGACACAGGAGAACGTAAATAGTCTGTAACGGACTATGAAAAAGTGACATGATAGTCCTCCTTTGATGAAGGGCACAAACAGGCCGGGCCGAATCAACCCGGCCTTTGTATATACTATTCGGAACAACGAAATTTACTTGATGCCTGCATGGTAACTTTGCAATGACATTACGGGGCTGTCACCATTTCGGCTGGCGGCGATACCCTTTGCAGCGGCGGCAGCAGCGGCGGTCGTGGTAATATAAGGCACCTTGTAATTGATAGCTGCCTTGCGGATATAGGAATCATCGTCCTTGCTTAGTTTGCCGCTGGGGGTATTGATGATGAGCTGAATCTCACCATTCTTAATCGCATCCACAATGTTGGGTCTGCCCTCGTGCATTTTGAGTATGCGTTCGGTTTCAACCCCATTCTTTGCCAATAAGTTGTGAGTTCCATTTGTTGTTAAAACTTTAAAGCCGAGCTTTTGGAATTCTTTTGCGATTCCAAGAGCAGCGGTTTTGTCCGGGTCACTAACAGTTATCAGTACAGCACCCTTGGAAGGCAGACTCTGTTTTGCCGCTTGTTGAGACTTGAAGAAAGCAAGGTCAAATGAATCAGCCAAACCTAGCACTTCACCGGTCGAGCGCATCTCAGGCCCAAGCAGTGGATCGACTTCCGGAAACATATTGAACGGGAAGACAGATTCTTTTACGCCGAAGTGTGGGATTGAGCGATGCTTCAAGTCAAGGTCGGAAAGTTTCTTGCCGAGCATAAGCTGAGTAGCAGCACGGGCCATGGAAAGTCCGCAGACCTTTGATACCAGCGGCACAGTTCGAGAAGCACGCGGATTGGCTTCGAGCACAAAGACAGTGTCGTTGGCTATTGCGTACTGCATATTCATAAGGCCGACAACGTTTAATTCCGTTGCTATTTTTCTGGTGTATTCGCAAATAGTATCAAGATGCTTTTGCGGTATGCTGACAGGGGGGATTACACAGGCCGAGTCACCGGAATGAACACCGGCCAACTCAATATGCTCCATAACAGCCGGCACGAAGGCATCAGTGCCGTCAGCAATTGCATCGGCCTCGGCTTCTATGGCATTCTCCAGGAATTTGTCAATAAGGATAGGTCTTTCAGGCGTTACCTCTACAGCCGCAGCGACATAATGTTTGAGCATTTCTTCGTCGTGGACTACTTCCATACCACGTCCACCGAGGACATAGGATGGTCTTACCATTAATGGATAGCCGATTTTATCTGCGATTTCGATGGCTTCATCAAGGTTACTTGCCATACCGGATTCCGCCATAGGTATTTTTAGCTTTTTCATCATCGCCCGGAAGCGGTCGCGGTCTTCAGCCAAATCTATTGTCTCTGGCGATGTCCCGATTATTTTGACGCCGGCCTGCACCTTCGGGCTTCTCCTTTTCATAGATGCTCAATACATCCTCTACAGTGAGAGGCTCAAAATAAAGCTTGTTCGAGGTATCATAGTCTGTTGAGACCGTTTCGGGATTACAGTTTACCATAATAGACTCATATCCTTCATCGCGTAAGGCAAAGGCTGCGTGGACACAACAATAGTCAAACTCGATTCCCTGGCCGATACGGTTGGGACCACCACCCAGGACCATTATCTTGCGATTTCTGCTTACCTCTACTTTATCCGGTGCATTGTAAGTAGAGTAATAATAAGCGGCATCTTCTACGCCACTGACAGGGACAGGTTCCCAAGCTTCTACAACACCTAAAGAAATGCGACGTTTCCGGATTTCACCTTCCGGGATACCAAGTAGCTTTGAAAGGTATCGATCAGCGAAACCATCCTTTTTGGCCTGAATCAGAAGCTTATCGGGAAGCTGCTTGCCCTTGTACTTTAGAATTTTCTCTTCAAGCTGGACAAGCTCCAACATTTGTTTAATGAACCAACGCTTGATGTGCGTCTTCTCAAAAAGGGCGTCAATGTCAGCACCTTTACGCAGTGCCTCATACATAATAAACTGGCGTTCGCTTGAGGGGTGAATTAAACGGTTCATCAATTCTTCCAGAGGCAGGTCGTTAAAGTTTTTAGCGAATCCAAGACCATGCCGGCCAATCTCAAGAGAGCGGATGGCTTTCTGGAAAGCCTCCTTGTAATTTTTGCCAAGGCTCATTGCCTCGCCGACGGCACGCATCTGTGTGCCAAGCTTGTCTTCAACGCCTCTGAACTTTTCAAAAGCCCACCTTGAAAACTTGACCACAACATATTCACCGGACGGCGTATATTTTTCGAGCGTGCCATCTCTCCAGTAGGGTATTTCATCGAGAGTAAGGCCTCCGGCCAGCAATGAAGAAACAAAAGCTATTGGAAATCCGGTGGCCTTCGAGGCAAGCGCTGATGAACGTGATGTCCTTGGATTGATTTCGATTACAACGACCCGATCTGTTTTGGGGTCATGTGCAAACTGAATGTTAGTACCACCTATGACCTCGATGGCATCGACAATGTCATAGGAGTATTTTTGTAGCTTTTGTTGCAATTCCGGGGCGATAGTGAGCATAGGAGCGGTACAGTATGAGTCTCCTGTGTGAACACCCATTGCATCTACATTTTCGATAAAGCAGACTGTTATCTTCTGGCTTTTGGCGTCACGAACGACCTCCAACTCCAATTCTTCCCATCCGATGACAGATTCTTCGACGAGAATCTGACTGACAAGACTTACGGAAAGGCCTCTTGCTGCCACAACTCGCAGCTCTTCCACATTGAATACAGCTCCTCCACCTGTTCCGCCCATAGTATATGCAGGACGGATTATAACTGGATAACCAATTTCATCAGCGATTTTTTCGGCTTCTTCCACACTAAACGCCAGCTTGCTTTTCGGCATCTCAATACCCAGCCGGTTCATTGTATCCTTGAATGCACCGCGGTCTTCGCCACGCTTAATGGCATCCACCTGAACACCGATGATTTTGACTCCATATTTATCAAGCACACCTGCATTGGCAAGCTCAGAAGATAAGTTCAGTCCGCTCTGGCCGCCAAGATTCGGCAGCAGGGCGTCAGGCCGCTCCTTTTCGATGATTTTCGTCATATTCTCCAGGTCGAGCGGCTCGATGTAGGTTACGTCAGCCATACCCGGGTCCGTCATAATGGTTGCCGGGTTGGAATTGACCAGCACTATCTCATAGCCAAGTTTGCGAAGGGCCTTGCAGGCCTGAGTACCGGAGTAATCAAACTCGCAGGCCTGTCCAATGATGATGGGACCGGAGCCGATAATCATAACTTTCTTTATGTCGTCGCGTTTCGGCATACTAAATTCTCCTGTCGTTCCTTGACAATCTCATGAACATCCTTGCCCAAGGCGTGGATTAATCGAGGCGGATTAGAACAAATTGAAATAAAGCTGTCAAATAAGAAAAACTTATAGATCAATAAAAAAGTGTATAAGATGTGCTTATAGATTTAATAAGCAATAAATGCTTAACATTATTAGATTTAAGGTGATTTAAGGTTATGTAGGTGTTGCTTAATGTCTTTTTAATTTTGGCGGATTATTCATAAACGTCAGTGAAATGGGATAGAGAATTACGTATTACACGAGGAAAAAGTGGATTAAAGGGGCATTTGTAAATCAGAGATATTTAATGGGGGTAGATCACCGGATTTGACAAATTCGGTGATCTACCCTCTCATTAATTTTTGGTCTGCAAACTGGAAACAGTTCCCTTTACTTGCCCTTTTTTAATACCGTGATTATATCCGAGCCTGTAAACTTCGTACCGTCCATTAGCTCACCAGTGATAGTCAGCGCTATCTCGCCTTCTAAATCTCCTATCAATCGCTGAACATCTGTGCTACCGCGGTCATATCTGGCAACCAGGTTGTTTGCTTTTTCATCAGTTGTACACGATGTCGGCCGGATTTGTTCATTTAGAACAATAGTATCGGTGTCTACATCACTAATACTATATTCATTAGGAAATTGGACAGTGCAGATAATCCATCCTCCCCCGCTACGAAGGTTTATCACCTTTGGCGTTACTTTAACAACGACAGTTAATGGCGGTACAAATTCGTCAGCACCCATATCTACATTCACACCTGATATACGCGGATTTCCGTCGATATCGGTTTCACTGGGCTCTGTAATAAATTCAGGATCACCGGCATCAATGCAGGGTGACTCACCAAGTAAATGATAGTCACCTGCTGTAAAGCCTGCACTAGCAGTGAGGGTACCTGAATTAACAAAGATCGGATCGGCATCTATATTGCCCAATCCCCAGTCTACAATGCAGTTATCATCTGATACTATATTTTCTTGCCCCCCCTGAATGTTGCAATAAGAGATTTGAATCGATGTAGCAGCGCCTAAGTTACCAACTTTGATTTGAGATGCACATGGATCTGTATTACCCCAGAGGATACTGTTCGTTAATACTATATTACTCGAATCGTAGCAATAGATAGCCCCTCCTGCCGACCTGGAAGCTGTATTTTGGATAACAGTGCAATTGGTAATAAGCGGATTACCTTCATAATGACTGAAAAACGCACCACCGTCAGATGCGGTGTTTCCGCTGATAATACAGTTTCTGATTACCGGACTGCTCGCGTTTATGTAGAAGCCGCCGCCGCATACTAATGCCGCATTTGCGGTGATAATGCAGTTAGTTATCTTGGGTTTAGTATTACTGTTTGCACACGCCAGGCCGCCCCCAAAGACTGCCGAATTATTGTTGATTATACAGTTACTAACCGAAGGGCTGCTGTTGTTATAACAATAAATCGCACCGCCCAAGATACCATAACCATTAATAATCGTAATTCCTGACAGCTTTGAATCGGCCTTTTCTCCCATATAGAATACGAAGCCTCGACCCTGTCCCTCACAATCAATTATGGTTTCATTAATGATTTGAGAGCTGGCAGGGTCTGTACTGCGGACAGTAATAGCTTTACCACCGAAGTTTATCTCACGATTACCAGCACCGACATACTTTCCAGGTTCTATAACTACGGTGTCAAGATCCTGACAAGCATTGATGGCTTCCTGTATATTGACATATTCTTTTGGAACATATCGAACAGTTCCCAGGACCGTACCGGTCATTAGAATTGCAATAAAACACACAATTGTTGTAATGTTTTTCTTTTCCATTTTTCACACCACGTTATCATTCAAATACACTCCTTATCGTCAAATTTAAAACGCAACTTCAGAATAGGAGGCGGGATCATACTGCAAGATGATATCCGGCTCAAATCCCACAGGTATTTCAGTGTCGGCAAAACGGTTGAAGTAAAGGTCGCTGTTGCCGCTTAATTCCATTGTTGTATCAGCATAATTAAGAACTGAGCCTTCTATGGTCCCCCCTGCATTACCATAGAAATTAATCCCGTTAGCGGCTATGGCGCCGTTTATAGTCCCGAAGTTACCGCCGAATGAGGTGCTAAAGCCGGGAGCCATAAGAAACGTGCCTGTCTCTTCCCTCAATTCACCGAATTCTACAGGCAGATTCGTAACGGAGGAACTATTAACGGTACCCATAAAATCTATCCGATTCGTTCCGGAATCATCGGTCAGGTCACCGTCACCCACGATGATACCGGTTATGTTGACGTGTCCGCTGAAAGTAACCACGTTTGGAGTTTCGATATAAACGACACCTATCATGTTAACACCGGCAGCGAAGAACGGATTGGTGTTTGGCGGTATTCGTATATTTGTAAATGTCGTTTCGCCCGATGGATAGTTTATATCACTAATAACATAATGCTCGAAGTAGCCTGGATTCGGGGTGGGAAATTCAACTTCACCATAACCGGATATAATATGGTCGTATGCTTCCGGTACAGTTTCTCCTCCTACTGAAGCCTGTCCTCCCTGTAAATCAGCAGTGGCGGTGGAACTACAAATATGCACGTCGCCGGCTATCGACGAACTTCCTACTACCTCCAAAGCTAAATTCGAGTTTTCACTAACGATATAAACATCTGATTCCACAGAAACATTTACGCCTTCAAGCTCTATATTACCGGCCAGGTGTAAGGGACCCTTTGTCGCCACACCGTAGTCGAAAACGGTTTGTCTTCTTACTCCGAAGTCGTAATTTGCCCTTATCGTCCGCGATATCCCTTTATAGGTCCCTGTAACGTCCATTTGAAGAGTGTCGGCATCAAGCTGAGTTATCACTGCGGAGAAACTTCTACCATTTTCCGAATCCAGAGTAACACTTGGAATCGTGATACTCGAGCCGTCATAAACGGTCGTGATATTTGTAATACCGCAGGCCGTCAAATCGCTTGGAAGTGATTCCGGGTAACTTGAGCTGCCGAGGTGGTCAAATACAACAGCCATGTCTGTGGAACCCGACACCGAAAAACGGTTTAACCAGAAGCGGATTATCTCAACGCCGGATTCGGCACACGCCCTTGCAAAATCGCCTTTACGCTCGTTCTCGGCAATCTGCACGTTTGTACCCGACAGGGCCGCCATGCTGACAGCTAATACGGAAAAAACGACTACAAATACCATCGCTATGATAAATGCAGCACCACGATGTCTTTGGCAGAACAACTTTTTTTTAGGTCTCATTATATTTCCCCCCTCAGGAAAACACCTTACCTACACTTGACGCAACTTCAAAAACTTTTTTCTGCCAACTAAAGTATAAGAAATGTTTTAAGTAAAGACAAAAATGATGCAGCTAATAAAAGACCTGCTTCCGTCCTATAAAGATACTGCATAGGATACAGAAAAGCCGTTTATTACGTTTGTTCCAGCTCCGCGTAATACGAGCTGCGTGCAAATGGCGAAGACAAACAAAAGGAAAATCCCAATTCGATTGCTCTTTGCTTCCAGAAGTCGAATTTTTCAGGCCTTATGTATTCAACAACATCAAGAGAATTTTTTGATGGTTTCAGATACTGGCCGATTGTAACTCTATCACAACCGACATCTCGCAAATCTTTTAATACCATTTCGACCTCAGCGTCGGTTTCCCCCAATCCGAGCATAATCGAGGATTTGGTAACTAACTCAAAACCATCACCCTGAGCGAAGCGAAGGGTCTCTTTGGCCAGTCTGAGCAGGTTTAATGACACTTGATAGTCTCCGCCGGCCCTTGCAATCGGGTACAGAGAGGGTACTGTTTCGACATTGTGAGCGAATACGAAAGGCAAGGCATCCCGTAGTATTTCTATGGCCCGTTCCTGGCAATTGCGAAAGTCGGGCGTTAGAATTTCAAATTTCATTTCCGGGCATTGCCGCCTTAGTTCGTTAAGGCAATCGCGAAAATGGCCGGCTCCGCCGTCTGGCAAGTCATCACGGTCGACACTGGTTATAACCAGATATTTCAATCCCAACTGCTTTGCCATTTCAGCTATCCGTTCCGGCTCACTCGTGTCCGGCGGGGCAGGTTTGCCCGTAGATACTGAACAAAATTTGCAGCTCCTCGTGCAAATATTGCCCAAAATCAAAACCGTTGCCGTGCCCCTTGACCAGCATTCCCCACGATTGGGACAGTTTGCATTATTACATATCGTCTCCAGACCCAGAGACTTTAATATACTATTCGTCCGATTATATCTTTCGCCTGCAGGTAAAGGCCTGCGCAACCACGGCGGCAGTTTTTGCTGTTTGCTGCTCGTGTTTTGTGGTTCCTTTGATGTAGAGAAATGCTTTATAAGCAGTTGGGATAATTTGTCTTTAACCAGACTCATAGAATAGTGTTTGTTGGTCTCTTTCAGCACTGATGTCATTTCTATGCCTTCCAAGCCGCACGGTGTGATATAATCGAAGATGCTCAGGTCATTTTGGATGTTTATTGCCATGCCGTGATAGGTGACAAATTTCGACACGCGGACACCAATGGAAGATATCTTTCTATTGTCAACCCATATGCCGGGCATCCCTTTGCGTCTCATGCTCTGGACTCCGTATTCCTTCAGAAGTTCTATGCCTATCGCTTCCAGCTTTCTAATGTATTCACTTACTCCAAGGCCCAAATCCTGTAAGTTTAATATGGGATAAAAAATCAACTGGCCCGGATTGTGAGCCGTTGTGCCCCCACCCCGGCGGATATCAACTACATCGATACCCTGTTTTGTGAGGCTTTCCCGGCTGACCTGAAGCTTGTTGGCACTTTGCCGGGCTCCAAGGGTGATGACAGGGGGGTGTTCTGTAATCAAAATGATATCCGGTATCTCACACCTATGCCTTTTATCGCGCAATTCGTGCTGCTGTTGCAGAATCTGCCGGTAATCGGCAAGTCCGCAATCTTTAATTCGCAAAGAGTGCTCTTTATCTCTTCCTGCCAGTGCCGACATTGTGATTTCTCGTTTTATACTTTTGGCGGATTGTGCAGGCTCAGGTTGAAGGCATCCTCAGCAGCTTCCTTCAGAACTTCGGAAACTGTGGGATGCGGGAAGCTGACCTCGGTGATTCTCTCGGTACTGCCCAAAAGCAACCTCGCGGTACCAATCATCTCAGTTACAATAGAACCAACCATTGTAACACCGATAATCCTGTTAGTAGCGTTATTTCTTACCGCACTAATCTGACCGGCGGTTTCGTTGTGAGCAACGCTTCGGCCGTTGGCTTTGAAAAACGACTTACCGACAGATACATCCAGCCCTTCGTCTTTGCAGGCCTGCTCGGTTTTACCGATAGATGCGATTTCCGGGAAAGTATAGACGGCTCTTGGTATGAGTGAATAATCGGCTATTTTTTCATCCCCGCCGGTGGCATTGACCGCCGCGACCTCGGCCTCGGCAAAAGCACCGTGGGCCAAAAATGTTGTGCCGACAGCGTCACCGATAGCATAAACGCCGGGGACGTTCGTTTCTAATTTTTCGTTGACTGAAATAGCAGGATCGGACATTTGCAAATTTACGGCTTCAACGGTTTCCTTGTCAACCACCGGTCTTCGGCCGACCGAAACGAGGACCTTTTCGGCCTCGATTGTCTGGCCGCTTTCGAGGGCTACTTTTGCCGGTTCTGCGGAAGTGTCGACTGAGGTAACCTTCTGGCTGGTTAGAGAGTCGATTTCGAGCTTTTTGAATTCCCTTTCGATTAGCCTGCCAACCCACTCGTCCTCCATCGGTATTAGTCGCGAGAGTGCTTCTACAATAGTAACTTTTGTTCCTACTGCCGCATAAACGCAGGCCATCTCGCAGCCGATTACTCCACCACCTACGATTACCATCGATTTTGGTATATTTTCGAGTCCGAGGGCCTCTTTACTGCTAATAACAGTCCGGTTGTCAAACGGCAGGGCCGGAAGTTCGATTGGCTCAGAGCCGGTAGCGAGGATTATCCTGCCGGCCTGAATCTGGTTTGTCGAACCTTCCGCCTCGATTTTGATTGTACCGGGAGCTGTGATGACGGCCCGGCCCGGCAGTATTTTTACCTTATGGCTCTGTATCAATCCTGTCAGGCCTTTGCGAAAGCCGGCTACTATGGCATCTTTCCTGGCCTGCATTTTGGCCCAGTTAGCGGAAGCTGAGGCAAATGGGATACATCCACAATTTAAGCAGGTGCCGCCGATAAAGTTTTTCTCAGCGACTCCCACTGTAGCGCCTCTTTGAGCGCATCTGATAGCGGCGGCGTAACCGCCGGGACCACTTCCGATTACTACAACGTCAAAACTTTCTGACATAATTTAAGCTCCTTTTTAGTATCGTAATTTTTTAAACATATGTAGAGCTTAAAAATTTATTTAAGCTCTACATTAACTGCGTAAGTGACGTACCTTTCAAGACATCTTTAGAGGTTTATCACGGCTAAAGTAATTACAGCTGCACTACAACACAGCTGTCATAGACCGACATATTACGGATGGGAATACTGAGAAGCTTGAACAAGTCCCTAATACTTTCTTCATTTCGGTAAGGTATAAACTCAGGTAGACAATCAATTAAAGATTCAGGATTATCTAATTCGTTGCTTGTCTGTTTCCATAGCTTAGCGGATCTTTTTCTCTGTTTTTTTTCTTTCTTAGGCAGAAACAACAGTACTTTTATTAAGGATATAAGGGCACTACAATAGCCAACGTTTGCTTCACTCTTAAAAGCCTTAATATACCCTATAGGATTATCACAGGATAGTTTAGTCATCTCGCCCATCCGCCTAAAGAGGTGTACGCCTTTGTCTGTAATCAAACCAATATACCTAAAAAGTTTTTCCACCTTAGGGTGGTATTGATAAAAGGCAACAAATACTTTTCCAGAATCATCAGTTACCCGCCGTGCCTCATTTATTATCGATTTTATTTCTTCTTCATCTTCCATAAAATCAACCACGCCTGTTGCTATAATGGATGTCTTATAGCTCCTATCAGAAAAAGGCATGTTTTTACCGTTTGCTTGGATAAGATTTAATCCTCTTCTTTTCTTGGCATATGTTATCATACTCGGTTCCAAGTCTACTCCATCGACTTGAAATCCTTTCTTTTGTAATTCCTCGACTAATAATCCCTGTCCAGCACCTATAATCAATACAGGATTTTCAATATGAATTGTGAGTTCGTTTATTATCTCTAAATCTAGAAAAAAATCTTCAAGAAAGACCCAATAAGGAGACCATCGTTTCCAATAGTGTTCCCTATCTGCCATAATTTAAGCTCCTTATTGATCACTTCTTTGGTGCGAAAAGCTGAAACTCCCAGATTGTCGGGCCTTCGGTGGCATTCAGGATATTCAGCCGAACATGGCGAGCGGTAATCGAGGAAAATTTCAACTCCAGTTTATTGCCTATTTTCATCCCTTTAGTAAATGTTCTCCATTGCTGACCATCCTTGTATTGCAGCTCGAATTTTTGTACACGGTCGAATTCCTCGCTTATCATAGCACGATTAAACGTCATGGATTTACCCAAATCTACTTCGAGCCAAGCCTGCTTAGTGCCGGAATCGGTCGCCCATCTAGAAGCCGGGTCATCGTCAACGGCTTTATCCGGACCATATGCTGATGAATTCTGGAATATGTTCGAGGCCCTGGCCTTTTTGCCATACGCAAGTGACGATGACAACATGCCTAAAGGGGCAATCTCACTTGCGGGACCATCCAGTTGCAGCTTGATAATAGTATCAATTTCCTGCTGATATGCCTTCGGTAAGGAGATCTCGATGGCTTCTCCAATTTGTTTTACTTTTGCGTTACCGCCGGTCAGTACCGAACTGGCGATGATTTTCTTGGAGATTGGCGGCAGCGTAATGGTATTATCAGCCCAACTATAAACGTGTATATAAATGTTGTTGCCCTTGTACGTGCTGGCGCCCCAAGGACCTGTTTTGAACGGGCCGCCGCGGGTACTATAGATGCTCTTGCCATATTTCTTTAGCCATACACCCATTTCCCGCAATCTAT
>SMTZ1_10017702_pt1 | contig 12697 bp, 13 predicted proteins | sample DeeMarSWOR136_30_FD_25667 | JGI IMG/M metagenome (IMG submission 25667) | reverse complement strand
ACCCCAAAGACAAACGATTCTCTCTCAGGGGTATAATAGCCCAGGGTATTTGAAAACGCTCGGATGTGATTGTCGGTTATGGGAACTACGATGAGATCAACGATAGTGTAGTAGGGGTCTTGTCCAGAGGTTAGGTAGCCTATCTGGCTGCGCCAAAAGGGGTCGAACCACCTGCAGAGATACGCCCCGGCATCACTTAATACGTCATTATCTCCAGCCTTGATAAAACATATGGGTATTGCATCACAGGCCAAGGCAAGCTCTTCAGGGAAATAGCCCCCTGCAGGATATCCTATGATCTTATGCCCTTGCTCCTTTGCCTTGCTTAAATCAGTGAGCCGGGTCTTTACATGTGCATCGAGCTTCTCAAGGGCCTTCATTGCTGGCTCCTTTCTTATTACCGATTGGGTTTGTGCTATCTAACCATGCAGGGATACGTTGCATCATATCTGGGAAACAACCATTTGGAACACAGCCTATCGTATTTGTTCCTTATCCTTTTTTGTCCTCCACAGGCAAGAGCTGTGTCTTGTATCAATTAGAAACGCACGGCTTTGCCTCTGACGTTATTTGCTTTCAATGACATCCCTTGCGATAATCTCCAGCACATCATCGGAGATTGACCATTTGCGCAGGCTTGCTTCACGTTTAACCCGTTGTGTGATCTCAGATATCTGTTCTTTGGTGGCGGTAAGTCCGAGTTGTGTGAGCTTGTTGGCAACCACGCCGGCGCCTGTGCCTTTGCCCAGTACCACATCCCATCCCTTGCGGCCGATCACCTCCGGCAGATACGTTTGGAAAGGCCGCTCAGACGCCGCCAAACGTTCCACCACATAAACTACCATCCCCGATTCATAGGTAAACTCGTTGTCACCGACAACAGGCTTGTTCCGAGCAATCGGGATCTTGGTCATATCGGCTATCATATGAGCCACAGGGTACAGCTTATCAAGCTTTACTCCGGTACGGACGCCAAGCAGAAGCTCCAGGTTGAGGGCCACCTCTTCCGTTGCAGCGTTACCAGACCTCTCCCCGAGGCAATTGACGGAGGTATGCACCACCGATGCCCCTGCCGTTACTGCCGAAAGCATAATCGAGGTAGCCAACCCATGATCGTTGTGACAGTGCATCTCGACAGGAGTGCCCGGCACCCATTCCCTCATTTTGCGGACGAAGTTTGCGATAGCCCAGGGCAGGCTCGAACCCATAGTGTCAGCAATGACAACGTGGTCTGCACCCCCTTCATTAACGATACCCTTAAAAAGCCGTTCTATCCACGGTAGCGGCGCTCTGGCTGTATCCCAGGGCATGACCGTGGTGAAGATACCGTTTTTTTTGGCATGGGCAGTCGTCTCAACGTACCGCTTGTACATTTCTTCTTCTGTTATTCCATTCAACGCCACGTTAGCAAACCACGGATCCGACGTGCCTTCCACAATGACGCCATCTGCTCCTGTTTCAAGAGCAAAATCAACCTCTTCCTTGTGCCAGCGGCACAGGAAAAAAACCTTTGTCTTGCGCCGCATCTTTACCATCTGTTTGGCCACTTCCCTGTTCTGGCCGAAGCACCACGTGCGGCGCCTGTTCAGCCTCCCTCAGGGTCACCTCGTGAATGCGCACCTCCTCTGGCAAGTCAAACTGGCTTCTTACCTCATCAAGATAGTTGTGTTGCGTTACCCAGTATTTATCGGTGAGCCATTGATGTTCCTTCTCTGACATTGTCGTATCCTCCTGTAGTAAAATCGTCCTTATCCAAACCCATTCGTTCAATCAGACCTGCCCAAAGGCGTGAATCTCCTCCAAATGTTTTAGCACCTTCAAATAGAGCTCATCCCTCTTTCTTAGTATCTCCATCTCGCTTTTGCCCTGATAATCATAGATGCCCCTGGACGTCTTTACCCCGAGATGGCCATTCTTTACCTTTTCTTCGATAAAACCAAAGACCTTCCCATAATTCTTCATAGCATCCAGCAACATATCAAGCCCCTGAAAATCAAAGGTCTGCACGACCCCCACGATGGGCAGCCTTATCCCGAGAGTCAGTTTCGCGGCCCGATCTATTTCATCCGGAGTTGCAATTCCCTCTTCTATCATCTGGAGCACTGTCTCACCAATAGCCTTCTGGATCCGGTTAACAATAAAGCCTGGCGAGAACTTCTTCATTACAACCGCGCTCTTACCAATCCTTTCCATGAGGGCTGCGGTGAACGATACGGTTTCGCGTGAAGTCCGCGGCCCCGGAACAATCTCGACCAGGGGAATGATGTATGCTGGGTTAAAAAAATGGGCGATAATGAGACGCTCCGGTCCTGTTACTTTTGCTATGCTATGGATGTCCAAGGCTGATGTATTGCTGGCGATAACCGTGCCGGGCGCACAGACCTCCCCCAACTGTGAAAGGACCTTCTTTTTTATGTCGGGTTTCTCAGGTACCACTTCGAAGGCAAAATCCACATCCCTTACATCCGTCCATTCTTGCGAGGGGTGGATGCGGGAGAGGATAGAGGAAATCCTCTCGCGGGGAAATGTCCCCGAATCGACCAGCGTTTTCAGACTGGATTTTATGAGGTCCATGGCACGTCTCAACGCCTTCTCGTCCACATCCACCAGAGTGACATCAATGTCTCCCGTAGCAAAAACCTGGGCAATAGAGGTGCCCATCACCCCGGCGCCGACGACAAGCACTCTTTTTACCCTCTCAGCATTCATGATCGCGTACCTTCTTTCAATATTACAGCCTGTTTCGCTGGAAAGAACCCCATGTCCTCTTCATAGATCATTAGTGAATTCTCTTGTGCAAGAATATCAGGCACAATAGACATTCATGAAGGCAATAGGGTTGCATAGTAAGAACGCTCCTAACCCTTTAAAAAATGGGGTCCGCCATATTCTGGATTCGGGTAAGTGTAGAATCCCTTGCCGGTCTTGACGCCCAACTCCTTTTTCTCGATCTTTGCCTTGAGCGCATCGGGCGGCCGGTCTTTTGGGTCTTTAGATTCATTGAAGTAGACCATCTCGATATCATAAACTACATCGAGTCCTATTCTATCCATGAGTACAAAGGGTCCATACGGGGTTCCGTGGGATATCATCCAGGCCCGGTCAATATCCCTGAAATCCACAAATCCTTCTGCCCACATATACAGGGCTTCGCGTTTTATGGCCCTCCAAATGCGGTTAAAACAGAATCCGAAGATCTCCTTCTTAACCACGAGAGGCACACAACCAATGGAACGGATCCACCTCTTGCCGGCCTCCAATACCTCTGCCGTAGTCTTTGTTCCTCTCATGATATCCACCGTATTAATCCCCATGAGCGGTAAATAGAAGTGAAGATTCAGGCACTGTTCAGGCCTTTTGGTGGCACTTTCTATTCTTGAAATGGGAATGGAAGAACTGTTCGTAGCCAGGATAGCCCTTGCAGGAGCAAAAGCATCTACGCTTTCAAAAACCTTACGCTTCAACTCAAGGTCTTCGAAGACCGCTTCAACGACAAGATCGGCATCTTTGACCGCCTCTTCCAGGTCCCGACATAGCCTAACCTTTTTAGCACCAGATACCCATTTATCCACGGTGAAATCACCCCTGCCTTCCCCTGTCTCCAGTCTTGCCCTAAGACTTTGATGCGCCCGAACGAAAGCTTTCATATCAATGTCATAGGCAGCCACCTCATACCCAAAATGAGCTGCCTGGATAGCGATCTGCGTGCCAAGCATCCCTGTACCGACAATGCTCACCTTGCTTATTTCTCGGGCCATGAATTTATCTCCTCGCTTTCCATCTTGTATCCCATACATATGGACAAAGGCTCGATTGAACTGCCCATGATACCCTTTATTCCCTTGAACCTCTTCTAGGGGGTTATCAGCATAAAAGCTGGCTATCGTGAGATAGGGAATCTATGGGAATAATAAAACCTTTATTATTGTTTAAAATGATAGAGATGTTAAGCGCTGGCTTCGTCAAAGAGAAAATTCTTTCTGAAAACCAACAAGCTGACGCTCATTGTATCTCTTTTCCCTGGATATCTAGATACAAAACCAAATGTATATTCTCTTTCTTTTCTAAGTCACAATGGCATTATTTATTTTTTTCGGATTGACTTTTCTCCGTTTTCTTTGCCTCTTCGGCAAGCTTTTTGGCGCGTTCATTATCGTGGAAAAGGCTTTCTCCGCCGGCAAACCATTCTCTGGAGCTGATATTGGAATGCTCTACATTCTTGCAGAAGTCTCCAAACATCTCAGTTCCGAAGGTCATGTCAAGATCATCTACGATGCGCTGCTTCCAAGGTCTCTTTACAACCTGAGCGGTCAGGCGTCTGACGGTGCGGTGCCGTGCCATGATGAAATCAGCGATTTCATAGGCCCTGGGGATTAATCTGTCGTATGGAACCAATTCGTTTACCAGACCATATTCCAACGCCTGCTGTGCAGTGAACTTCTGACTCATATACATGGCATAGGCGGCTCTCCTCACGCCCATGAGCTCGATGAGGCAGCTATGGATACCGTCCCCGGGGACGATGTCATAAAGGAAATGGGGGTCGGCAATTACGGCATCCTCGGCCATAATGCAAATATCACACATCAGAGCCAATTCGGCGTGTCCTCCTGAGCCGTTCAGCACACCAATCGTCGGAACTTCGACATCCTGGATCATCGCAATAAGCATCCTGCGGCCGTCGATGAACATATGCTCGTATCTGGTGTACTGCGGTTCCGTTATCTCCGGCTTCCAACTTTCAGGCTCGAATTCGATAATCCAGTCTTTTCCTGTCCCCGTGAAGATCACCAGTTCGATATCAGAGTCACTGCCTACGGTACGCCACATCTGACCGATAGCCCTGTGCAGCTCCATGCTCCATAACTGAGGCCCGCCCTTGGTATGCATTCTCACCAGAAGGACGCCGTCGTCGCGTTTATCCATGATAAAATGCTCTTTAAACATCTCCTTGTATTCCTCGTATTTTGGCCATTTCACGAACTTGGTTCTGCTCATAACGATTCCTCCTCTATTACTTGATTTGAAACACATAGTATAAACAGTTTTCCCATAATTACTATTTCGCCTTTTACGTTAGACTCAGCTTAACCAAAACCCTTTTGCCCTATTGACCGAAGCCAATTGATGCTTTTACCCAAAGCTTATGCCCCAATAGAGATGGGAGAAGTGCCACCTCGTCAAACTTGGAGTATGTTATTCTTCAATACCCCTGTGCACCTATTTTAGATTGCGCGGAAAAAGATATAAGAGGAGATAGATTACCAAAATTCTATTACTCTTCTGAAAAGAATCCCGCTTTGGTCAGAATTTCACCGGTTAGGATTGTGTTTGGGACATCACCCCTGGCTACATTTATTGCCACCTTTTCACCGACAGCTTTGGCAATCTGCGCTACCGCTTCATATGTGAAGCCGGGACAAAGGAAGAGAACTTGGACTCCTTCTTTTTGGACTAGATTTTGGCACACCTTGAGTGCCTGGTCAAAGTTCATCTCCTCAATGATTACTGTAAGGATCTCTGTCTTAGAAGTCTTAACTGAAGCTCGGTGCCGGTTAGGATCGCCATCAGGCGCCATAATCAAGAATGCTGACTTAACAACCATACTATAACCTCCTTTTTTGACAACGTATTTGTTATTGTTCCTCTATAGTTATATTTTCATTCCACCCGCTCTAGGGCTTCAAAGTGGCGACATTCCTCCCCCAACACGACCTGAAACAAATTGGAACATACTTCATAGTTCTGTTCAATGATTTAATCATACCCCTCGTCATACTTAACGTAAAAAAGTCCAGCTTGTGCTGGACTCTTTTTGAAAATCTTGAGCGTGCTGGAAACTTCCATCGCGCTTCTATCTATCACAATCCCGTTTAACTTATTTGATCTCGTCTTCCTCTTGACCGCCGCTAACGCGGGGACGTATGACCTTGCCCTTCTTCTCGGCTTTGCGCACGAGGTCGGCTTCTTCGTGAGCCCACTCCCAGTAGCTAACATCGTGCGGAGAATGCTCGGTGGCGGTAACGAACATCTCAGTTGAGAAGGAGTTACGCAGCTCATTTGCAATATCTTCCTTCCAAGGCTTGCGGAGGATCTGTGTGGTGATGCGTCGAGTTACTCGCGTGCCGGTGCGCATAATAAGCTCGGCGATCTCCCAGGCGCGCTTATAGCAGGATTCGAGGTCAGGGCAGATCTCGTTGACCATACCGAGGGCAAGCGCCTTTCGTGCAGTAATGATCTCGCCGGTCAGCTCGGCATACGCGAATCTTTTGCGGCCCATGAGCTCGCGCCACGGGATCTGAATGCCGTCACCGGGAACCATATTAACGCGGAAATGCATATCTGTTGTCCAGGCGTCCTCTGTGCAGAGGGTAATGTCGCATAATATTGTCAGCTCCGAGTGAAAGGCGGCGCCGTTCCAAACCCCAATTGTGGGAACCTCGACGTCAAAGATCTGCCCTTCTATGTCATTTGTACCGTCGTAATACTGATAATTATACATCTTCCAGGCCTCTTCCGGTGCCGACGCAAATTCGGTAGCAGGTAGCCATTTTCCATCTGGTCCGATTCGGCCTATGCCCTTCGTGAAATCCTTGCCCGTGCCGCCCAAGATTATGATCTCATTGTCCGGATCCCTGCCTGCCCAATCAAAAAAATAGTGAAGGCCCTGGTGAGCGGGAGCACCCCACTGCATGCTGTCACCGTTGGTATGAAGTCTCGCTTCGAGGATGCCTCTTTCCCGCTTCATCAGGAGACAATGCTTGAGCTTTTCAGAGTACTCTTCAAAAGACATATGAGGAATGGTCCCGTATTCGTCTGGCGGAACCTTCTTGCGCTTTCCGGCATCCGACTCATAATTCGGTCTAATCATATTTTTTCCTCCCTTTTTCTTAATTGAATTTGGCGCAAATGGATGATAGCAAAGATAGTCGGACAATACAAATTCTTAAACTGAATAAATGGATAGATTTCTGCTAATAACCTGCGAAAATCATCTCACATGAAAGAATTGGAGATCGCAATGACTTAGAAACCAACACCCATGAAACAATCACTTATTTCATACAATATTCGACATAATCTAGAAAGGAGGAAGTTCTAAATGGGAAGATTAGATAACAAGATCGCCATTGTAACAGGCAGCAATTCCGGTATCGGACGTGCAACAGCGATACTTTTCTGCAAAGAAGGTGCTAAAGTTGTTATTAACGGCAGGCGTGAGGCTGAAAACAAGAAAGTTGTTGCCGAAATCGCTGCGCAGGGTGGAGAAGCTTTTGCAGTACAGGCAGATGTATCAGAGAAGGAAGATTGTAAAAGGATTATAGACGAGACCATCAAGAAATACGGCAGGATTGATGTATTGGTCAACAATGCGGGCATAGCCGACAGACATATGCCGATTAATCTGTGTACAGAGGACTGGTACAATGAGGTCTGTATGATCGACCAGTATTCTGTTTTTTATATGTGCAAATATGCACTAGAGCATATGGAGAAGGCAAGAAAAGGTTCAATTGTGAATGTTTCTTCTATCGGAAGCCAGGGGATTGCGGGTATCGCTTATAGTGCGGCCAAGGCAGCTGTTAACAGCATGACCAAGAACATTGCTCTTCAGTATTCACCGACAGCAATCCGCTGCAACGCAGTCGCACCAGGCCCGACGCCAACACCGTTAAATGCTCCGGAAGCATTCAAGTTATTTAACCAGGATTTTGCGGATGCATGTGCCAAGCATATTGATTTAACCCTACCGGAAGCATCAGTAGAGGACCAGGCAGAGGCAATTCTTTTTTTCGCGAGTGATGTATCAAAAGCTATTACTGGACAGATTCTTTATGTGGATCATGGAACAACATTATACTGATGTTCCATTTCACAAAAATAATTAGGCATGATTAATGTAACTAAAACGAAACTCTCCCATAAAATAGATTCGGCAACCATATAGCTACCTCAGGGAAAAACACCAAGACCCATAACAGGACTACGCCTGTGAAGAAGAAGGGGAGAATACCCCGAAATACGACCTCGGGAGGGACATCGGCTACCCCTGCAACAACAAAAGCGCTCATACCTATCGGCGGTGTAAGGAGGGCGATCTCAGACAGAAAAACAAGAATAATGACTGTCGCAATCGGATCAAATCCAACACCTAACAACAGCGGGTAAACAATAGGCAGGGTAATGACGGCCATAGACATGAATTCTAAGACACAACCGATAATCAGATAGAATATTATAACCACAAGCATTACCGCCAAAGGCGGAATATTAGCATCGATTATTAACTGGAGGAGCGCTTTGGGTAGTCCACTGAGGGCCATGAACCGCGCAAATAAGAAACCGGAGATGATCAGGGGGAATAACTGTGTATTCAATAAGACTGCTTCATAAAAACTATGACCGATAACCTTGATCCCTGTGCGACGAATAGCGGCTACAATAACCCCAACTGAGCCCATAGCCCCACCTACTGTAGGCGGGAAAACCCCCAGATACATTCCACCTATTATCAGGAGCACAATAAATACCACAGGGAAAATCAGCGATAGCGACGAAAACCTTTCTTTCCAGGAAACGCTAATATCTATTTTGGGTACAGCCGTGGGTTTAAATAATCCTATAAGCTGGATGGTCATCATAAGGAGCGCGGCGTAGACTACGCCCGGGATTATTCCGGCAACCAGGGCCTTTCCTATGGACGCGTCCACTAGAATACAGACGATAATAGTCCCGACATTTGGCGGAATCAGGGCATCCAGGCTCCCCCCCGCAGCAATACAACCCATGCTCACTGACCTATCATACTTGTATTTTTTGAGTTCAGGTAATGCCGTTTTGGCAAATACAGCTGAAGTAGCTATACTTGAGCCGCATGCGGCCCCGAAAATGCCGGCCGCTCCCACGGTAACCATTAAGAGTCCCCCCCGAAGCCCCCCCAGCCATTTGCGGGCAGTATCATAGGCACTCTGTGCTATCCCACAGTCTGCAGCCAATACCGACATCAATATGAACAAGGGGACAACGGCAAAGGTGTACGATGAGCTAATGTGGTAGGGAGCACTGGCAAATTGCTGCAATGTGTAAATGGGACCGCCTATCAGCCACGAACCTACAAACGCCGCCGCAAATAGGCAAATGAAAATAGGGATGCCGAGCATGAGGACCACAAACATACCAATGAAGGTCAACAGACCAACCCATGCGCCATACTCCATGTCCGCTCCCTTTTTTCAGCAGGTGACCATTTTGATTGATGTGCGAGCGCCAAAAAAACAAGAACAAGTTATCGCTCTAAACCAACGACCACTGTTTTTGCCAAAAGCAGCATCCATACCAGTGTCAAAAAGCCGAATGAAATCACCGTCACTAGATTTGCAGGCCAGATAGGCAAGTCCAGCCCTTCTTTCAGTTGCATGAACTCAAGAGTTTTGTGGAATTGTACCGAAACTCGCCAGGTGATAAACCCCGTAATCAGCGTTGCAATGACATATTGAATAATCTGAAATACGAAACGTACGGCCGGGGTCATACGCCCTTCCAAGAGCGTGATGCGAATATGGCCTCGCTCCAACGCGACAAAGGCGATCGGGAAGAGGGTCAGTAATACCATCAGTTCTTCGCTGATATCCAGAGCACCAGGGACCGACCTGAGAAAGAATTTCGTCCCGATGATATCGATGAAATTTACCATCATCAAGACCGCTATGCTCACTGCCCCTAGAATTGCCAACCACCTGGTTACTTTTGTCAGCACGTCAAAGGCTTGTAGAACAAAATCCCTCATCAACGATCTCCTTTCCGCATCTTCAGCAGCATAGGGTAATACTCCGGACCTCCCATTGCTTTTCAAAAGGAGGTCCGGAGTATATTTGAGAAACCACTGAGCTGCCTCTGACCGTATTTCACCTATGCCTTTCTTGCATAGTCAAATTCTCCTACTTCTTCCACTTACCCCACTTCATCTCATCCCAGTACTTATTTACCACCTTCGCGTCCTTCTCAACGCCGGCAGCCTTGCAAATATTCATCCAGTTATTTATGGAATGCTTGAATAATACTTCAAAGAACGCGACGCTTTCTTGGTCGGAAACGAAAACTACCTTTGCTCCCACCCCCTCAAATGCTTTGTAGGTATTTTTCAGATTCTCCTCGGTTGCCTCAGCGGTCCATTGAGCCGTTTCCCATGCTGCATCCCAGAATGCATTTTGAACATCAGCGGGCAAACGGTCCCAGCTATCCGCATTGAACGCCAAAGGCGCAGAAACTATGGTATTTACCCCTATTGCAAGATGTACTTTCCCAAGCTCATGCCACTTTAAAGGCACATTAGCAGCTGTCGCCATAAAGATGGCATCAATGACCCCCCTGGAGAGGGCTTCATAGAGTTCCGGTATCTGAACATTGACCGGAATCCAGCCGAGCTCTTTGAAGACATCCCTCTGATAGGCAGCAATCACATTTACCTTCTTGCCTTTTACGTCAGCCAAGGACTCTGCCGGAAACCTGGCCGTTACCCCTGTCGGGCCATTGCAGTAGGGATGGAAGATTACAATATTGTTCTTCTTCTGTTCTGCTACGAACAAGGGTTTGGTCTCTTCCAATTCATGGAGAATCGCCTTTACGTTGATCACGCCCTCCGCCCCACTGGTGAGCTGCTCGGTGTTGGTTATTTGATGAAGCGGCAATTGCTGTGCGTATTGATCGATGTGGAGCGAGATGACATCAGCTGCCCCTGAGCTTGCTAAACCAAGTTGTTCCAGAGGTCCTCCTAGAGCACCGGCCATAAAACGCTCGACCTTGACTTTGCCATTGGTTTTCTTTTCAACGATGTCTAGGGTGCGGTTTGCGAATATACAAGGCGGCTCAGGGGGGAAAAAGCTCGTGCTAAATTTGAGCTTAATGACCTTCTGCTCAGCTGCCGTCGCGGTAGTGGTGTAAATCATCAGAGCACCGACCAAGAGCACAACCACAAAAACAGTGACCGCGCCTTTCCCTTCCCTATTCTTTGAGTTTTTCCATAACTTCCCTAACATTTTGCCCTCCTCTTTTGTGGGTTAATTATGTATGCTTTTTTCTCTGCAATACTCAACGCAACAATACCTATAGCAGAGCCAGAAAGAAAAGTCTGTCCGAAAATGAGATACCATTTTTGTATGATTTCTTTGATAGTTTCGGGCGGATGTCCCAATAAATCCCTTAAGGGCATTCCTGTGTATCGGCCCACCTCGGAAAGGGATTCGTGAGCACAAAAAACACCTACGGAGGGTCTTCGGTATGGTAGCAATGAAGTGGTGTTGAGCACCGGGTTTATCATGCGTTAACCCCCCCATCCTGGACCAATATCTGGCCGGTTACATAGCTTGATGCGTTAGAGGCAAGCCACACCGCAAGCCCCTTAATCTCATCCGAGCTGGCTGCCCTGCCCAGCGGGATATGAGGAATCATTTCGGCATCAAACGCCTCTTTCTCTTCCGGTGGGGTGAGCCCCGTTTCATGGTACCCGGGGCAGATCACATTAACGCGTATATTATCCTGCGCGTACTGGCGGGCCGCCATTTTAGTCAGCATGATGAGCGCCGCCTTGGCGGTGGAGTAGGCCGTGTTTAATCTTGGGAACTCATGATCTGCAATGGGCCATAGACCTCCTACTGAAGAAATGCTGATAAAACTACCGCTTTTTTGTTTAATCATTATAGGGAATACAGCCCTCATTTGAAGAAAAACACTTCTCAGGTTCATATCTATTACAGCATCCCAATCTTCAACCGGTTTCTCATGAATTCTCTGGAAGCCGATTTCACGCATTGCTGCATTTGCAAAGAAGATATCAACTGTTCCCAATGCCTTTACCGTTTTATCAACCATTCCCTGTAGTTGAACCTGATCGGCAACATCTGCCGTAACAGCTATGGTCCTGGTGCCGAAGCCTTTTATCAAATCGATGGTCTCTTCAATCTTCTTGCCGGTCCTTCCCACGCAGACGACATCTGCACCAAATTCCGCCATGGCTTCACAGATAGAGCGGCCAAGGCCGGAACCCCCGCCAGTTACTAGAGCAACCTTACCTGAAAGATCAAATATACCCCTTTCTGTCATCTAAGCCTCCTTTGCCTTGATCAGCCATCTTTTCGCCGGATGTAGTCCGAGGCATTCTCTGCCGCAATGCGCCCCGAATTCATGGCAAAACCGAAGGCGCTGCCTGGCAGTACCGCGCAATATGTGTCAGACTCCCAACCTCCGGTATCAGTACCAGCTGCGTATAATCCGGGAATCGGGTCACCTTCCCTATCCAACACCTCCATCTTATAGTTTATCTTGATCCCGCCTGTTGTTACAAGGAGGGCACCGCTAAATCGTATCGCATAATATGGAGGGGTGCGAAGCGCCCGAAGGTACTGGGGATTCTTCACGAATAGCTCATCATAGCGGCGGTCGCAGAACTCATTATACTCATCCACTGTTCTTCTCAGCACATGGCTGGGCGCCCCAATCCATGCAGCCATCTCCTCGAGGGATTCAGACATAAACGCACCCCCTTTCTCGATCTGGTTGCTGAATTCCCTATCGAGCCCTTCCACCTTCCGGCCTCTGGGAACAAATAGCTCACCACATCCCCGTATAAAACCCTGCTCGACGATATCCTCCTTCATTTTGTTATCTAAGATGGCAAAGCATATCCAGCCCTTCTGTCTTA